>Ga0214917_10006552_pt1 | contig 12039 bp, 10 predicted proteins | sample LL_1208_BB_MetaG_FD_177983 | JGI IMG/M metagenome (GOLD analysis project Ga0214917, IMG submission 177983) | Freshwater microbial communities from Lake Lanier, Atlanta, Georgia, United States - LL_1208_BB | ecosystem: Environmental > Aquatic > Freshwater > Lake | place: USA: Georgia | collected...
CCGTTCAATTGCGCAAAGGTCAACAGCCCGTCCGGATCAATCAAATTCGCCACATTGTTCCCCACATACACATACGGATTCAGATATTCTTGCGCCAAATCCTCTTGGATAAACCGCCCAATCTCAGGATCGTAATAGCGCTGGTTGAAGTAATACAGCCCCGTCGCTGTATCGAGTTTTTTGCCCGTGTAATTGATCTCCGCCTGCGCCCCCACTCGGTATTTGTTCACATTTCCCCAATCATCCATGTTGATCCGCGAGACGACCTTACCCGTTTCGTCCATTATCATCAACGGCGTCCCATTCGCGTCGTTGATAAAATAATACCCTTTCTCGGTGCCCGTGTTGTCGGGACGCACCATCGCCACCTTCTCATTTCCGTCGTAGATGTATTTCACAACCACTTCCGCGACACCCTCACGACCCTCTCCCACTATCCGTCCCGCCGGGTCCCAATATAGCCACTTCCGTCCGTTGATTCCGTCTTCCACGCTGACTCGTTGCCGGTCTTCGTCATATTGGTTGGCTTGGATCTTTTCGCCATTTCGCCACACTTCCGCCAATTGATTGTGATACGTATACCGGTACTCCGTTGTCTCTACCGTCACTCCCGCACTGCTTACCCTTACCTTCTGCCCGATGTTCCCCGCCGTATCCATCGTCAATCGGATCTTCCGCCCATCCGCGTACCGAATCTCAGACACATGATCATAGTCCACGGCCACCGTCGTATTCGTATTCCCTGATGACACCCCATACGGGGTCTCCCTTCTCGTTGGATTTTGATTCAAATCGTACCCGTAGTTGTATCGCGCACTCCCGTCGATCGCGACCTTTGTCACTTCGTCTCGCTTGTCATACGTATACCCTCGCTCCGCCAAACTCGTGTTTCCACTCACCAAATATCTCGGGTACTTCACCGACGTTCGACGGCCCAGTGAATCGTACCCGTATTCTTGCTTGAAAATCTCTGTCCCCCCTTTACTCACTTTGATCTGCGACACCCACTCGTCATTACTGTATTCGTACTCCACCTGCATCCCATTCCCATACGTCATGCTCTTCTTCTGTCCGTTCGGATTATACGTGTACGTCACCAGCTTACTCGATTGATACCACGTTTCGCTCGGTCGTTGGTTACTGTCGTACCGCGTCTCAATTCGTTTGCCATCCGGATATTCGATCGCTGTCAGTTTCCCATTGATCCCATTGTACCCATATCCCATCGTATACGTTTTCAGTCCCGGGATTATTGTCTTCCGACTCGTCTCCCTCCCAACTTCATCGTACCCATATTCGGTTCGTACGCTATCACTCTCCCCAGACGTCAGCCTCGACTTCCCATTTGTACCCACTCCCTCATCATAATTCCGTCGCTCCACCACCCGGGTTGAGGCGTCGCTCGTTGCTACCGTCACCTGCTTTAATCGTCCTTCCAGGTCGTACTCCGATGTGAACCATCTCACTACATTCCCATTTCGGTCCTTCTCATCCAATCGTCGGATATATCCACTCCCCTCCGTTGTATACGTATAGCTATATCGTGACGTCGGGGCCCCTACGTTACCGACAGTCGATAACCGCCCAAAACTATCATACCCATACCGTATCGCGTTCAGTCGCGGATCCGTCACCTGCGTCAAGTTTGACAGCCCATTCCAGCTCCTCTGACTCACCGCGTTTACTCCGCCTACATCCTCAGTCTCCTCGATTGGTCTCGCCCATTCATCCGTCGTGGATTCCCTGACTCGGACTTTTCCGTTCACATCTTCATAGGAATAGGCGACTGTACCAAAGTCGGTCGTGACGGCCGTTTTGCGGAGTTTCGCTAATTGATATACCCTTTGCCGCCAACAAAATAACTAATGCCACTGCAATAACCATCCGATATGAAATTGAGCCCAGATATGATGCTTGTGTTATCTCCCCAGCGATGCTCGCTATCAAATTCCAGCGAAATTCCGAGACGTTGTGTCGATTCACCTGAAAATATATTTTCAGAGATCAAATTTATTCCCGGTATTATTTTAAATCGAATATCTCCCATTTTTATCGTGATCGGTTTAGCTACCCGGACACCTTTATAGGTCTCTGGCATACCGAATCCATGAGCATAATATGCGCGTGTAAAATCAAAATAATCGACGTTTACCGATTCCGTTGCAGAAATAGGCATACCCATCCCTATTCGATATCCCGCACAAGGCCGCGAACGATCCAAAAACAACAACGATATTGCAGGAGAAACGCTCATTCTTTCGATCGCACTAGATGCAGTACACATCCCAAAGACTATTAAAATCAATAGCAAATGTTTCATGACCGATTCCTGGTCACAATGGCTTCCACTTGGCTCCCTCTTTCTGCCTTAAATCCCGGCCCCAAAATAATCGTCCGCTGCGATTGTAACTTCAACGTTCCGGTATTTCGAACCTCCACAGTACCTGTCGTAAGAACAACCTCGGAACCCGTTACCGCCTCCGCCGAACTAATAACACGAGTATTAAGTGTAACGATTGAGGGTTTAACGACCATCCACCTAAAAATGGCTGGGTCCTGGTCACGTCTCGAACCGACCCCGGTAACATACAGCGTATGGAGTCCGATTGCGAGATTGTCGGTCGCTATCTTATTATTGCTCAAAGAATAAGCTGAATAAGGCCCACCATCCATTCTGTACGCCAAGTAGGTTGACGGATGGCTAGAAGTAATATTAAAACTTGCCTGCCGACTATCGGTGTACCACTCTGGAGTACTTATAAACGTCAATATCGGGGAATCGGATATACTCCCAACGCCGGGCACTTTAACTGCTGTCAAATTTTTCCTCTCATAAACCTTACCATTCATATCATAAGCTTCGACATAGCCAATATACACGCCACTGGCCCACGCCCCCGAATCAAAAATGACTTGATGACTCCCTGCAGATGGGGGACCAGAATACGCCGGAATCCATCTATCCAGTATTGTATTTGCTTTAGAATCACTAATGAGAATTCGTACTACCACAGGATCCGGGAAAGCTTCGTATTGCAATAAATATTTGTCATAAAAGGGGGAAACTGCAAGCATCTTTTTTTCGGTGACGGCCGCACCAATATGAACCTCATCCCGAAAGATCCACCGCTTAATGGTTTCTTTTGTAAATGTCGAGTGTACAATACTTTCATCGTCAGAAAAAATTGGGACGATCGGCAGTTCAAAATTCTTAATGTGGCATGCCGGAATTATGGAATTAAATTCAGCGCCGGGCAGAAAGACCGATGCCCGATCGATAACACCGTCCGATTCAATCCCGATGTCTATCAAGGGATAGGGGTCTTTATTACCAGCAATGGTTGCATACCGCACATGGTTGTCGATGCAAAATTTCTCCCATCCCTCATTAAGCCAGTCGGTAAAAGACTTCCCATTGAAGCTCGGACGAGCGCTCATCTCCACATATTCCCCACCTGCTTGCTGGCTTCCATGATCAAAATTAAAAATCATTTCTAGCGCAGCCCGATTATCGTCAGATATACCATGATTGGGAGTCCCATCTGTTAAAAGTTTAAATACTTTTTTTTCGCCCCCCAACCATCGAATATACGCCCTTGCGACCAGCCCCCCCATGCTGTGAGTGACGATAATTACTTTATCGGCCTTGGTTGCTTCTAAAACTTTATCAACTGCGATACGGAGTCGATCCGAATACTCTCTTCGACTCGGATCAAAGTATTCCGTTTTATAATCCACATTTTTTGTCTTATACCAGACCCCAACTTTGGGGGGCCATTCCCAGGTTGCCCCAACGTCTAACTCCAATTCGGTCCCCAATAATGTATCGATCGAATTCCGATCAATTGGAATAGCGCCAATTTTACCCTTGACGTGATAAAACGAATCACTTTCGGAATCCCTATAGAACCCGAATAAAAACATCGTTTTTTTGGGTAAGGTCGCGGGCAAAGTAGACTTTTCCCAAATTTTCCCAAAGTATGAATACCCGTACAACCCATCAAGGTAATTCACCATTGGAAGCCAGGTATCTTCCACATTTTGCTTTCCAGAATGACCATGTATAAAGATAATCGGGTAATCATCATATTGCGCACCGCACAACGCCCCCGAGCAAATTAAAACGATGCCCATCGTTTTTCGTACCTGGTTTAAGAAAATTCTTGCTAGAGCCATCAACGCCCCCCAGCTCCGTTTGAACTGATATCTTTTTTTTCTGACATATAACGTTCAATCGCTTCGATTCTCCGTTCAAGAACCCGAATTTTTTCGTCTTGCTTTATCGCGTATAAGGTAAGTTCTTCTATTTTTTGAACCGATTTAATTTGAATTTCTGACATCTTCATCCCATTTGCAACAATTTCTGATTCCGATGGAAAATCAGGCAAATGACTAAATTTTTTAATAAAGCGATCCACTTCCTCCAACGGACGCAAACGATATTGGGGTTCAAATACAAAGTCAGCAAACCCATTGATCGTTACAACCACCTCACTACATTTGACGCCGCCGTTTACGGTCAACTTGTAGTCTGGATTTTTGACCCCAATCCCCACATTCCCAGATGACGTAATCCGTAACGCCTCCACCTTCGGATCGGATCCCGTCGCCGAGGGATGGGTAAAAAATGAAAGCCCCAGGTTATCCTCGTCACCGGTGTCCTGAATGGCCGCAATCGCAGCACGGTCCGCAGATGAATCTCCTTTTCGAAATCCGATTCCGGCTGAATAGCTCCCCATGCCGGTCGGGCCCCCCGACATCAACAACGCCGAGGCCAAGTTTGTAGCCGCCAGGAAATTATTCCCGCTCACCGTTAATGGCGTTCCCGCTGTGGTCGTCCCAATCCCAACGTTACCCGCCCCAGAAACACTCATTGCATGACTACCCCCCGCAAAAAACCGTATCCCCCGATATCCGGATAACGCCACCATGGTACCCGCCGTCGGAAACCCGGTTGAATCGTTATAAACAGATAACCCATAATTCGCCAACGCATCCCCGTCATAGGTAAACGTATCCGCAACGGCCACGCCCAGGCGCGCCGGAAACGTCGAGAGTTGAATATTTCCGACAACATCCAGTTTTTCGGTTGGCTGTGTTGTCCCAATTCCCAATTTCCCCGTAGTCGACAAATACATGCGGCTGTTTCCGTAGTTATCCATAGCGGAAATCAACGGTGTTTCAGCTCCCGCTCCCGTTTGGATCAATATCCCATATCCGCTGCCGCCCCCATTTACAAACTTCGCAGTCCAGTCGGTGTTCGAGCTCTGATACACCTTCACCGCCGCATTTGCTGTATTCGTGCCGCCCGAACCAGTCACCCGCCCCAACGTCACCGTTCCATCACCCGATACCTGCAACGCGCTTGAATTACTCGACAAAATTCCAGCCAAACGTGACCCGTCGCCTATAAACTGATTCGCCTTCACATTTCCGGCTACCTCCAGTTTTTCGGAGGGCGCCATTGTACCAATCCCCATGTTTCCCACCGCTGTAATCCGCATCCGTTCTGAAGTCAGCTGAGTCCCCGACGTGTTACCCGTATGAAACTGAAGACTATGGTTCCCAGACGGCCCCACCGCCCCAATCCGAAAACTATTATCGACCCCATAGTGCCCCAATATTCCGTATTGAGACTCAGGCGTCCCCTCCCCAATCTTAACTGTCACAATGGCCGTCCCGCCCCCCAGATTTTGAAGGTGCTGGGCCAGATACTCACCATTAAGTACATACTGTGCCACATGAAGTGCCGCGTCTGGCGTTTGCGTCCCGATCCCCACACTCCCGCTAACCACTAATCCGCCATTGATCACCGGCATCCCCCCATCGGGCAACATCAGCGTCTTTCGTGCGGCTCCGTAATCATAAAAATATAACTGCTGATCACGTGCACTATACGTCATATCCCATTTCGTCCGTGCCGTTCCCCCATTTGTCGTCGGCGACATAAACAACAACCCCATCCACCCATTATTGGTCCCGTTGTTATCCACCGTTTGCCCCGCTGATGTCGTCATTAACGTGATCACCGGATTCTGATTCTTTAAATGCAAATACGTCTGCGGTGCTTCCGTCCCCAATCCAAAATTGCCGTTCGACGTGTTGTAATACATCACCGATGGATCAAACGTTCCCCATATCGTTGTTGTCATCGCAACAACTGCAACACCCAAATACACTGCGAATTGACGACCCATGATGACGCTCCTTGGTTTCTTCTTTTTCATTTATCTCCACCCCAAATTCAGCCCAAATCGATAACTCGGATCCAACCCCTCCGTACTCGGCTGCATATACGAAAAATCAATCCCCGCCTCTCCAAGTCGTAAACCCGTTCCGAGATTCCACCCACGACTCGTGACACTCCCCCAAATGGGTAGCTGCTCCGTTACCCAATATTGCCCACCCAAACGGACGATCGATTCGTTTGACTTGATTCCGACTTCTGCCAAGGTCGTCAACTTCCCACCCAGAAATCTGTATTGCGTTCCCACCTGCAACTCCTGACCAACCGCTTCCACAGTTTTGGATGGTGTGTCCCATCCCATCTGGGGCTGAACTATATTTTTATACACAACCCCCAAATCCCACTCGTTGGTAATCCCCCACAAGCCGCCCAAATCAGCCCCCCAACCCGAACCGGTGTAGCCGGCCGCAACCTCCTGGATCCATTTCCCATTCACTCCCACAGATAGGCGACGAGAAATTTGATACCCCACTCCCGCCACAATGCCTCGACCCACATACCCAACGCCTTCGCCCGTGTCCACCAATCGATTATCAACCCCTGTTTGGCTGGTCTTGCTTGATGCAACCTGGCTGTTCAACATGCTCGCTCCCAGCCCGATTCCCTCCCACATCCATCCCACCTGGACTTCCGCATAGTCCGTTTCCAGATATTGATACGCCGTTCCTGCAAACCGAAACCCGTCAGTACTGACCAATCCCGCGGGATTTCCACTAAGCCCGTCTATTCCCTGGGCAACTGCATATCCCCCCCGACCCGCTAGTTGGGCCTGACCACTATTATCCATAAACGCCGCTGCCCCAGACGCCGCGTTCAACACACTTGCCACCCCCATTCCAATCACCAAAAGACCCCATTTTCGCATTGCCACCCCTCCTTTATTTCACGACGACCAATCGGCTGCGTCCACTCACCTTTTCAGATCCCGATTTTGCCACCACCACGATCAAATACGGTCCGTTGGCCACCACTTCCCCCGTTAAATCTCGGCCATTCCAAAAAATTCGATTAAATCCAGCCGCTCCGCCAACCTGGCCACCCCCGACCGACTGCTGCCACACCACACGCCCATTTGCCGCGAGTATCTTAATTTCCACGTCCGCCGCCAACGACAACTGATATTCGATGACCCCGGTTGTTTGATTGGGGTTTAAGGGATTTGGGCCACTCAATAGCGATCCCAGTCGTAACCCCGTGTCCACTTTAAGGGGTGAAAACGTCTTCGTCCGGTAATTCCCTCCGGCATCCCACGCCGCTACCTCCACCGTGTACACCCCGGTCGTCAACGCAGACCCTACCGTTATCGACGCCGTCACGGATGCCTGAGTCACCCCCGACATACTCGCCGATGCAACCGTCGCGCCTTGGTGATCGTGTATCGCGATATTCCAGCTCGAAACCACCGAGTCTGCGTCTTGTATTCCAATCTCTAAATTAGGGTTCGCGCCAATGTAGTCCCCTGTCGCAATCCATTGCCCTTCCGACATCAGTCCGCCAATACTCGGGGCCTGCACATCGATTGCCATCGGCATTCCACCACTTGTCGTCGCATAATTATTACCTACGACCGGTACAACGCCACTCGATTCCGTTGCCGTAGTCGACACGATCGACACGGTGCCCCCTACCGATCGAATTCTCACCTCTACCGCGGCCTCCGGCCGAATAACCATTTCACTCGGGGATTCGGTCCGAACTGTGTCCGCAAAGGACACCCCCGCACACCCAACAACTACCAAGCCAACACAAATCACTCGAGTCCAAACGCTTACCACCGCCAGCCCCCTCTTCAAACAACCAAATTTATATCAAAAATAATACCGATAAACGTAAAGTAATTTATATCGACAAAAAAAGTCAATCACCCAAATACGATACATTTGGGTTTCTAAGGTGGCACCTTTTCTGCGTTGTATCCTGGAACCTTTTTTACACGAGCAACTGCGTGACCCACATGATGTATTTAGTAAACGGTTCCAACAACAGCTGAGATAAAATCAACGTGCCTATTATACGTCCAATCTGTAGAAAAAAGACCACCGATCTCACATCATTTTCAGGACGTACCCCGTGTGTCGCTTGATCCGTAATCCGGGCCCCAGCAGGGTCGACAAACAAGGTAAACAATATGGTTGCCAGCCCATTCACAATTCCCGACAACTGAATCGCGGTCGACCGATACTCTGGCAACATCGCTCCCGCTAACAGCGCGCAGAGCACCCCAATCGTATATACAGAGGTGACCACCATATTTAAAATCAGAAATCCCTTAGGCAAGGGCTGCCACGAAATCGTCTTGAGCGAACTCAGTTTGGGAATCCGAATCATCTTCACAAATTTGACCAACCGATGAGGTGCAAAAAAACTAATCGCAACCCGTGGCACCGATCCGGTCTTGGCAAATTTCTTAATCCCTATCGCAAACACCTGGACCATCGTTGGCGTCAAAACAAGGCCAATTAGCGACCCCAAAAACCCACAAAAGACAACCCACCGAAATTGAATTTCCAAAATCCGGACCGCATTTTGGCCACCGGTAAGCACCGTAGAATCCACCATCGCCCCCAACAAAGGGGCCTGAAACATATTCGACAATCGAGACACCAAAAGCGTGCTCGTCACAAATGACAACGATACCGCAATTTGCCGAGTCCGAACCCCCGCCAACCGCATGGAATAGGCCAATGATTCAGCCAAGTGAATCATCATCGTAAAAAATCCCACAATTAATAGCGAATGCGTCATCAGTATGGTCTCGCATACTACTCACCGTGCTGCGTGTTGGCAAACCCGGATGCCGTTGTTACAATGCCGGCGCTTATGACTACCCCTCCTTATAAACGAGTCCTATTAAAAATGAGCGGTGAAGCCTTTAAGGGCGACCGCGAATACGGCATTGATCCCCTTTTCCTAGTGGATATCGCAGAACAAATCCGTGATGGCCATGCACTTGGTGTGCAAATTGGCATCGTCATCGGTGGTGGAAATATTTTCCGTGGGATTGCCGGAGCTGCCAAGGGAATGGACCGCGTCATTGCGGATTACACCGGTATGCTCGCCACCGTTATGAACGCATTGGCACTGCAAGACGCCCTCACCAAGGTCGGCGTTGATTCCCGAGTACAAACGGCTATCGAGATGCGGGAAGTCGCGGAACCCTTTATTTTGAGACGGGCCCTGCGCCATTTTGAAAAAGGCCGAATCGTCATTTTTGCAGGTGGCACCGGGAACCCATATTTTACGACTGATACAACAGCTGCATTGCGTGCCGCTGAGATCCGGGCCGATGCAATCTTAAAGGCAACCAAGGTTGACGGAGTATACTCCGATGATCCGGTTACCCACCCCGACGCATCTAAATATGATACGCTACTTCACATGGATGTCCTCAATAAACGACTTAAGGTTATGGACACCACCGCACTATCTTTGAGCATGGATAACAAAATTCCGATTTTGGTCTTTAGCCTAAAAGAGCGAGGGAATATCCGACGCATTTTGACCGGCGAAAAAATCGGCACCACGATCGGAGGATAACATGTCTGAATTGAATTCTCGGATGGAAAAATCCGTTGAATCACTTAAAAGCCTATTACAGGGGTTCCGAACGGGCCGCGCTGCGCCTGAACTCCTCAATAAAATTGTGGTGTCTTATTACGGATCACCTGTACCACTCAAACAAGTCGCTGCAATTAGTGTTCCTGAAAGCCGAGTACTTATGCTTAACGTGTTCGATAAGGGCGCGATTAAGGATGTTGAACGCGCCATTCTGACATCTGACTTGGGGCTACAACCCCAAACCGATGGCTCTATCATTCGACTCCGGTTACCCGAACTCACGGAAGAACGTCGCAAAGACCTGGTCAAACAAGTCAAAAAAGCAGTTGAGGAATCCAAAGTCGCGATCCGCAATATCCGCCGTGATTTCGTGGATGCCATTAAAGCGAAAGAAAAAAATAAAGAGCTCAACGAAGACGATTCCAAAAAACAACAGGACGACGCACAACGCACCACGGATCAATTCATCGGCATTTTGGACACCCTCGCCAAGGACAAAGAAGCCGAAATCATGAAGGTTTAGATGGCCAATCTGTCTGCCGAAGAAATAGCAGTCTGTACGGCAAACGATATTCTTCCGGACACCTTACCCGCGCACATTGCCATTGTTATGGATGGGAATGGTCGTTGGGCCAAGAAGCGGTTTATGCCACGTGTTGTCGGCCATAAACATGGGGCAGAGTCATTACGACGAACGATTAATCAGTGTGGAAAACTGGGGATTCGGTTCTTATCCGTGTATGTGTTCTCAACCGAAAACTGGAAACGGTCGACTGATGAGGTTTCATTTTTAATGGGATTTATCCGCGACATGCTCATCCAAGAAACCCCCAAGCTCCATGCCCAGCATGTCAAAATTAAGGTGCTAGGGGATTTGGCACAACTAAGTCCAGAACTAAGCGCCCAAATTCAGAAATCCGAATCCATCACGGCGAATAATGACCGATTACAGTTCAATTTATTGGTCAACTATGGGTCTCGACGCGAAATCGTCCAGGCCGTCGAAAAAATAGCACACGATCTTTCAACTGGCGTTTTAACGACAATTGACGAAGCCGCCATCTCGGATCGATTATATTCTGCCGGAATCCCCGACCCCGATATCGTGATCCGGACCGGGGGCGATACGCGGATTAGCAATTTTTTGCTGTGGCAATCGGCGTACGCGGAATTATTTTTCTTGGATATTTTATGGCCCGATTTTGACGAAGCCCAATTGGTTTCGGTTATCCAGCAATATCAACGGCGCGATCGTCGATTCGGTGGGGTCAAATGATCCAACGGGGAATAACCGCGTTGATTTTGTTAGGCATTGCATCCGTCGTCATCAAATTGGGCGGCCTCGCGATGTTGGCTTGGGTATGGCTCATTGCGATCGTTGCAGCCTACGAAATGTTTGCAATGCTTCGAAAACAAGGGCTCCGTCCGTACCAATGGACGGGATACGCGATGATTTCGATCGCCATTTTGAGTGCCTACTATGACCCTCATTTCATTTTGTGGGGGCATCCGTTGGTCCGGGTTGGGACATTAGCCGTCGTTGCAGCCGCCTGCACAGAATTGGGGTATCGGCGCATTTGGATTCCCAAGAGCAACCTCCTCGCAACCGCACGTGTCATTGGCTTTATCAGCCTTACATTTACCTATATTTTTTTACTCCGTGAAGGGTCAAACGGACTGATTAATTTTCTATTTTGCATTCTGGTTGTGTGGGCTACTGATTCCTTTGCATTGGTTGGGGGGCGTATCATTGGGCGAACCCCTCTATCTCAAATCAGCCCCAAAAAGACAATCGAAGGCTCGCTTATTGGGCTCATCGGTGCCCTGGCCGTGGCGTGGATTTATATGCTGATTTTAGGCCATTATTGGCATTTTAATCTCAACCCTATTTTTTATTCCGTGTTGGCGATCGGCGTGGGCATCGTGTCCCAACTCGGAGATCTGCACGAGTCGTTATTTAAACGGCATTTTGGCGTGAAGGATTCGTCCACACTATTACCAGGCCATGGCGGAATTTATGATCGTGCCGACAGTACACTCATGGTCGCTCCGATCGCATTCTATATTTTTAATTAATGACCAAATCGATCCAACGTATTGGGATTTTGGGATCAACTGGCTCGATCGGCAGGCAAACTCTGGAAGTGGTGGATGCCTTCCCTGACCGATTTGAGGTCGTCGCCATTGCCGCCCATTCCAATGCCGATATCGTGGCCGATCAAGTTCGCAGGTAT
>Ga0214917_10006556_pt1 | contig 12034 bp, 10 predicted proteins | sample LL_1208_BB_MetaG_FD_177983 | JGI IMG/M metagenome (GOLD analysis project Ga0214917, IMG submission 177983) | Freshwater microbial communities from Lake Lanier, Atlanta, Georgia, United States - LL_1208_BB | ecosystem: Environmental > Aquatic > Freshwater > Lake | place: USA: Georgia | collected...
GGTCAATTCGGTCATCCAATATAAACACGCTCGATGTTCCTCATCCAGTGCGAGTTCCTGATTTAAAACCCGAGCACTTAAACTCTTTGCTTCGCTCCACCGGTTCTGCTGAATCAGGTTCAAAACAAGAAAGGGAACTCCATCATATCGCTGGATAGCATCGATAACCGATTCTACATGAGCCACCAAGGCAGCTTCTGATCCCTGCTTTCCGAACACTTCATGGAGAAGATCTTTTGCTAATTGAGCTACCTTTTTATTTTTGCTGGAGGCTACTCGCAATACCTTCCAATAAAGATGGGCCACTTGCGCTGCAGCCTCACCAATTTCATCAAATCCTACGACATCAAAATCAAGAGGATCGGGTTCCTCAGACTCCACTGCTTTTTTCCTAAAAATAAAAGCTTCCTGAAGTGCCTTTTTTCCAAGGCCCGTTCGTTGCTCCACAATTCGGCGGAGTTCGATGACGGCCAGAAGATTCTCCCAAGCTTCTTGTTCGCTTCGGCCATCTGAAGTGGATAAGGAGGAGCGGATTTCTCTGAGCAGGATCAATTCAGAGCTGTCATCTCGTTTGTGGTAGAGATCGATCAGATCCTTCAGCGCGGGCCGAAAGCGAAGGGTTAAGCGTCCACGATCAGATTTCAGCAGTGTCAGCCAAGCGTCTCTTCTGCTCCAGAGCCAAAAGAAAACACCCCAGAAAATCCCTGAGGCTATTAAAAATCGTGCTTCTTCCAACAAAACGCTTCCCTCAACTTCCACACCAGCTCTCGTCGCTGGGCTCAGAGGGGGTAGCAGCAAGCGGAATGCCAGAAGGCACAGGAAACAAGCGCAATGTATTCGTTGAGAATACTCACGAGATTCACAAATGTGCCCTTAATCGCTGACAGGAGTGTCTAGGGTTCACTCATTCAATTGACTGAGAAGCGACTTCTCATCAGTGAGCAGGTATTGCCCTGAAGGCCCTTTTTTCAAAAGTCCCCGCTTTTCCAAGTCATGAATCAAGGCATCTCTTTCCGCTGGAGCAAGTCCAAGATAGTAATCTAAAGCGGGGATCAACGTGGGGATCTCCACCTGTTGCCCTACTTTTTTGCCGGTGATTTGGGCCAGGTACACCAATGAGTGCAAAAATCGTTTTTTGTTATCGGAGCCGCGTAATATACGAGCTAAGTAATTTGCTTTGTCGAGACGAATCGCTTCGCTTTCGACTACCTGCTTTAAGAGTTCTACCACCCATTGGACATTTTCCTTTTCGAACAACTCTAGCTCCTGAAATCCAATTTGAAGGACAGTCACGGGGCCATCGGCTTGCGCAGAAAAGATACGCTGTCGAGGAATTCCACTGCTCAATAGGGCTTTTTCACCTAGGAAATCTCCCGGCCTCTGAATGGCAAAAACGTATTCTCCAATTTCGCTCTCCATGAGCAACTGGACAGAGCCCGATAGGATCAATAAGCACTGATTACCAGCTTCTCCTTGATGAAAAAGTATTTCACCCGAGAGGAACTGCTTCATAAACGGTTTAAAAAAAGGCTCTTGCAACCACTTTACTGTCCAATGCATGTTTATCTCCTGCCATTAATCTTCTGAGGACGCAGCCACAGCGCCCCTGTGAGTAAGACTACCCAGCTCAACTGAATCCAAAGAAAGAAGAGCGGTAAAATCGCAAAAACCCCATAAATTTTATGGATTGAAACTGCATGTCGAGCGTAAAGCCCAAGCCCATTTCGTAAGAACTCAAGAAGAGGTCCGACCACCAAGGCTACTTTCAAAGCGTTAGTTCCTCGAATACGCACGGCCGGAATGAAATAATATACAAAAAAAACGGACACTGTGGTCGTAGACCAGGCTAATGGTCTGCCTATCAATGGCCCGAGATGTTTTAATTTCAAAACTTGATTCATCAAAGAGTCCGCTTGGATCCATTGGGTGAGAACCAGGGAAACCACTAAAGCTACAGGGAGACTCAAAAGTCCTATTGCGCGTCGAGCCCAGGTCAGCCGCAACTTTCGTGTGTCTTTTTCATTTAAAATTTCTGCTTGAGCTGCCGTATCTAACGCCTGACCAAACTTATTGATCACATTCAAAACGGTGTAGAGGAGGACTGCCAATCCCAACCATCCCCAACTCTCTCCTTGAACTCCATCCGTCAAACGTTGGGTGATCTTTGTGAACTCAGCACTCGCCCCGATATTGAGCCTTTCAAGAATCAACTTCTCGAGAGCCTCAAACCAAACACCAGAAATTCCCAATCGTTTGAGATACCAGAAGCCTAGGCCCAGGACGGGAATAATGCTGAGAACGGTATGAAACGCAAGAGCGGCCGAACGCAACGGGATTTCGGATCTTTTAAATCGTTTTAAAATGAGAGCAGCTGAGGGTTTCAATGGGCTCAAGTAGGAATAATAGAAACACCCAATAATTTTCTAAGTTCGGATGCTCCTGCTAAATGAGCCACTAGCGATCGTTTGTCCGGCATAGGAGGTACCTCTAAAAGGACTTTCACTCCTTCACCGAATTGATCTATGGCAGGTGCATTTCCTAAGTGTCCGCGACTATTCATCAGAACGACACCTAATATCTTCAATTTCCAGTCCCTAGCACAGCGGAGCGTCATCAGGATTTGATTCACCATTCCAGTGCGGTCTTCGCCAATTATCAGTACTGGCAGTCCCAACGCCTGAATCAAATCCGCTTGAAAGTTTTTCTGATTGAGAGGCGCTAAAATGCCCCCTGTCCCTTCCACAATCAAAGCCCGATTGTTTTTGGAATACTCACGATACTTTTCAAGAATGGCTTCAACTTCCAAATTTTTTCCCCATTTTTCAGCGGCCAGCACAGCAGCCATGGGATCAGTGAACCGATATACAGATTCCAAAACAGCATCGGGCGCTGAGATTCCAGTGAGAGAGCGTACCTCTTCAATATCATCCCCCACAATCGTTCCGGTTTGCAGGGGCTTCCAATAGGCAACGGGTCCGTACCCATGAGCTGCTTTGAGCAATCCAGAGCTCACGAGGGTCTTACCAACTGATGTATCTGCACCTAAAACAAATATACTGTTCATGGGTTTCCTCTCAACTATAGACACTTTCGCATACTTTTAGGAGAACTTCAAAGATCAAGCCCTCTTGTCATTTAAAGGACAACCTTTTAGGTTCCCGTCATGTTGAAACCAGGTTCTCATTGGTTAGTCGCGGGCGCTTCAAAACGACTCGGACTCCTTTTAGCTCGAAAACTGCTGGAAAGAGGGGCAAAGGTCTCGGCATTGTATCGAACCTTAACACCGGAACTTGAAGAGTTATGCCGGAAGCACCCGAGTCAGTGCGCTCTCTTCTCTTTTGATTTGTGCGAGACAGATGCTTATCCGGATCTCATAAAAAAGATTACAGACCGTAACGGTTCACTGTCAGGCCTGCTATTGGTGGCCAGTGAATTTTATAAAACTCCCTGGGGTAAAGTTACGGAGAAGGACTGGGACACCCTGTTCTCGACCAATGTAAAGGGTCACACCTTTTTAGCTCAAGCATGCACGGCATCTCTGGAACCTCAATCCCAAATCATCGCTCTTGCAGATATCTTTGGCAGCAAGCCTTTAAAAGCCTATATGGCCTATGCAGCAGCGAAGGCGGCGCTCCTCTCCGTAGTCCGAAATCTAGCGAAGGAACTCGCACCTCATGTCCGCGTGAATGCGATCAGCCCCGGACCGGTCTTGTTGCCTGAATCCTTTTCGCCGCAAGAGGGAGCTCAACACGCAGAGCGCACACTTTTGGGCAAACTAGGGACTCCCGAAGATATTTGGGAGGCTGTTCAGTTCTTAATTGAGGGCTCTTATCTCACGGGTGTTAACTTAAAGGTGGACGGGGGTGCTTCTCTGGTTTGAAGTCATTCCGGAGCTACAGGCGGAATCTCCTGTTTTTTAATCCACTGATGCAAGGCGGGCAATTCGACACTGCTTAAATCTCGAGCGACTTCCATATTTTCTATGAAAGCCGAGACCATGCCTGAGAAACTAGAATCAAAATTAAGATTTTTCAAAGCTTGTTCCCGTCGTTTCAACTGAACCATGAGCAATTTCGGAAATCGGGACTCCACTTGCTCCTCTTTGACGAACCCTTTTTCCCAAACAAATCTCAGCCATTCGTGCTCAATAAAATCTGGCTCTAATTCCAATACCGCTCCCACAGTCGGCATGAAGTAGCGCTCCTTACGCTGGTTAAAGAGTTGAGGAGGGATCCGTCCTTGATTCACGTTAGCCCAGGCCTCATTCCAAGCTGATAAAAATGATCGTTGCACAGCCACTGCAATCGACTTGTAATTATTCGCGGAAGAAAACAAAAGCAATTTATCCTGGGCATTGAGATAAACCAAATCACCGGTTAAAGAAAGCGCCATGGCTTGTGCCAGCGACCCTTGAAGCCGATTGGTAGCTAATACTTTCAAGCAGTCTTTCCACGCCTCTCTGAGGCCCGTTTGATTAAAACTTCTATTTTTAATCAAAACTTTGAGAGCCCGATCGTAATCCGCTGAGACCCCGTCAAATTCAGGATCCGCAAGGAATGCAGTTTTGATCCTATCAAAAATAACTTTTAGCACTGCTAGATTATTTTTTTCATCTGCAAAATTTTGAGCTTTTTCAACTCCTCGACGGGCACCCCCCACAGTAGTTTCCAACGTGGGAATCAAAGCACCTTCTGCCTGTGCGGCTTCCGCAAGTCCACTCAAGATACGCGCTAAAGAATTAACTTGGGCCGACAATGCCATTTCTTCAGTAGCCTCTGCCATTTCAGCAGCGATTACTGGGCTGTTAGCACCATAGGCCAGCAAGGTCTGAGCTAAATCACTGGCCAATACCCCTTTTTCTCGTGTGGAGGTTTTCATGAGACTATCAGCAGCTATTAATTCGTTTTGAATCATTTCACTGATGATTTTGCGAGCAGCAGGTTGTGACAAAACCGCAACTTGGCCCAGAATAGGCAAAATCGCATCATTGGTCATCGGGTGGTCTTTTAAAACGACTGGCACCATTCTGAGTAACGTTTGATTCGCCTGTTCCACACTTTGTAAAGAAGCTGGATTGAAAGTAGCGGCTACTTGTTTCAATCGAAAAGGATCTTCGTTGAAGGCGATTCTTTGACTGAGGGCATCCCGAACAATAAAGCTCTGTCGCTCTTGGCAAGAGGCCTCGGTAAGAAAAGCGACCATCCCCCCCATGTTAAAATCTTCTCCGTTGGCAAACGCAGCTAACCCCCGTCCCCCAAGACACGGATCTTCTCCAGGAGCTCGGACTCCGATTTTTCGCTGTTTTTTAGGAGTCTGTTTAGTGGCCTCGTGATCCCCCTGAGGACGAGCCTCTGCCACACCACTCACTACGAGCAAAAGTAATGGCATCACGAGTTTCAGCATGAATTAGGGGCCCACCATCACAGATTGAATAGTCGATTGGCTCTTTTCTCGCTGATTCCGTGCAGTCACTCGCCAAAAATATTTTCCGGAGCCTACAAACTGAGCCTCTAAAAATGCATTTTTGGTTTCATATTTAATCAATCGATTAAAATCCTCGGTCCGAGAAATCTCTACATCATAAATCACTCCGGGAAGAGGCACCGATTGCCATTCCAAACGATACCAAGGAGTTTCTTGACTGGAATCAGACAACATTTTAGCCGCAGACAATTGGACTACAAAATCTGAGAGCAAATCTAAATTCAAATTGGGTACCGTAACCACAGCTTCTGGAATAAAATCGAGCTTTCTGGGAATGGCTGAAACACTCGCCAGAAGATTTGATTGGGTCATTTTCCAAGCTTCTGTGTTGAGAAGGATCGGGGTGATTTGATAGGGTTTAACAGTGGGCGCTAAAGGTGCCGCTTCTACGACTGCTTTGAGCTCTTTTTCTTGGTTGCTTTGATCCCGAATTTTGGCAATCCCCTGCAACAGAACTAATTGAGTCCCTTTTTTTGAAAAAGTATCGAACTCCACCATAGACTCAGGAGCTAAATAAAGCTTCTCCTGATTATTCAAAAGCACTTCGGCTGAAATTCCTGGGGGGGTATACACGATGTCTTTAGGATACAATTGCCCTACTTTTTCTATTTTTCCCCAGGTCAGTGCTCGAGCATGCCTTCGGTTCACTATTTTTCCTGTTGTAAGCTCACCAATGGGTTGGACTCCTTCTAAAAGCCCTCCCTCATGATTGCTTCTCATCAGAAAAAAAGAACCCAACAACGCAAAAAATAGTCCTACCCCGATCAGCAGTCGATCCAAAGACGCTTCTTCTGGCTTCACTAATACCGTTTCCATAGAGTATCCCTCGTATGGCTTATCGGTCAGTTCGGAACAAAACTGGGCATGTTTTCAAAAAGACAAAGGCCGTTTTTGTCACCTTGCTTGAAGTGAATACTCAGCTATCGTAATAAATTATTGTTTTTATTGTTTATTTTTTATTCCTGAATACTGCTGCTCGTGGCACACACGTTGCTTTTTTCAGGGCGGAGATTGAGTGGTTGTGACTCAAATCGTTAGAAGAGCCACCTGTGGGTGTGAACAATGTGGAGGTTATATGGCTCATCGTGATCGCAGTGCAGGACATGCCTTTATGTACGTCAATGTGAAGGAATTGCTGCAGCAAACCCAAGACATTAAGAAAGCAGCGGAGGCCTCAGCTCCTGTTCGGACGACCCCAGCCACAAGCCATCCCTTCGGAACTCAGATTCCTACTCCTCTAGTCAGTCAGAGCACCGAACACATCCAAAACAATTTAGAACGCTTGCAGGCTTTGCATCACAAACTCCATGCGATGCTGGAAGAGCTGAATAAATTGACCGGAAAGAAATAATCTAAAATAAAAAGTTGAACGTGAGCATAGTCAGAAGCGTTCGGGTATAGAGGCTCGTTTCTGGGGCGTTATCGGCTCTGAGATCTGCCAAACCGAGATCGTAACGAACATCCAATCCCACTAAAAGATTCTTTTTTGTTTGGAAGCCTAACCAAGTTCCTACAGTGACTCCGTAATCATTATTGAACTCGGTCTTTACCGGTTGGGATTGCCCGCCACTTTCCCTATTGGCTTGAATGAGAAGCCCAGTGAGATAAGGTCCTGCTTTCAACTGAAAATTTTTGGACAGCCACCATTTCACCATGACGGGAGCTTCCAGATAGGTCAGCAAGTAGGACTCCCTCCCTCCCCCAGAGGGCATGATTTCAAAGTTCTTCTGTGTGTTGAGCACATTGATTTCAATTGAGACTTCAGGCAATACAAGAAAGTCCACACCAAATCCAAAAGTAAGCCCCATCTGACTGCTGATTTGTCCGAGTGAAATGTCTCGATGGTGCGTATTACTAAAGCCCCCCAGCAAACTGACCCCCAATCCATTTCGAGGCCGCATTTCCCCCCAACTGGTTACGCTGAACATAGAAACCAGCCACACCCCTACTATTCCGATTAATTGAAAGTGCTTCATCTTGGGGCTCATCGGCAGTCTAGCTCCTTTTGACTCAACCAGGCGCGCCATCCCTATTGCACCCGTAAAAAAAACCGAATAGGCTATTACAAAGGTTTTTAAAAGAGACATTGGTTTCTTTTAGAAGCTCAAACTCAATGGCGCATTGAGGAGTCGAATTGAGATTCTTTGAAGCTCCAGAAAGGAACATCATGTCCTCTCGTCAGCCTATTTCCTCTTACTTTGGCGAACTCACTTTCGGTCTAGCCCAGATGCGAGAGAAACTTCCAAAAGAGGATTACCAACACCTGCTGAAAACGCTGGATCAAGGGAAGAAACTCAGCAAAGACGTTGCTGATTCAATTGCCTCCGTCATTAAAGAATGGGCAGTTCAAAAAGGGGCCACTCACTTTTGCCACTGGTTTCAGCCGATGACTGGTCTCACAGCTGAGAAACATGATGCCTTTATTTCGATTCAACATGCACATCACTCTGAAGTCCGAGTGATTGAACGCTTTACAGGAACCCAGCTCATTCAAGGAGAGCCGGACGCGTCCAGTTTCCCCAGCGGAGGCATGCGTTCTACTTTCGAAGCTCGCGGCTATACAGCGTGGGATCCCTCCTCACCGATTTTCATTGTTGAAGGTGTAAGAGGCCATACTCTGTGCATTCCCACCGTATTCTTTGGGTACCATGGTGAAGCCCTCGACAATAAAACTCCACTTTTGCGTTCGGTTCAGGCGCTGTCTCAAGCAGCTTGTGAGTTTTTGAAATTAATCGGCGATGTAGATGTTAAATCTGTTTCAGCAACAGTCGGTGCCGAACAGGAATACTTTCTGATTGAGCGCGACCTCGCTCGTGAGCGTCCGGATTTAATTCTTACGGGACGAACACTGCTTGGCGCTCCATCTAGCCGGGGGCAGCAACTGGAAGATCACTATTTTGGGTCTATTCCAGAGAGAGTCCAGCACTTCATGGAGGATCTCGAGTTCGAAGCCTACCGGCTGGGTATCCCTGTAAAAACGCGTCACAATGAAGTAGCTCCCAGTCAATTTGAGCTGGCCCCTATTTTTGAGACAGCTAACATAGCGGCAGACCACAATACCCTCTTGATGGAAACTATGAAACGGATTGCGAATAGACACGACATGGTTTGCCTCACCCATGAAAAACCGTTTGCAGGGATCAACGGCAGTGGCAAACATTGCAACTGGAGCATTTCCAACGATAAAGGTGAAAATCTCCTTGAGCCCGGAACAACCCCCCACCAAAACCTACGTTTCCTTGCAATGATTGCAGTGGTCCTCAATGCCGTACATCGGCGGGCTGCCTCATTGAGAGCCTGCATCGCATCGGCTGGAAATGATCATCGCTTGGGGGCCAATGAAGCTCCGCCCGCTATCATTTCTGTTTTCCTGGGAGATCTTCTTGAAAAAATCATCACTAATATCTCCAAGGGAAAAGCTAGCCAAGCAACGGAGGCACAAATCATCGATTTAGGTGTCGCCTACATTCCAGATATTTCAAAAGATTACACGGATAGAAATCGCACAAGCCCCTTTGCCTTCACTGGCAACAAATTTGAATTTCGAGCTGTGGGCGCTTCCGCTAACATTTCAGTTCCGATGACCATTTTAAACGCTGCGGTTGCTGAGAGTTTCCAACAAGCCACTGAAAAGCTCAAATCTCTACTCCAGAACAAATCAGCGTCTCGAGACGGCGCTGTCATGGAGCTCATCCGTCTATACGCAATTGATAGCGAGCCCATCCGGTTTGAAGGTAACAATTACTCAGAAAGCTGGAGAGTAGAGGCTGAGAAAAGAGGGTTGCCTGTTTTGCCCAGAACTGCAGAAGCAGTTACTGTCTTAAACGACCCCAAAGCCACCGACTTTTTGGTGAAAACAAAAGTTCTCTCAGAAGCTGAAATACAAGCTCGGTTTCATGTGGCAGTTGAACGCTACAACAAAACGATTTCGATTGAGTTAGTCACCCTTCTCGATCTTGCAAAAAGCTTTGTACTTCCTGCACTTGAAAGCCAACTCAAAGAAACGTTGTCGCTGGGAGAACTGCTGGCACACCCCAAAGCTAAAGCAGGTTGGGAAGTCAGAACCCAGGAACTCAATTCAGTTTATTCAGACCTTCTGGCTGCTTTGACTGAGCTGGATCATCTGGTGACTCAGCTACCGCAACACACGGACGAAAAGAAACTCCTCACGTTCTTAGCAGACGTAGGAATACCGAAAGCAGCCCAACTGAGACTCCATTGTGACCGAGCAGAAATGATCATTGCTGATCAGTTCTGGACGCTGCCTAAGTATCGTGAACTGCTTTTTTCACACGCTTCAGGATAACTTTCCGAAAAGCGAAAGAAGCAATCACGGCAAAGCAACCCCAAAGCAAGAGAGTGAGCGCCAAATCAATACAACCTCGTACCACTTCGAATCCATTTGCAGAGGTTATCCAGGGGATGAAAGTGTTCTTGCTCAATTCCCAGGCACCTGCTGCAGTTGTGAGAAGCACAAAACACATCGGCAAAAACGTAACCCACTGATATTTCGGGGAGCCCCAGGAGCGGATCACAAGAGTGGAGGCCAATAAAGCAATCACCGCAAGGAGTTGATTCGCAATGCCAAACATCGGCCAAATGGTGCCGATGTTCCCTGTGTAAATGAAGTAGCCCCACGCCGCTACGGTGAGAAATGAAGTGAGTACGGAACCCGGAAGCCAATCAGCTCGAGCGAATCTTCGATCTATCTTGCCGAGAAACTCCTGCATCACAAATCGAGCAATTCGAGTCCCTGTATCGATTGTCGTCAAAATAAAGAGGGCCTCGAACATTATGCAGAAGTGATACCAATAAGCTAAAAAACCAGATAGCCCTGGAATCTGGGAAAATATTTTGGCCATCCCAATGGCCAAAGACACTGCGCCGCCCGTTCTTCCTTGTACTTTTTCCTGAACTTCTTGTTCCAAGACAGGCAGCTCCTCTAGATGATAGCCCATCAGCTGCAGTTCCTTTTGTTGCTCAGCACTTACATTGATTGCAAAATAATCTCCTGGGTGCAGACTGGAGACTGCGATCAATGCAACAATGCCCACTAGGCCTTCAATCAGCATAGCCCCATAGCCAATCATTCGGCAGTGGGATTCTTGCCCGACCATCTTGGGGGTAGTCCCAGAAGCTACCAAAGCATGAAACCCTGAAACCGCACCACACATAATCGTGATGAACACGAAAGGAAATACTTTACCCGAGATGATGGGGCCCCCTCCATGAATGAATTCTGTCAGCGGAGGCAATCGCATTTGGGGATTTACTAAGATCACTCCAATCACCAAAAATGCAATGGTGCCGATTTTTAAAAAAGAAGATAGGTAATCTCTCGGACACAAGAGCAGCCATACCGGCAGTACAGAAGCTGCAAAACCATAAAGCATAATAGCCAGGGTTAGCTGGTTCTTATTGAGGGAAAAAACAGAAGCCCACTGAGAATGAGCAATTTCACCGCCTGCGACCACTGCAATCAAAAGTGCAACGACTCCAAAACAAGTCGCTTCACCCAACTTCCCAGGACGTAAAACATAAGCATAAAGGCCCATAAAAAAAGCTATTGGAATCGTCATAGCAATCGTAAAAGTTCCCCACGCACTTTCACTGAGGGCGTTGACCACTACTAGTCCTAAACCCGCAAGAGCGATTATCAGTACGAATAAAACTGCAATCCCTGCTGCAAATCCGGCAACCGGCCCCAGTTCTTTTTGAATGATTTCCGCTAGCGACTTTCCCTGATGGCGCACTGAAGCCACGAGCACCACAAAATCTTGGACAGCTCCCGCTAAAACAACTCCCACCAACAACCACAGTAAGCCCGGCAAATAACCAAATTGAGCTGCTAACACAGGACCGATGAGAGGACCTGCGCCGGATATCGCAGCGAAGTGATGTCCAAAGAGCACCCAGCGATGCGTTGGATGATAATTTTGACCATCCCTAAATTCGTGAGCGGGAGTTTTCCTTAAATCATCTAATACACATACTTTGGCAGCTAAAAATGCACTGTAGGTGCGATAGGCGATGGCCAGAACACACAACACAGTAATCATGAGAGGTAATGCATGCATAGGCCCACTAGCTTAGATCATTCCCTCGACATTGTTAACGAAAGGAATACGGTTGCGCCTCGCGTTGTTTGCTTGGCATCCCGTATGCACTCCATAAACGGCGTCACCCTAAATTTTTCTATGCCCCTTGCGGCATTTAGCCGAAAAGAGAGCGAGGAAATATGCCGGGTAAAAAACAACTTTTCGGATGGGCTATTACGGGATTAGGAGTCGGCTGGTGGCTCTTGGTTTCATCGGACCCTCCTCGAAACGTGCGCTCTCAGCCAGTTGAAACATCCGCACCATCACCTGAATCAAAAGCTGAGAGTTTTGTGGTTTCTCCCCCAACTTCTGAAGCCATTCTCCCAGATTCTAACTCTCCCTCCCAAACCATCGATATCACGCGTTCAGAGAACCCCAAACCCTCAACACCAGATCTGCCCTACCCGACAGCAGAGGAGCGGCGTACAGAGGGGCGCCGTGAAGATACTTTC
>Ga0214917_10006557_pt1 | contig 12033 bp, 12 predicted proteins | sample LL_1208_BB_MetaG_FD_177983 | JGI IMG/M metagenome (GOLD analysis project Ga0214917, IMG submission 177983) | Freshwater microbial communities from Lake Lanier, Atlanta, Georgia, United States - LL_1208_BB | ecosystem: Environmental > Aquatic > Freshwater > Lake | place: USA: Georgia | collected...
TTTGCGACAGATTGGCGGTGTTCGCATTTTGAAACGCGGCGACGGCGCACTCGTTGCTTTGTTTGAAAACCGCTATCGCCTGCAACGCCTCGAAACCGACGAACCCAAACTCAAACTCGAACACATCTTGGCCGACATCTAATAATCACGCGACCAGACTTAATTCGGTGTTTAGCGATTCAATTTGTCAAATGCCATCAATCGGACATTGCTGTAAGACAATTTGATCACAACGTAATGCCGTGCGACGTTGCCATTGCTTCGACTTCCATTGACGAAAACCGCGACGACAGTTAGCCTCATGCTTGGCAAGTTCGGCCGCATGATGATGCACTGGCTTACACCCAACGCTCTGCTTTGAAACAAAGTGACTTCAATCTTAAAGGCATACGTGCCGACATCTAACTTTCAAGTGAGGTGATGGTGTCGTCGAGGGCATCAAACCCCTCAGCGAGTAGATTGTCGATAAGCGACAAACTCAAGTTGACCATCCCGTTCAATTTGGCCTGATCAAGTGAGAGATGGCAACACTCTTCAAATCTACGAAAAGACCATTGCTTTGAGTTCGGCAAATAATTTGTTGCTAGAGAGGATCTCACTATTGCTGATTTGCTTACTTGGTTATAGAATGAATACTGAATACAATAGTGGCGGGCAAGTTGACGCTTAGGAAAGCAGACCTCTGAGCGTATTAAGGATTTAAAAGTTGTCAATTTCCCAATATTTAATCGCAATTGTCGGTGGGTTCTTGGCTGGGCTAATAAACGCAGTTGCTGGTGGAGGCACGCTCGTTTCATTTCCAATCTTGCTATCAATTGGCTTGCGACCCATCGATGCCAACGTAACGAACACTGTTTCTTTGGTGCTCGGATACGCAGGGGGAGCTTATTCTCAGCGCAAGGCACTAGGTAGTCTTCGCAGAAAATTGTCGGCCTGGACAATTGTTGCTGGCCTTGGTGGCATATTTGGGTCTTTTCTGCTGAGGTTAATGTCAGAAAAAAACTTTGAAAGAATTGTGCCACTCTTGATATTTATAGCCTGCGCCCTTCTTGCCTGCCAGGGTTTTTTGAAGCGACTTATTGCTACCAGGGCGAACAAATCTAGGGGTCACGAATTCTTGATTCTGGTAACAATATTCTTGGGTGCTACTTATGGAGGCTACTTTGGGGCGGGCCTTGGAATAATTTTAATGTCAATTTTAAGTCTTACTATCAATGAAGGTATCAAAGAGATAAATTCACTTAAAGCGGTGCTATCTTTTGCGATAAATATTTGTGCCGCTTCGTTTCTGATCTTTAGTGGAAGTATCCATTGGAATCTCGTATTTATAATGTCAATTTCAAGTCTCATAGGCGGGCTTGTCGGGGGCAAAATTGTGCATAAAATTCATTCTGAAACGCTCAAGACGGTACTGATTATGTTTGGCGTTGCAGTTGGAATCAAAATGTTACTAAATATTTGATTCTCAAGATTTTTCAGAATACCTGAAAATTGTTTCAAAATATACCGCCGCGCAATCAATTACATCATCTGCTTCGGCATAGTCATCAATGCCAGCTGAAAACGTAGGCTGAGGTCCAAAACAAACTCCAGGAACTCCAATTTCGCGCCACCTCATTACGTCACTTGCAGGATGCCTAACGGTGCGAACTGGCACAGAACCTCTTACGTTTTCAATTGCACTAGAGATTGCCTTCACAATTGTTTCATCTTCTGAAGTCCAGCTTGCTTCCCAGCCTCTAACTCTGCTCGCCGTTACTCCTGTTCCTGCAAGAAGTTTTTCTATCTCAGTGTCTAAGTTGCTTAGAGAAAAGCCTGGCGGTATCCGGATATCAATTTTTGCTTCAGCTTGGGGAGCAATCAGTCCTCTCGCATCACCTGCGGTTATTATCCCCGTACTTGCTGCAATACGGAAACCAGGATCATTCTTTATCTTAAAAGAATTAGAGAGAGTTGTGGGGGGTTCAACAAATAAATCATTTAATTTGTCGAGTTCCAAAATCGCCTTTGAAAGTTTTGCGACTGCTGTCTCTCCAGTCTTAGCGGCCGAGGCATGTCCAGTTGATCCACTCGCAACTAAATCAATCCAAGCAACTCCTTTTTCAGCGATTGCAAGGGACATCCACCCTGCCCCCTCCGCCGAGATTACTGCATCACCATGAACTTTTGGCAAAGACTTAATTAAGTGTGCCGAACCATGCGGGCCGAATCTGACTTCATCACTTACTAACGTTAAAACAACAGAACCATAAAGTAATTCCTTTCTTTTTGAAGCCAAAAAAGCAGCCATGCAAAGTGCGGCTACGCCTCCTTTCATGTTTCCCATACCAAGCCCATATAAGCGACCATTATTTTTTGTTAGTTCAAAAATCGGAACAGACCATTGAGATTCATCCATTGGGCTCATGGTGTCTAAATGACCATTTAATATGATCCGAGGCCCTGGCTTGTTGCCTTCTATGGTCGCAACCAAATTTGGCATTTGATCTGACAAATAAAGCACTTCGCAAATAATGCCTCGTGTTTCTAGCCAATTTTTTGCAATATCCAGCACCGCCCGTGTGTCACCAGGTGGAGTGATGCTTGGTGATGAAACTAATTTTGCACATAGGTCGACCAACTCGTCACGCCGATTTAAAACTTCATCTTTGTAAATATTTTTCTTCAATTGGCACCAGCTCGAACTTGCCTTCTCCAGTCCGCCCATGCGGTTGGAGTCGATTTTTCACCAATTAGTCCTGCTGCCACAACCGCACCGAAAACATTTGCGCCATTGGAGCGACTCTCAACTTGATGACCCCGGTTTCTAAATTCAGAATTTAGTTGATGGCTCTCTTCAATCAGCAAATTTCCGAATTCGCTACGCCATCGAGGCATCGAGATCGCTTCAGATAATGAATACCCACTAATCAACCACTTTGAAAGCACTTGTATTAGCGTTTGGATCTGTCCGTCTGCACCCGGTGTTGCTATAGCAATTGTGCCTCTTGATCCAGACCATATTGCTGGTGCAAGAGTATGAACCGGCCGAAAACTAGCTCGCGGCCGATTGTCTCCCGCCGTAAAACTCCCTGCTCTATTGTTAAGGGTCACCCCTATCTCGGGCACAAAAATACAGGAACCAAAATCATCGAAAACACTGACCAATGAAGAAACCACCAGTCCATCTGAGTCAGCTGTAGCAACACCTGCAGTATGAAGGTAGGCCCTTGGGCCACCGATTCTTGAGGCCGTAAACCTGTTTGGATTCAGTTGGAAGGACAGTAACTCATCACCTTTGCACACTTGATCACGATATTGAAACACACCCTCGGTCAGTTCAATCAATAGGTGCTCTAATTCAATGTCCGTGATACTTTCTTGAACTTCGATCACATTTTTATGAACAAAGTTTGCAACCATTGAAAGAAGTATCCCTTGAGACATCGGGGGTTGCGTAGTTAACAAGCCATCACCAAATCTAACTTTTGCGGGTTCACCTACTTCAATTTCGTGCGACTCAAAATCATTAAAATCTAAATTACCTCCAGCTTGTTGCACTGCCATGATCACCGAGTTTGCGACACTTTTGCTTCGTATCCAATTTTTTCCATTTTCAGATATCAACCTTAATGACTCGGCTAACCTTGGCTGCTTGACTAAATCTCCAACTTCAGACGAGAAAACAGACCAATTACTTGCTCCCCCAGCAATCAATCGATCTCGTTGGGCTACAACTGCCTTCGCAGTTAAATCGGTAAGTCGGTGACCGTCTTCAGCAATTTTTATCGCAGGAGTCAATGACTGTGCGAGACTGAACTTTCCGAAGCGAGATGACATCTCACTCCATTGAGTTGAAATACCAGGGATCGTCACACTATTACCACCATCAGAGCACTGCTTATTGACATTCGATTTTTCACCCCATTTACCAGTTCCATTTAACGCAAAGACTTCACCAGTCGACGTGGCCAGCAAAGATAGACCGTCACCTCCTAATCCGCACGCCTCAGGTGCAACAACGCAAAGAACTGCTTGGGCAGCGATAGCCGCGTCGGCCGCATTGCCCCCAAGTGAGAAAATTTCTAGTGCTGCACTCACTGCTAACGGATTCGCGGCACTAACCGAACCCTTTTTGCCGATCACTGACTGATTGGCAACTTTTTGCATCACGGATCAATCAAGTCGGGATCAAGTTGCTTTAAAACTGATTCAATTGCGGCTTCAGTTCGGTCTACGTGAGAAGTCATCAAATGTTCGGCCGCCTTCGAGTTTTTATTCCTAATAGCTTCCACGAGCTCTTTGTGCTCTTTTACAGAATCCGTGCTTCTCGAAATTGTTACGGTTGAAAAATACCATTGGACTCTGCGACTAATTCTCTCAAGAATTTCTTTCAATACTTCGTTTCCAGTTGCGTCAACGATCAACGAGTGAAACTCACGATTTAACTCTGAAATTAAAGTTGAGCCATCTTGTACAGCGTTTTCATATTTCTTCACATTTTCATTGAGATCTAGGATCAGCTTTGATGTTGATTGATTAGCGGCCAATCTTGCGGACTCACCTTCAATTAAAGTACGTACTGCAAAGAGGTGGCGTAACTCGGTACGGCTCCACCTTTTAACGTACACACCATGATGGGGCCTTATTTCCACCCAACCTGCAGATTCAAGGGCTCTAAGCGACTCCCTAACTGGTATTCGGCTAACTCCAAAATCATCAGCCAGTGACTCTGCGATTAATCGCTCACCTGGTTTTAATTTTCCGTCGACAATAGCTTGTTCAAGCATGCGATCAATCTCGGATGCAAATGTCTCTTTGGATAACTTCTTACTCATATCAAAAAACTTTCTATACCGAATCAAAACCAGTCGCGATTAAAGCACTTGCGCCACATGACCGATCAATTTCAGCGGGTCCACCACTGACGCCTAGACCTCCTAGAAGAGTTCCATTTATTTTTATCGGCAAACCTCCAGCAAATACAATAAATTTGCCGCCGGCACTAAGTGCTAAACCCCAATCACTACCGTCAGGCTTCGAGCAATCTGACCAAGCTTCAGTTGGCGCACCACAAGCTACAGCAGTAAATGCTTTATCTTCTGCCAGTCGCATTGCAGAAATCTGAGACCCATCCATATTTTGTGAAGCTACAACTCGACCACCTACGTCAACTACGACCATTGCTAAATTTCTAGCCAACTCATTTGCCGCTTTACGAACATTCAGCAACAATTCAAGAGCTGCTTCAAGAGTAATCGTGGATTGATATCTTTCTAATTTCATATGCCTCCTATAATTTCAGACTGAAACGTATCCACCGTCTATCACAATTGCTTGCGCTGTGATGTAGCTAGAAGATTTTGAGCTCAAGAATTCGACAACTGAAGCAACTTCGTCAGGCAGCCCTTGTCGACGCATCGGAATCCGTTGTTCAAGTTGTTTAATAGCTTTGTCTGGTTCGGATTGAAATGACCAATATGGATCATTGAATGGAGTGTCAATCCACCCAGGACAAACTGCATTTACTCGAATATTTTTCGGTGATAGTTCATCGGCTAGCGCGCGGACTAAGTTCACTAAGCCAGCTTTAGATGCGTGGTATGCAGGCATCCCCGCATGGCCCCGAAAAGCACCGGTTGACGCATTGAAAATGATTGAAGCATTGGTCGATTCAAGTAAGAATGGCACGGCTGCCTGAGCGAGAAAGAAGGGAGCCCTTAAGTTTACAGCCATGGAATATTCCCAATCTTCTAGACGCCAATCTAAAAGCGGTGCAGATTTCAGAACGCCAGCATTTGCGAAAACAACGTCAAGACCACCCATTAATGTTGCGGCGACCCCAACTACTTCTTTTGGCGAGCCAGCTTTCGACATATCCGAAAAAACCGAATAACCTGGTCCTTGGAAATTTTCTTCAACCAATGACTTAGCTTTGACTTCGTCTATATCGGCTACAACAACCTGATTACCGCTATTTCGAAAACGCCTGACCGTTGCAGATCCAATACCACTGGCACCACCAACAACTAGAACTTTTAAACTCATTCCGACTCAATCATTGCAATGGTTACTCCCACCTCAACAGTTGAGCCAGCTACCACAATAATTTCCGAAATGGTTCCACTACTCGGAGAAAGCAATTCAGTTTCTACTTTCTCAGTCTCAACAATCGCCAATGGATCACCTTCTTGGACTTTTGCGCCAACTTCAATGAGCCAACTTGCAATTGTTCCCTCTTGCATCGTCATACCCCATTTTGGAAGAATCACTTCAATTTTCATTTCGTCTCTTTCTCTTTTATTTATGTTTTGAATAGTTATTTTGCTGGAAACTTTAAAATATTTTAGAAGAAGTGAAAATCGTTCTCGTCAGCTTTCTTGGTCAACTTCCAATATTCACTCACACTAAAAGGCCAAATTTGTGAAACTCTTCCAAATTCATTTTTATACCAGCTACCTACGGCAGAGGCACCCCAAACCATTCCCAAATTCTTGGCGTCTAAATTTTGATTGAATTCATTGAACTTGTTAATTTCACATTCAATCATGCTTTTCTTTTTTGTATTCAATAGTCTTAAACAATCCAACACATAATTAACTGAGCACTCAGAAAAAAATATTGCGCTGCCATTTACAACAGTATTCGTGTTTGGACCAAACAATAGAAATAGATTCGGAAAATTAGGAATTACGACACCCAAATATGCTCGTGCATCACCAGACCAAAATTCGTTGAGGGTAATCCCATTTCGGCCAACGAAATTCATCGGGGTCAAGAAATCAGTTGCCTTGAAGCCAGTGGCGTAGATTACAACTTCAGAATAGAAGACTGTTCCACTATCGGTCTTGATCCCGTCTTCTGTGAAACTCTCAATCTTTTCTGTGATGAGTGAAACATTATCTTTTTTCAGTGCTTCAGCCCATGAGCCGTTATCTACCACTATCCGCTTAGCGCCTGGAGGATAATTTGGCATCACCTTTTCCAGAATTTCTGGGAAGCCTTGGAACTGATTTTGAAGGTGAGAAGTTAATCTAGCACGAAAAGCATTATTTGACTCTCCGACACTTGCCTCATCCCCGTTCCAGTCCGACGGAACCCTGCATGCTTCAATCATATTTTCACTCGAATGCCAAAATAACCATAGACGAAACCACTTTGAATAATTTGGAATAATTTGGAACAAAAGCTTTAATCCATCAGGAACCTCTGCGTGATAGTTTGAAGCGAAATTGAACCAACTAGGCGTACGTTGAAAAACATTGACTTTTTTTGCAATCTCAGAAATTTTGGGGACAAACTGAACAGCACTCGCACCATTACCGATTACTGACACACACTTGTCGTTTAGGTCTAAATCCTTTGGCCAAACTGCTGAGTGAAAAATTTCGCCGCAAAATTTATGTTCATCCTCAAAACTAGGAATATTTGGAATATTTAACTGACCTACAGCACTGACCACGACATCTACGTAGACAACCTCTTCCACGCCTTGATTTTTGAGCGAAATCGACCATGTTGAACTTTCTTCCAACAGTTTGGCTTCTGTGACACTCACTCCAAAACGAATGTGGTTTCGTAATTCATACACATCAGCGAAACGTCGAAAGTACTCTAGAAGCGTCGGCTGGGTTGAAAAAAAATTTGGCCAATCTTTACTTTGGAAACAAGAATACGAATAGAGAAAATTTGGTATATCAACCCGACAACCTGGATAAATATTTTCATACCAAGTACCTCCGACATCAAGGTTTTTCTCGAAGATTGTAAAAGAAATGCCTGCATCCTTAAGCCTCTTACCGCAAAGTAGCCCTGACATTCCAGCGCCAATAATGCCGACGTGAAAACTTTCTACCTCACCAAAATTTTCAAATTTCCACTTTGGAGCCCTCATATCTTCCGAACTTGCTGCAAGTTCTTCCTCCAATAGCCCCAAGTATTCCAAAGGCAATGTCTCACCTATGCAAAATTCCATTATCTTCAGGAGTTCGCCTTTCGAAATAGGGTTCGGGTTTTCGAATCCCAGCTTTTTAGTGCGACACAAGACTTCAATGGCGATTTCAGTGATTTCTGCGACTTGCGCGGCAGATAAACCATTTCTTTCATCACGAAACAGTAAGGGATCAGCTTGTAAATGACTCTTGAGTAGTGTCATGTCCTGAGTCAAGTACGCCAAAGTTGGAAGCACTGTTGCGAACTCTGCATCAACAAATGCTGCGCGCAAATCGTCCTCAGAAAACTCAATTAGATTTTTAAGATTTTGATCCAAATTTTGTCCTGACTATTTTGATGATTCCAAAAAAATAGAATCTTCAGCCAACCTGCCAACCACCATCTACGACAAGTGACTGACCTGTTATGTAACGAGATTTATTGGAGAGTAGGTACACGAAAGCATTAGCAACATCGGTGATTGAGCCCATTTTTTTCGAAGGAATATGTGAAACGAGGTCAGAAATGACTTCTTCGCGAGATTTTCCAGTGAGTATCACGCGATCGCTTACCAACTTTGTCATCATTTCAGTCTCGATTTGGCCAGGACATACTGAGTTCACTCGGATCCCATCAACGGCTACTTCTGCTGCAAGGCTCTGTGCAAGTCCAATAACACCAAACTTTGATGCCGAATACGCACCATTCTCTCTCCCACCCCTTAATCCAAACAAAGATGACGTAAATACAATTGAGGAGTCCAAATTTTTTCCACGCATCAGCCTTATGGATTCCCGTGCGCAAAGAAATGCGCCTGTGAGGTTTACCGATAAGACTCTATTCCAATCTGCCAGCTCCAGTTTCTCAACGTACTGAAGGTGCAAAATGCCGGCATTTACAACTACTCCATCTAAGCCGCCTATTTCACTATTAATTTTTTCAAAGACGCTCTGCACATTTTTTTCGTTTGCCACGTCAACTTCTTCGCCAATCAATTGCTGCCCACCAACAGTTTTTAATTCTTTAATAGTGCTTGCAACTGACATTTTGTCAATATCAATAATTGCTACTGATGCACCCGCATCTAGACAAGCCTGGGCGATACCTCGTCCAATGCCTCTAGCACCTCCAGTAATCAGAACTTTTTTATTCTCCAACATATTCACTGGTCCTCTCCCCACTTCACAGTTTTAAGAAACAACTTCAATCGTTCTGACTTTGGGGACTTCAGAGTGATCTCAGGAAGACCTGTTTCAACGATCACTCCGTCATCAATAAAGGCAAGCTGATCAGCAACCTTTCGTGCGAACTCCATTTCATGCGTAACGACAAGCATCGTCATGCCGTCTGCAGCAAGACCTCGCATCACATCTAGAACTTCAGCTCGAAGCTCAGGGTCGAGCGCCGAAGTCGGTTCGTCAAAAAGCATTAACTTCGGGTTGAGAGCAAGTGCCCGAGCAATAGCAACCCGTTGCTGCTGCCCACCCGAAATTTGACTTGGTTTTTTTGCATGATGATCCTCAACTCCAACCTTCATCAACAGGTTCATGGCGATTTCGGCTGCATCTGGCTTGCTCAATTTCAGTACCGTTCTAGGCCCCTCCATCACGTTTTCTAAGACGGTCTTGTGGGGGAAAAGATTAAAGCTCTGGAAAACCATCCCAACCTTCTGCCGCAGACTTGGCAGATCAGTATTTTTGTCGTTTATCTCTTGACCGAAAATTTTTATTGAACCACTTGTTGGCTTCTCTAATAGATTTATGCAACGAAGCATGGTGCTTTTACCAGATCCAGATGGCCCAATAACAACCAAAACTTCCCCTGAGTTGACCTTCAGTTTTGCCCCACGAAGGACTTCATGCGCGCCAAAAGACTTTTTAAGGTCGATAATTTCAACTGCGGATTCCATCAGTCTGAATTGAATTTTCTGTTCAAATATTCAGAAACGTAAGCCAAAGGTATGTTGATGATCAAGTAGAGCGCAGCAATGAATATCAAAATTTCCATATTTCTAAACAATCTTGAACCAACTGACTGAGATACGTTAAATAATTCGGTTACTCCTATTACTGAAACCAGACTCGTATCTTTATTTAAATAAATCAGCATGCTCCCAAATGGAGAAAGCATTTTAAATACCGCCTGGGGAAGCACAACGCGTATCAATACCTGCGATTTTGTCATTCCGATAGCCTGCGCGGCCTCTCTCTGACCTTTTGGAACACCCTTTATTCCGGCCTGAAAAACTACTGCAGCAAAGGCTCCATAGTTAAAGGACAAGGCAATTACCCCTGTCCAGAAATTATCAAGGCGTAAGCCAAACTGAATCGGAAGAATTAAAAAAAAGAAAACAATCAGCAAAATCAAGGGAGTTAAACGGAAGATCTCGACATAGAGTCGCGGAATAGCTCTAACTAAAGGTTTGTTTGAATTAAGCAATATGCCAACAAACAAACCAATGGTTACGCTAAATGTGGCGGAAAGAAGCAACACTTGGGATGTTTTTGCCCAAGCTTCGATAAAGATTGGCCAGTAATCACTTATCCAAGAGAAATCCCAATCATAATTTGTTTCCATATAAAAACAGTCTCGTCAGAACTAAAAGCGTTTCCAGGATAGAAATAAAATCTCTATCCTGGAAACGCTCAATAAATAAATTAAATTAAATTTCTAGCTGGGCTAACCAGTAGTCGAGTCTGGCGTTGATTCTCTTTGAAGTGAGAAGATCTTCAACCCATGCGTCAACGCAACCCTTCCAAGCTGCATCACCTTTCCTAACTCCGAAGGCGACGTCGAATGGGTCGATCATCTCTTCCGGCGTGGCTCTTTCACCAGTAATTCGTCCATTTTTACCAATAGCGGCGAGTTTTGGCTCACTGTACTTCGTAAAGATTACTTGGATCGCTGCCGCCTCACCCATCGATGCGTCAGCCTGACCGGCGGCAATGAAATCAGCCATCAGAAGCTGACCACGGAGTGGTGCATCGGAAATAGTTGCTTTTGGGGTGTACTTCTTTGCAAGTTCACCTTGAGCTGTTCCTGTACCAAAGACGAATCGAACTTCTGGTTTATTTAAGTCGTCGATGGTTTGAAATGCAGAATCTTCTCTGACAAAGTAGAGCTGTCCTGCTTGATAATACGGCGTAGAAAAGTCAATGACCTCTTTACGAGAATCGGTAGCAAATAACTGAGCCCCGATGATGTCAACAGTTCCAGCTGCCAGAGTGGCGGGTAACACATCGTACGAGTAGTCGACAATGCTGAAATCCACACCAAGTATTTTGGCTAATTCAGCCGCACTCTGAGCTTCTACACCTGCCCACGTTCCATCGTCTAATTTGAAGCCAAAGGGAGGTGAGATTCCAATTGCCCAGTTGAGTTTGCCGCGCTCTTTAATCTCGTCAATTAAACCACCACTCTTACAAGCGGCGGCAACGGACTCAGGAATTTCTTCAACCACACTTGGCGGTGTGAAATCTCCCATTTTCACGTTGTACTCCACCGAGCCTGATGAATCACTGCCTCCACAGGCCACCATACCAAACGAAAGTCCGACTAGCACAATGAATGCACTTCTTCTTTTTATTTGACTCGAAAACACTGCCTTTCCTTTCTATGATTTGTTGTTATAAAACTTTTATACTTCGAAGTTAGGTTTTTCGTTAAGACCTCCCCATCATCTTTCTAACCTGTAGAACTATTTTCTCTTCAGATACTGAAAGAAACTTCTCAAGGTGTGGCGCAAAGGGCATTGGTGTGTCGGGTGGGCAAAGGCGCTGTGGCGCCACCTTCAAACAGCTAAAGGCCTCCGTTGCTACAGTCGCCAATACTTCGCCACCAAATCCACATGTCTTGCGCGATGTGTCAACAGCCAAAAATCTTCCAGTCTTCTCTACCGAACTTAGAACAATCTGTTTGTCCCACGGGTAAATTGTTCTCGGATCAATAATTTCAATTGAAATATTTTCCTTTTCAAGAATTACGGCAGCTTTTTGTGCCATCGCCACAGTTCTGCCCACCGCGAAAATAGTTAAATCCGTGCCGGAATGCACAAGACGACCAACACTCAGCCGAATCTCCTCTGGATCTTCACTTACTGGTCCACGTGATCCACCGAGAACT
>Ga0214917_10006559_pt1 | contig 12030 bp, 13 predicted proteins | sample LL_1208_BB_MetaG_FD_177983 | JGI IMG/M metagenome (GOLD analysis project Ga0214917, IMG submission 177983) | Freshwater microbial communities from Lake Lanier, Atlanta, Georgia, United States - LL_1208_BB | ecosystem: Environmental > Aquatic > Freshwater > Lake | place: USA: Georgia | collected...
GCTCTGGTGCCCCTCGCGGCTCTGCTGGTGGTGGGGCAGGAGCGTCTGCAGCCCTGGCTGGAGCGGGGGAAGGCCTGGCTGTATGCCCGTGCTGACACCCTGGTGGGTCTGGTCAGCCTGGCCCTGGCGGTCTACCTCGGCTCCCAGGGGATCCAGGGCCTGCGGCTGACCTGACGCACCCCGTTCAGGCCGGATGCGACGCATGCCATCGGCGGTTTCCGGGGTGTCTCGCGGTCAGGGCAGCTCCCGTTCGGTTGGCTCGGCTGATGTGTCGGCCCGATCGACAGGGGGCACGGACAGGGGGGCGGCGGTGGAGCCGCTGTCGCCCTTGCCTTGGGGAGAGGACGCGGCGTGTTCGGCCTCAAGGATGCGGCGCAGGTATCCGGGATCCTGGAGGCGCTGGTGGCGGCTGACCCCCCAGGAGCGCTGCCTGGGAAGCAGCGGCGAGGTTTTCGAAGAGCGTCGGCGGGTCCGGGGCGGGGAGCCGAAGGCGATCGACAGGGTCACGCCCACCAGGACGGCGATCAGCACCAGCAGCAGCATCCCGGCGGGAGCCTGCAGCTGGGCCGCACTTCCTCTGACAGAGGTGGCGCCGCCAGGGGCAGGAGCCGCCGTGACCGACCTGGGCAGCGCAGAGCCACTCACCAGGGCCGCTCCCTTCAGCCAGACCAGACGCTGGCCATCACGGTTGCTCGGCGCGGCCTCAGGGTCTGTCCCCCCACATGCCACGGACCCTCGGGACAACCGAGCCGCGACTGGGAGCGGCCGCCCCCATCTGGGATCTGGGAGTTTCGCCGCGGCTGGCTCAGATGTTTTCCCGGGCTTCCGTGGAGCGCCGAACCCGAGCGATGCAGACGGTTCGCCACTCTCAACGATAAAAAATCCTGGGAATGGCAGCACTGGTTGGCTAGGGAAAGACCTGGCAGAATGATCAGAATCGTGGGAATTTGTGCGGCGGCGCATCAACGCTCGAATCAGACCCCGGCCGGCATCTATAGGCCAGCCTCAATATAACCCACTCCACAGCTGGCAGCTCCCTCTCCAGGGCGGTTGCAGCCCGTTGACGGCGGAGCGGTAGCCACCCGCCGATGGCATTCCGGCATCGTGCTGTGGCGGGCCAGGCGGTCTGGAGATCTCCATCCAGGGGTCTGTGCTTCTCGGCTTGGTGTGCGTCGCTTTCTTGCCGAAACCGCCAGATCCTGACTGGCTGCCCCATCAGGATCCGCCGCCCAGCGAGGTGAGGGCTGGATCGCCCTTCCTGACTGGGCTTCACGACATCGGATCGATGCGTTCGCGGATCTGCGCGCCTGCGGCAAGGCGCGCGATGCTCATCCCTCTCCCGCGCCGGAGGAGCCGTTCCCGCTCTCCTCCAGCCATTGCCGCCACAGCCCACTCTGCTCAAGCCTGCTCTCCTGGTCCGCCGCCGCCATCAGCGAGACGGCCTGGCTGGCCCGGCTGACGGCCACATAGACCAGCTGGCGGCGCAGCACCGCATCGCGGGGCCAGAACACATCGCCAGCGACGAACACCTCGGCGAAGGTGCTGCCCTGGCTGCGGTGCACCGTCAGCACCGCCGCCGGGCCCAGCGAGGCGAAGGCATCACGCACCAGGAAGAAGCGCCGCCAGAGGCTGCGGCCTCCCTGTCTGCCGGCGTCGCGGGCGCGCTGGCGCAGCCGTTCCAGCACCGTCTCCAGCTGCTCCCTCGCCTCGCTCCCCAGAGGCGGCAGAAGGCGCAGCTCCAGCTGGCTCTCACCGCTGTCGACGCGGGCGCAGAGCGTCTCGATCAGCGGCACCGCCAGGCCCTCGAGATCGGCGGCCTGCACGCCGAAATCGAGCAGATCGCAGCGTTCGGGGCGCACGTCGATCACCTGCAGCTCCCGGTTGGAGCCGAGCACCATGTCCGGCTCCTCCGCTGCCTCGGCACCCTGGCGGCAGGCGGGGGCCAGCACCGCCCCGCGCGTGATCAGCACCTCGCCCGGCAGCACCGGCAGTTGATCAGCCATGTCCCCATGCAGGGCGCGGCGGGCGATCGGCACCAGCTGCTCCAGGGCGCGGTTGGTGTAGCAGAGAATCCGGGTGCGATCCGGATCACCGCTTTCGGCGCAGCGGCGCAGCGCTTCCTGGGCCGCCTGCAGCCACTCCTGTCGCCCGAGAATCGCCACCCGCCCCTCCGGCGCCTGGATCGTCCCGAGGGCGGGCGGCCTGCTGCAGGGCAGGGCCTGCTCGCGGATGCCCTGGGCCAGGCGCAGCACCGGGCCCTGATGGCGCACCACATGGGTGAGCTCCGCCCTGCAGGAGCGGCCCAGGCTGAACACCGGACTCTCGGCCTCCCCCACCGGCGGCAGCTGGGCCGGATCGCCCACGAACACCAGACGCGTGCGGAAGGGATGGGCGCAGCGCAGGGCGATCTCCAGCAGGCCGCTGTCGACCATCGAGGCCTCATCCACCAGCACCAGGGCCAGGTTCTCCAGGGAGGCGGCCGTCTGAGCGGTTTCCTCGCAGATCTCCCGATCCCCCTGGCGCTTCAGCTTAAGGCGCAGCAGCCGGTGGATGGTGGAGGGGTACCAGGTGGGCCTGAGCCCCGCCTGCTGCAGGTGCTGGCGCAGCACCCCCACGGCCCTGTGGGTGGGGGCCACCACCGTCCAGCACAGGGAGCGGGCCTCGACCAGGCGCAGCAGCCGCGTCGACAGGAAGGTCTTGCCAGTGCCGGCGTAGCCGCTGAGCACGAACGGCACGCCGGCCCCGGGGGCCTCCAGCCAGGCGGCGAAGGCGTCTTCCGCCCGCTGCTGATCCTGGGTGAGCGCGGCTTCGGTCACGACATGATCCCTGCGGGCTGCAGGGGCCGGCTCAGGTCAGGGGAGGCAGCCCCCAGCGCTGCGCCAGCTGCAGGGGGGAGCCCACCAGGGCCAGCCCGGGCAGGGCTACCAGAGGTCCCATCAGGGATCCCACCAGCACCTCCAGGCGGGTGTGGCCGAGGTTCTGCTTCAGCGGCCTGGCGGGGGGCTCTCCGGCCACCAGGCCACCGGCGTCGCTCACCAGGCCATTGACGCGCTCGGCCGTGAGGCCTGCGGCCCGGCGCACGCCCGAGGCGTCGTAGAGGACCACGAAGCAGAGCGTCGCGGCCAGGGCGAACAGACCATCGGCGAAGCCCAGCTGCCAGCCAAGCCCGGCGGCGGTGCCGGTCATCAGGGCGGAGTGACTCGAGGGCATGCCGCCGGTTTCGACCAGCACCTTCGGGTTCCAGCGGCGATGCACCACCAGCTCCACCACGAGCTTCGACAGCTGGGCGGCGCCGCAGGCGGCCAGCCCCCACCACAGCACAGCGTTGTCGAACATGGCCAGCAGGGGCCGGGCGTCATGGAAGCCGCTCAGCAGGGCGGGGGTCAGGGTCATCGATCGCGGCTGGTGATGAACTCGGCCAGAGCCAGCAGGGGTGCCGCTTTGCCGCCCGCACCGTAGGGCTCCAGGGCGGCCTTCGCTTCGGCCACCAGCGCGTCGGCCCGTTGCTTCGAGGCCTCCAGTCCCAGCAGCTTGGGGTAGGTGGTCTTGTCGGCGGTGAGATCCTTGCCGGCCGTCTTCCCCAGAACCTCGCTGCTGGCGGTGACATCGAGGATGTCGTCGATGATCTGGAAGGCAAGGCCGATGCCGCGCGCATAGGTGCGCAGAGCCTCGAGCAGTTCCGCCGAAGCCCCCGCGATCAGGGCGCCGCACAGCACGCAGGCGCGCAGCAGGGCGCCGGTCTTGTGGAGGTGGATGTATTCGAGCGTCTCGAGATCCACCTGCTTGCCTTCGCACTCCAGGTCCACCACCTGGCCGCCCACCAGTCCCGGGGCGCCGGAGGCCAGGCTCAGCTCGCCCACCACCGCCAGCAGCCGCTCGGCGGGCACGCCAGGGCTGCGCAGCGCCACCATCTCGAAGGCGCGGGTGAGCAGGGCGTCGCCGGCCAGGATCGCGTTGGCCTCGCCGTACACCTTGTGATTGGTGGGGCGGCCGCGGCGCAGGTCGTCGTTGTCCATCGCCGGCAGATCGTCGTGGATCAGCGACATGGTGTGGATCATCTCCAGCGCCACCGCCGTGGGCATCGCCAGAGCGCTGTCGCCGCCGGCCAGCTCACAGGCCGCCAGGCAGAGGATCGGCCGCAGTCTCTTGCCGCCCGCCAGCAGCGAATAGCGCATCGCCTCCCTCAGGGCCTCGGGTCGCTCGGGGCCGAGGGAGGCATCGAGGGCGGCCTCCACCCGGGTGCAGGACTGCTTGAGATAGGCCTTGAAGTCGAAATCTGCCGGCTCCCCCTGGGAGGTGCTGTCCGTGCTGGTCACCGCCGCGGTCATGGGGGCTGGGCCTGGGGCCGTCGCGTACTGAGGCCGGATTCTCTCAGGCCGCCCCATGCAGGGCCGGGCTGCCAGGACGATCGTTCATGGCACCAGATCCCCCAGGTCGTGATCGATGCCATGGCGGCGGCACCAGGCCACCACCGTGTTCACCAGCAGCATCGCCACCGTCATCGGGCCGACACCGCCCGGCACCGGGGAGAGGGCCGCGGCGATCGGCTCCACCTCCTCAACGATCACATCGCCGCACAGGCCGCCCTCCGGCCGCCTGTGGATGCCCACATCCACCACCACGGCACCAGGTCTGACGTGGTCGGCGCCGATCATCCGCGGCCTGCCGGCCGCCACCACCAGCACCTCCGCCTGCCGGGTGAGCTCCGCCAGATCGCGGGTGCGGGAGTGGGCCACGCTCACCGTGGCATCCGCCGCCTGCAGCATCAGCGCCATCGGCTGCCCCACCAGGATGCTGCGGCCCACCACCACCGCCCGCTTGCCGGAGAGCTCGACGCCCGCGGCCCTCAGCAGCGCCATCACCCCGGCGGGCGTACAGCTGCGGGGACCCTCCTCCCCCTTGAGCAGCCGTCCCAGATTCAAGGTGTGAAGGCCATCGGCGTCCTTCTCCGGATCGATCGCCATCAGCAGCGGCCCCTCGTCCAGTCCGGCGGGAAGGGGCAGCTGCAGCAGGATGCCGTCGACGGCCGGATCGGCGTTGAGCGTCTCGATCGTGCTCTGAACCTCTGAGGCCGGCGTGCCGGCGTCCAGATGGGCGCCGAGGCTGCGGATGCCGACGCGGGCGCAGGCCTTCTCCTTGTTGGCCACATAGACGCCGCTGGCCGGGTCGTCGCCGACGCGCAGCACCGCCAGTCCCGGAGGCCGGCCTGCCCGATCCAGGCCCGAGCGGATGGCGTCTGCCAGCCGTTGCTCGATCGCAGCGGCCAGGCTGCGACCGTCCAGAAGCGTTGCCATCGGTGCGGCGAACTCGACGCTCCAGCATGCCTGCGGGCATGCAGGGCTAGCGTTCCGGTCCATGACGGGCACAGCAGCCGAGGCGATGGCGCACGCGATGCGGCGACTCCGGTCTGTGTGGCGGAGCCTGCTGCGGCTCGAGAGGCCGCGCCAGGCGATCGTCTGCTGGCGGCCCCTCGGGATGGCGGCCATGCTGCTTGCCTGCCTGCTGGTGGCCCTGCTGACCAGCTGGCCCTGGCTGGTGGAGCCGAGCCTGCGGCCAGGCCTGCCGGCACCGTTCACGGTCTGGGCCCCGCACGACACCACCGTGATGGACAGCGCTGCCCTGGAGCAGCGGCGCAGCCAGATGGTGCCGCGCACCACCGTTCAGGTGATCGACGAGCGGCTGACCCGCCAGCTGCAGGACCAGTTGGAGCGTCTGCTGGAGCAGGTGCGTCAACAGCGCGGCAGCGACCAGGCCAGGGTCGACCCGCTCAATCTCACCCATGGCGAGCGGCGCTGGCTGCGCCGCCAGGATCCGATCGCGCTGGCCTCCTGGGAGGACGCGGTGCGTCGCGCCCAGATCCGCATGCTCCGCCAGGGTGTGGCCGGCACCCTCGCCGATGCCCCGCTGCTGGAGGCGGCCGCCCTGCAGCTCGACGATCAGCCGCAGGAGGGACGCCAGCTCGGCAGCCGACTCGTGGTGCGCAGCCTGCAGGGCCGCAGCAACCTGCGCAACGATCCGTTTCTGAGCCAGCGGCGGATCGAGGAGCTGCTCAGCCGCAACGGTCTGCCGACGATCAGCGTGCGACGCGGCGATCTGATCATTCGACAGGGCGAGACGCTCACGCCCCAGGCCTTTGATGTGCTCGATGCGTTCGGTCTGATCAACCGCAGGCCGAGGCCCCTGGCCTGGCTGGCCCATTTTAGTGAGGCTCTGGCCGCCTCCGGCGTGATGCTGCTGGTGATGCGGCGCTGGCGCGCCAGCCTCGAGCCGCGCCAGGCCCTGCTGGCCCTGGCCACCCTGCTGGTGGTGCAGGCCTGCAAGCTGTGGCTGGGCCTGCTGGTCAGTCCTCTGGCCCTGCTGGTGCCGCCCACCCTGCTGCTCGCCCAGGGACTGGGCACGGTGGCGGGACTGTCGTGGCTGGCGGCGGCCAGCCTGCTGTGGCCCTTCCCGCTCAACGGCGTGCTGGAGTGCCGGCTCGTGGTCGCCACCCTCGTGGCGGTGCTGGCGGCGGTGCTGGCCGGGCGTCAGCGCAACCGCGCCCAGCTGCTGCAGCTGGCGGTGCTGTTGCCGATGGGGGCTCTGGTGGTGCAGGCCGGCGTGCTGCAGCTCGCCGCATGGCTGGGGCTGGCCGGCGCTGATGGCCAGCTTCCCCGCAACGCCGATCTGATGAACGAGGCGCTGTTGGTGGCCAGCCTGCTGCTGGCGGGCCTCATCCTGGCCCCGCTGGTGGAGAGCTTCTTCGGGCTTCTGACCCGGGCCCGCCTGATGGAGCTGGCTGATCTGGAGCGGCCGCTGCTGCGGCGGCTGTCCACCGAGGCACCGGGCACCTTCGAGCACACCCTGATGATCTGCGGCCTGGCGGAGGAGGGGGCACGGGCCATCCACGCCGATGTGGACCTGATCCGTACCGGGGCGCTTTATCACGATGTCGGCAAGATGCACGGGCCTCAGTGGTTCATCGAGAACCAGGACGAGCGCAGCGGCAATCCCCACGACCAGCTGGATGATCCCTTTGCCAGCGCTGCGATTCTGCAGGCCCATGTCGATGAAGGCCTGAAGCTGGCGCGTCGCTATCGCCTGCCACGGCCCCTGGCGGATTTCATCCCCGAGCACCAGGGCACCCTGAAGATGGGCTACTTCCTGCACCGCGCCCGCGAGTGCGATCCCAGCGTTCCGGAGCAGCTGTTCCGGTATCGGGGGCCCACTCCCCGCAGCCGCGAGACGGCGATCCTGATGCTCGCCGATGGCTGCGAGGCCGCCCTGCGCTCCCTGCCTCCCGACACCACCGAGGATCAGGCGCGCCAGATGGTGCGCCGCATCGTCGAGGCCCGCCAGGCCGATGGCCAGCTGGCCGGCAGCGGCATCAGCCGCGCCGAACTGGAGCTGGTGATCCGCGCCTTCGTGAGGGTGTGGCGGCGCATGCGCCATCGCCGCATCCCCTATCCCATCCCGGCCCGCAAGGCCTTCAGCGCCTGATCCGATGCCCTCCACCACCAGCACCAGCGCCAGCAGCAGTTCCGGGACACACGATCTGTGGCGCCACGCCTGGTATCCGGTGGCCTACCTGCGCGATCTTGACCTGGATCGCCCCAACGCCTTCACCCTGCTCGGCGAGGACCTGGTGCTCTGGTTCGATCGCCAGGGCCAGCGTTGGCGGGCGTTTGCCGACGTCTGCCCGCACCGGCTGGTGCCCCTCTCCGATGGCCGGCTGAATCAGCAGGGTGAGCTGGAGTGCCCTTATCACGGCTGGAGCTTCGACGGCGAGGGCCGCTGCACCGCGATCCCCCAGGCCAGCGAGGGGCAGAGCCCCGGCCTCCGCAGTCGCTGCCGCGGCTATGCCACCGCCACCGGCCAGGGACTGCTGTTCGTGTTCAGCGGTGAACCCCAGGAGGCCGAAGCGCTGCCGCTGCCGCTGGTCCCCTGTCTGCAGCAGGACGACAGGGGCGGCTGGCGCGACGGCTGGCTGGTGCAGGACACCTTCCGCGACCTGCCGATGGATGCCCTCACCCTGCTTGAGAACGTGCTGGATGTGAGCCATGTGCCCTTCACCCACCACGCCACCGTGGGCCGGCGTGAGAACGCCGGGCCGGTGCAGCTGGAGCTGACCGGCTTCGGAGCGCAGGGCTTCACCGGCCTCTGGGCCGAGGGGCCCCGCCAGGGAAAGCTCGGCAGCCAGCACACCACCTACGCGGCCCCGTGCCTGATGTGGCACGACCTCACCGCCCCGGCCTTCGCGCGCATTCTCACGGTGGTGTACGCCACACCGACGCACAGGGGCGAATGTCGCCTGTTCGCCCGCTTCCCCTTTCAGTTCCGCTCCCCCTGGCCGGCGCGGCTTCTGGCCCTGCGTCCACGCTGGCTGCAGCACATCGGCAATCACACCGTGCTCGAGGACGATCAGCTGTTCCTGCACTGGCAGGAGCGGGTGGTTGAGCAGCGCGGCGGCAACCGCCGGGCACTGCGCCAGTTCCACCTGCCCACCAGCGCCGACCTCTACGTCCGCAGCCTGCACGACTGGGTGCAGCGCTACGGCGGCGAGCCGTTCCCGGGCGAACCGCTCCCGCCACGCCTCGGGCTTACGGCGCTGATGGAACGTGACGAGTCCCACACCCGCCACTGCCGCAGTTGCTCGGGGGCCCTGCAGCGGCTGCGGCAGCTGCGCCGTCTCTGTGTTCCCACAGGAGTTGCGGGGCTGGCCGCCGCCGCCTGGCTGGGTGCCGGGCCAGCGGCTCTGGCTGCCCTGTTGCTGGTGGGGGTGGCCCTTGCCCTGCACGCTCAGTGCAGCAGCTGGATCGATCAGATGCAGCAAGGCAGCGGCCTGCCGCCCCGCAATCGAACAGCCTGAGGGGCCTGCCGAACGTCACTGCGCCCCCAGGTTCTCAGCGCCGACCCGCCAGCACGGCCCGCGCCTTGCGCTCCAGGATCAACCCGGCGGTGAGCAGGGTGATGGCGTTGGCAACAATCAGCGGACCATCGCCGGTGAGCAGGCCATAGATCCCCCACAGGGCGATGCCGCTGGTGAACAGGAGATACATGCGCAGGGAGATGGCGGTGGTGTCGCCACTGCGCAGGGTCTTGATCGCCTGGGGGATGAAGCTGACGGTGGTGAGGCTCGCGGCCACATAACCGAGGACGGCGACAGCAGGGGAGTGGGGGGCGGCCATGGCGCTGCGTTCCGAAGAATTCAGAAGGGACAAGGGGAGTGAAACCTCAGCTCCCGGCCCGAATCCGGGTGCTGAAACCCGAGGGTGGTGGCGTGCAGATGCAGCCGCCGCTGACCGGCCAGCGGCGGAGGCGGACCATAGAGCGGATCCCCAAGGATGGGATGACCGATGGCGCTGAGGTGCACCCGCAGCTGATGGGAGCGACCCGTCAGGGGCCGCAGCTCCAGGCGGCTGCTGGCACCGCCGCAGGAGGCAGCAAGCAGCCGCCAGTCGGTGCGGCAGGGCTTGCCAGCCGGATCCGCGCCGTAGAGGGGCGGTCGATGCTGCTGCTTGGCAATCGGCAGGGTGATGCAGCCCTCCGGATCGTCAGGGACACCACGCACCTCGGCGACATACAACTTCAGCACCGCCCGCTCAGCGAACAGCGCACTCAGCTCGCGGTGCAGATCGGCGCTGAGCGCCACCAGGATCAGGCCTGAGGTATCGCGGTCGAGCCGGTGCACCAGCTGTGCCTCGGGCCAGCGGGAGCGCACGCGCGTGATCAGGGAATCCGCCAGATCGGGTCCGAGTCCGGGTTGAGAGAGCAGGCCCGCCGGCTTGTTGAGCACCAGCAGACCGTCGCCGCCATGAAGGATCCAGGCATCCGGGAGCTGGCCCGCTGCAAGCTGGCCCGCTGCAAGCACCCCCTCAGCAGGTCCTGCCGCTGTGGCCATCGGCCAGCATTCGAGCGATCTGATCGCGACCGTTTCCCTTGGCCAGATACAACGCCTGATCAGCCCGGTAGAAGAGATCCGAGAAGCTGGCGTCAGCCCCCACCAACGCCGTCACGCCACCACTGATGTGGGGGCGGTAGTCGGACTGACTGAAGACGCCGGCCATGGTCGCCACGTCCTGGCGGATCCCCTCGGCATTCGCCATCGCCTGGCCGTCATCGCAGTCGGGAAACAACACGGCGAACTCCTCATCGCCGATGCGACCGAACAGGTCCTGGGGCCGAAGGCGTTGCTCAGCCAGACGGCAGATGTCGAGCAGCACCCGATCGCCCGCCTCATGGCCCCAGCGGTTGTTGATCTGACGGAAGTCGTCGATGTCGAAATTGAGCAGAGCCAGGGGCCGGCCGTCGCGGCGGGCCTGCTGCAGCTCCTGTTCGCCGAGTCTGAAGAAACTGCTGCGGTTCACCAGGCCGGTGACCGGGCAGAGGCTGCTGATCCGGCGCAGTTCCAGCTCCCGCATCACCAGGTCGGCCATCGTCTGCAACTGATTGAGCTGGCCGGCCTCAAGCCGGCGCGGCTGCTGATCAATCACGCAGAGGGTGCCGAGGTTGTGGCCTTCGGGTGAACGCAGGGGAGCACCCGCGTAGAAGCGGATGTGCGGCTCATCGAGCACGAGGGGATTGGTGGCGAAGCGCTCATCCGCACGGGCGTCGGGCACCATGAGCACCCCATCGCCGACGATGGCATGGGCGCAGAAGGCCATCTCGCGCGGTGTTTCGCTGGCATCGAGACCATGCCGCGCCAGAAACCACTGACGATCCCGATCGACCAGCGATACCAGGGAGATCGGCATGTCGAGCACGGTGCTCGCCAGCTCGACGATTCGATCCAGATGGGGATCGGCCGGGGTGTCGAGAACGCCATGGCGCAGGAGGTCGCGCAGGCGCTGCTCCTCATCGACGGGGATCGGGTAGTCGGGGAAGGGGGGCACGTTGGAGTTCCTCCGTCTTCACCGTAGGTCGGCCGGGACGGAGTGGCAGGAGGCCCTGGCGTCTGCATGGGGCCATCGCCACACTGACGGCAGCCGGCAACGCACCATGGCTCTCGAGCGCTTCAAACAGGCCCTGGCTTCGCTGCTGGATGGAGCTCCCAGTGATCCGCTCGAGCGCGATGAATACTTCGAGCTGCACACCCTGCCCACCGCTGGCGGGCAGGACTTTGAGGTGGTGATCTGCGACGAGGAGAAGGAGATCTTCGCCGTGATCTACACCGCGCACCTGTTCGAGGAGGGAGAGGAGGGCCAGGAGGCGGTGGAGGCCCTGGTGCCGGCCTTCCTGGAGCAGGCCTTCGGTCTGACCCCTGAGGAGTGGCAGAGCAGCGAACCCTTCGATCTGGGCTGGCGCAGCCGCGAATACCTCTGGTTCATGGAGTTCGCGGTGCCCGGCCTGACGCCGCTCTGCCGCTACGACTGAACCTCCAGCAGCTGCACGGCCAGCTGCGGCAGGCTGACCAGCAGCAGTACCCCATCTCCCTCGGGCACGGGCAGACCCGTCGCTGCCCTCAGCGCGTCACGCTCCATCAGAGCGATGCCGCAGGTCTCGACCAGGAGCAGGGGGAACGTACCGGGCCCACCGCGCATGGCCTGCAGATCGAGGGCCTGACGCGCCGCCCGGGAGCTCCGCTCCAGACCGAGACGGCCGACCAGTTCAGGCCAGAGGTGGTTGACCGGAGTGGCTACAGCGAGATCGAGATCGGATGTCTGCATGGGCAGCAGGCTGGATCGCGGCATCAGCATGCCGCTCAGCTGCGGTGCAGATGCACGAAGTGGGGGGCGAACAGAAACACCGACTCCCCCAGCCGCTCCTGCTGCCCATCGAGGGCAAAGGCGCCGCCCGCCATGAAATCCGCTGCCCGCTGGGCCTGTTCCGGAGGCAGGGAGCTGAGATTGAGCAGCACCGTGGCGTGATCGCGCAGGGCCATCACCGCCTCCTGCACCGCCTCGAAGCTGGTGGGCTGCATCACCACCACCTCCGCGCCCCAGTGCCCTGGGTTGGGGGCGAAATCCGGGGGCAGGAGCTCCATGGAATGCTCAGCCGTCCAGATCCGGCCCATCCAGCATGGACGGACTGGGGTGGATTGTCTCGATGGCGTCT
>Ga0214917_10006560_pt1 | contig 12029 bp, 10 predicted proteins | sample LL_1208_BB_MetaG_FD_177983 | JGI IMG/M metagenome (GOLD analysis project Ga0214917, IMG submission 177983) | Freshwater microbial communities from Lake Lanier, Atlanta, Georgia, United States - LL_1208_BB | ecosystem: Environmental > Aquatic > Freshwater > Lake | place: USA: Georgia | collected...
GAGGTGAGCAATCAGCGGTAATCTTTGTGCGTTGGAGACGTCGCATAGCCCGGTCTAGTGCGCCTCACTGCTAATGAGGTTAACCCCTAAAGGGTTTCGGAGGTTCAAATCCTCTCGTCTCCGCCAACCTCTAATAAATTTGGGCTAAGGTTCCTCGGATTAACCAAATTTTAATTTTTTATTGTTTTTCGCACTACCCGAAGGGAATATGAATTGAAAATTTCAATTGTTGGCGGTGGCGGGCGAGTAGGTCTTCCACTAGGAATTGTATTAGCGGGTGCTGGACATTCAGTGTCCATAATTGATCTGGATAAAAATAGAGTTAATTCAATAAATTCAAGAATTATGCCATTCTTCGAATCTGGAGCGGCAGAGCTACTCAATAAATTAGCACTTGATCAACTTAGCGCCTCAATAGATAATTCAAAAATTGAAGGTACTGACGTTTGCATTCTAATTGTTGGAACACCAGTACTCGAAGACGGTACCCCAAGTGCAAATTCTTTAATCCAGTTAGTTAGTAATTTGATACCGCACTTAATCAATGTAAAGATGTTAATGCTTAGAAGCACAGTTTATCCAGGTATTACACATCAGCTACAAAAATTATTGAAGGATTCTGGGCTTGATATTACCGTTTCTTTTTGTCCTGAAAGAATTGCAGAGGGTAATGCAATAAAAGAACTTAAAATACTTCCTCAAATCGTAGGAGCGGAAGATAAAATGTCCATCGAATTATCTAGCAAGATTTTCTCAACTATTGGCTCTAGAGTGATTATTACTTCAATAAAAGAGGCCGAATTAATTAAGTTATTTGCGAATTCATATCGATATCTTCAATTCGGCATTGCAAATGAATTCTTTGAAATTTGTAAAAGTAATGGTATAAATTGGGAAAATGTTTGGAATGGATTAACTAGTGATTATCCCCGAGCTGCAAATCTCCCAAAACCTGGTTTTGCTGCGGGACCTTGTTTAGTAAAAGATACCCATCAATTAAATTATTATTACAACAATAATTTTGAATTAGGAAAATCCGCATTACAAGTAAATGAAAATTTACCAGATTTCATGGTTTTTCAATTGGAGAAAAATTTCGATCTTAAGAATCTAACAATTGGGATTCTCGGAATGACATTTAAAGGAAACGTTGATGACTTTCGCGATAGTCTTTCATTCAAATTACTTGAAATTCTTCAAAAAGTTGCTAAAGAAGTGATTTGTTCCGATGCGTTATTGCAAAAGGAGTATTTTGTATCAGAGAATCAGATATTGGAAGACTCTGATGTTATAATAATTGCTACCCCTCATGACCAATATCGAGCAATAATCACTGAAAAGCCGATTATTGATATTTGGAGAATTACTCAAAACGTTAGCTTATTTTAGGAGAATTATGAAAACAGTTGTTGTAACTGGATCGCAAGGTTTTATTGGCGGATATCTTGTTCGCGAGTTATTAAATAATGATTATAAAGTAATTGGAGTTGATAATTATTCAAAGTACGGTTACGTTAAGAGAGAGCATGATGATCACCCTAATTTCAAGTTAATCAAGGAGGATTTGGCAAAATCAAATATTGGCCTTAAGGAATCTCTTACAGAAGCGGATCATTTGATAGCTGGCGCTGCAAAAATTGGAGGTATTTCCTACTTCCACTCATATGCATATGATTTATTAGCTGACAACGAGCGAATTATGGCAAACACTTGTGACGCAGCTATAGAAGCTCACAAATTAGGAACTTTGAAGAAAATGACCTATCTGTCTTCATCAATGGTTTACGAAAATACATCTACCTGGCCATCAAAAGAGGGTGATCAACTTTTAATTCCTCCCCCAAGTTCAGCGTATGGTTTTCAGAAACTTGCGGTCGAATATTTTGCAAAAGCAGCTTGGGATCAATATCAACTTCCATATACTGTGATTCGTGTGTTCAATTGTGTAGGAGTAGGCGAGGCGCGAGCTGCAAATGCCAAAATTATAATGTCAGGAGATATTGAGCTAGCGATGAGCCACGTACTTCCAGACCTTGTTCAAAAAGTTCTAAAAGGGCAAAGTCCTCTGCGAATCTTGGGAAATGGTAAACAAATAAGACACCTAACTTATGGGGGTGATTTAGCCAAAGGTATTATCAAAACTTTAGAAAACCCTAAAACTTTGAATGATGATTTTAATATATCAACCGATGAATCTATTAATGTGATCGAATTAGGCGAAAAAATATGGTTTAAGGTAAAAGGTAAAGACGAACCTTTCCAATACATCACTGACGAACCGTTTCCGCATGACGTCCAAAAACGAATTCCGGATACCGCTAAAGCAAAAGCAGTATTGGGCTTTGAGGCACTAACGACGATTGATCAAGTACTAGATGAAGTTATTCCTTGGGTGAAAGACGCAATTTCAAAGAACTTAATTTAATTCACAGCAAGGAAAGACAGCTCATTTTAAGAAATAAATTCTTTTGTGCAGTAAAATTTTAGTTTAAGAATTGACATATTCAAGATATCTTAGCTCTAGAATAATCAAGATTCTCTTATTAGAAATGTTGGCTTCTGAGGGATTTACTACCTAATGGCAATTGTTTTCAAAATTTATAAACACATCGATAGGATATTGGTATGAAAAGATACAAAATCGCGATTGTTGGAGCTGGACCAAGTGGTTATTTTACTGCGCAAGCATTCCAAAAAGCACAAAAGAACAACCTTTCATTTTCTATAGATTTGATTGAGCGTTTGCCTACCCCCTGGGGATTGGTTAGAAGTGGAGTGGCCCCTGATCATCAAAAGGTAAAAACAGTTTCTAAGGTTTTCGAGAAGATCGCGAAGGAACCAAACTTTAGATTATTTGCAAACGTTGAATTGGGAAAAGATTTAGCGTTAAAAGATTTACGTGATCATTACGATGCAGTAGTTTTAGCAACTGGCGCCCCAAAAGGGCGGAAAATCTGTGTTCCGGGTGAAAATTTAGCAAATTCATTTTCAGCTGCAGAATTTGTCCCTTGGTACAATGGTCACCCTGATTACGCCGACTTAGAAGTAGATTTAAACTGCGATACAGCAGTAATTATTGGTGCTGGAAATGTCGCACTAGATGTAGCGAGAATTTTGTCGATGGATCCTCAATCTCTTGATTCAACAGATATAGCGCTCCATTCACTTAAAAAGTTAAAAAGTAGTAAGCTACGCAAGGTAATAGTGTGTGGAAGACGTGGCCCAGAACACGCTGCATTCACCTCTGTTGAACTTCGAAATTTACTAAAATTACAGGGAGTTAATGTAATTATCGAAGGAGATCAGATCAAATATGCCAAGAAGCGTCTTGAAAGTTCAGGTGAGTTAGAAAAAGAAGTAGCTAGTAACCTTGCAATAATGGAGGTGATTTCTGGGAGCTCTAGAGAAGAAATAGGGAAGAACTTGGAAATCAAGTTTTTACTCAGTCCAATTGAATTTAAAGGGTTAAAAAAAATTGAAGAGATTGTTTTTGTTGAAAACGAAGTTGAAAATGACCGATCAAAACCAAGTGAAAAAAAATCAGTGATTAAATGTGGACTAGTAATTACTGCAATTGCCTACGAATCGGTGAGTTATTCTGGAATTTTTATTGAACATGGCCGAGTAAAAAATATTGCTGGACACGTTGAAAATAATTTATATGTAACAGGCTGGGCAAAGCGTGGCCCAATCGGTGTCATCGGGACAAATAAAAGTGATTCGGCTGATGTGGTTGATCTAATAATAAAAAATTTAAAAGAACCTAAGATTTCAGAAGGAATTACAGCCTTATTGCCTTCTGGTCACAAGATTATAGACCAAATAGCATGGGAGAAAATCAATGCAGCCGAAGTAATCTCTGGAGAAATCTCTGGAAAACCTCGAATCAAGGAAACAGATTGGGAACAACTGTTAAACTTGGGCCACGCATGAAAATTAAATAGACTTGCGATATCTTACAAAATTGCGCCCGTAGCTCAACGGATAGAGCATCTGACTACGGATCAGAAGGTTCGGGGTTCGAATCCCTGCGGGCGCACTCTCGTTATGGAAAGTAATGCAGGTATATAGTTTAGCAATGAATAAAAACCACCAGGAAAGAGGATAACTTCTATAAAAGAAATCTACAAGCGTTTTATAGGACACTTTGTTATAACTAAAAATAAGGTAATTCGTGCTGAAATAAGATCAATATATAATTTTTATTTGAGTAAAAGTAACAAGGAAATTTTGATTAAAGTTTTAGAAATTGGTCCAGGAGAATTAGACTTTTATAACGATAGGTATAAGATAGATGATATTTCAATTAATCTAACTATGATTGATGCAAACCCAATCTCAATAAATACCCGATCTCAAAAAATAATAATTAAAATTTTTAAAGGTTTAATACCGACAGATTTATCAAAATTTAAAGACAAATCCTTTGATCTTGTCGTTTGTAGTCATGTTATAGAACACCTAAGCAAAGAGAATGGTTATTTACTTATGTATGAATTGGATCGATTAACTAAATTTGTCTCAATCATCTCGACACCTAATGGATTCTCCTGGCAAACTCCGATTAATTCAAGAGGCAAAGTTGATTGGTACAATGCTCATTTAAGTGCCTGGATCCCAAGTGAATTAAAAAAATGTGGATATACTCAACAATTCGGTGAGGTTGGCCCAAAATTTATCTTTGGTCCTGGCGCGGGGCCTAAAATTCGAATCAATTATTTGATCGGTTTTTTGCTGGGAGTTAGTTACCCTATTTTTCAAAGATTTCCCAATTCCACTTTTGCATTCTCGGCGATCAAAAGACACTCTCAAACATCAAATGATTATTTAAGAGATTAACGAAGTCGCTTTTAATAACGGTGGGTTTCACGAGCATAAACTAATAAACAGAGACAACTCACAGAAAATGATTATTAAGATTTGGATGAAGGCAAAACTTCTATTTCAAAGCAAGTTACGAATCTCAAAATTTTAGAACAAGCTAAATTGCTAAACACTAAGTAAACCAGGAGAACCAAATTATTAAATATAAAATATATGAAGCCAGAATTTTAGGCTAGATGAAAATAAAAGAGTCCAACAAACTGCTACTTGGTTTTTCACGACAATTATGAGATAGAGGGATGTTAAGACTAATTAAGAGAAAACTTTATTGCACAGAAATCTCTGAGCAAATTTCAATTTCTAATAATTCCCTAATTTAAAGTTTGAATATACGAGACGTTTATGCTTGAGTGAGAATTCTTAATCTTAGAAATTTAATATTTTAATCACCCAAATTTACGAATTCTAAGGAAATCAATGTTTGCTTGGTTTCTTGATTCATTATAAATATCAATTTTTGTCTTCAAAGCCCAAGTGTCTAATTCGTTGATTTTGTTAGTAAATTCTATAGTATCAATAAATGAAAATCCAATTTGATACTGCTCAATATCCCAAGAGAAAGCAAGATCTTTAGTTGCAGCAATAGGAATTCTGAAATCGCATGCCAAAAATAAAATTCCAGACCCTGCAACCTTATAATTTTCTAATCTATACGGAAGAACTATCAAATCCACATCCCTAATTGCTTTGTCTAAATCTAGCTTACTTGTGCCGGATTGAATGAAGATTACCGACTTTGAATGATGGTCATTCAAGTAATTAAGAGTAGTTTCAAAATCATTCCATCTGAATTTTGGAAGTTGAATAAATGCTTTGAAACTAATTTTTTTATTTTTTAATTCATCTAAAATATCTGGGATTCTATCAAATCCTTTATTAGGTCTTCCTGAACCTAAAAAACCCAATCGTATTTCTGAAGGAATCCTAAATGGCTCTCTAGCAATAATATCAGCACTTCTAAGAATATGAGGCATGGGCGCCCAAAAAATATTTTTGGTTGGAATGTTTGCCTTTTTCATGTTTGTTTCAAGAGCTTTCACTTCAAACCCTAAATTTATTTTGTTAGGGTATTTTTGGCTAAGTTTTTTTAAAACCTCAAGCGAATTTGAAACTCCAAAAATGCTCCGAGATTCAGCGCCGGTTACTCTAATGGAAACTAGAGAAATTTTACTGTGGTATCTATTCATGATTTTAACTATAAATCTAAGTCCGAGGCCATCCAAAGTTGGGGCAACAATTTTTATCGGCATTTGTTTTTGTAAATGATTTTTAAATTCTTTTATTCCAGATCCGAGGTAATAAGGTTCGAATATAAATTTTGCGAGCCGAGAAATTTTAAACCTTTCACTTAAATTTACTATATAGTCAATAAAAAAGAGCTTTAAATTATCTTTACTTGTATGAGAATATAAATTTGACCTAAGAATAGCTTTCGCATTACCTGAAAAAACATCTAAGACTTCATTATCAGCGGATGTGTTAACCCAAATAAAAGTTTGCTTTTTATTTGCGATCAAGAAATCACTATAGTCTTTAAGATATGAAGAGTGATGTGTATAAAACCTACCGCAAGAAAAATCAAATAATATGTAAATCTCTTCATCCGAGTTAAAATTAATAGGTGCATATTTTTTAATTTCATAATCGAATATACGTTTTGTACTAAATTTACCTACCTTTTTTAAATATTGAGAAAAAAGCATTTTCAAGACTCTAAGTAGGTATAGACATATTGTTTACACATTTGATCCCAAGTCATGAAGTTCTTTGACAAAAAACTACGTCTTTCGTTTACGTTTGCCCGCTTGAAGTCTGCCGATTTTATTATGAGAGCACTAATTGAATCTACATCACTCATGTTTATTACGTGAACTTGTGATTGACTATTTAAATAATAGGCTGCTGGCAGATCATTGTGCACGGCTATCGGAGCGCCCTCGCCAAATGCTTCAAATGCAGGAAGTCCAAAACCTTCATTTATACTCGGATGTATGACGAGTTGTACGTTTTGATAAAGAAACTTCAGTTCAGCATCATCTAAATAATTAAAAAGAGTCATCTGCTCCGGTGAAATTTGGTCAACAAATTTTTGAATTTTCAATTTACCTGGCAAGTTTTGCTTTCCTACCAAATAGATATGAAACATGTTTGCGAATGGTTTATCTAGGTTTAAAAATCCTTCTAAAACGGAATGAATATTTTTGTAATGCTGCCAACGGCCAATCACTGCTATATTAATTTTTGTTTTATTTATAGGAATTCTTGATGCTTCTAAGTTCCAAAAGTGATCTGTTCCAAGAAAAATGACATCCACTTTAGACCTAGGAATACCATAGAATTTTACAATTTCTAACAACCCAAATTCAGAATCAGCAAATATTTTATCTAGTTTTCTCCACTGGGTTTTTGCAATAAAATTATAAATAAATCTCGATAAAACAAATTTATCTTGTGGGACTGAAAATTCACCACCTGCATGAAAAGTGCAAAAAATTTTTTTTGCAGGAAACTTCCAGTAGAATGGGTAGAGTCGTGCAGCTGAAAAATGCAAAACATCCAAACTCTCTTTTTTATTTTTGAATATATATTTATAGAATTGCCTGGAACTCCTAAGGAATTTCCCTTTCACTTTAGGTAACAAAATTATAGACGCCTGCGATAGATTGGGTTCGTTTTTGATCAAATCTATTTCATAATTATTTTTAGCAATAAGTACGATTTCTATTTTTTTCGCTTCGTTGAGTAACACGTACTCAATTATTTTTCTGGCAGTTTGAGCAGTCCCTGACGCCGTTCTGCCAACGAATGCTGATGCAAACCAAGCAACCTTAATTCTAGTTTGCATTTTCAGCCCACCATTTCGAATAGTTTTTGTACCATTAACTTTACCCTAAATTTGAGAGAGATTCTAAATGTTTTCTAAGCCAATTAATTCTCTTTATTTCTAATCGAAACTTTAGCCATTCTTAAGCTAAGTAATCCGAATCGTTTCCAAAAAAAATCGGGATTTTTACTTAATACAATCTCATATTTAGCGGTATTAATTCCATCTACAACTGCTTTTATTCCAAATCCACCTTTAGTAACCCCGCGATCATTAGTGTAATCATCAAAAAAAACAGCCGTATGTGAATCCATTAGGTTCGAAATGTTTAGCCAATCCTTTTGCACAGTCGTAAATGAATGCCCTCCATCAATATGGATTACGTCAAACTTCAAATTCTTGGAAATTAAAGGGACTACTATGGTTGAATCTCCTTGAATCAGCTCAACCTGAGCGTTTCCAAACTTTGATAAATGTTTTTGAACATCCAGTCGAGTTCTAGGTTGAAGAGACACTTCCTCCAAATACTTCTCTTGTGTCATTCCCTCTGCAAATAGATCAATACCTAAGTAATAAACTCTTGAATTTGGGGAACTATTGGAAGCAACTTTTATAAGTCTCTCAGCAAAATTGCCATTAAAAACACCAATTTCTAGTATTCGTGTGCACCTGTTAGATTTAATATAACTTAAAATAAAATTTTTTCGATCAAGCCCGAATTTATATTTAAACCTCTGAAGAATATCAAAAAGCATTTTCATGTGCCTAGACTAGCAAGGATTGTAGCATTTATCTAAAATTCGAAGTTGGCTTATTCAAGACATATACTTAGGTATATGAAAAAAAAGCATCCTGGCAAGATGAAAATTGCGATATGCCTTGACGGTTTTCGGCACGGCGGAACGCAACATGCAATTTTACATATGCTGCCACATTTGTGTAAAACTTATGACAAAGTTTATTTAATCGTTTTACAACAGAGCGTCTCAGATTTGAAAATTCCATCAAATATAAATCTAGTAATTTTGAAATTTAATTCAATTAAGCTGGTGGATCTGCATCTCTGCAAAAATCTTTTCTTTTTTTTCAGGCGCGTTAAACCAGATATTATATTGGCTAGCATGTATAGGTCCATGGTACTTGCTGCACTCATAAAAAATTTTGAAAGCAAATTATTTTGGATGGAACAAAATACTTATTTTATGAGAACGAAAAACCAATGGAAATTACTTGAAATACTTGCTCTTAGAGTGTTCAAAATTATATGTATTTCCAGTGATGTGGCTTATTTAACTACAAGTAAAATCTCAAAAAAAGAAAAAGTGGTTACTATTCCCAACCCCATTCTTATTCCACAATCTCGCATCAAACAACTAAATAGAGAAAATGATTTTATTTTTGTAGGTCGCTTAGTTAAGCAAAAGAATCCAAAGTTGGCCATAGAAGCTTTCAATTCTTTTTTGAAAATTTATAATATTAATGCTCGTTTACACATAATTGGAGATGGAGAATTAATGCAAGACTTAAAAACTATGGTTTCAGAATTTGGAATTATGCAAAATTGTGTATTCCATGGGTTTCTCCAGAATACAGAAGTTTACTCAATTCTAAACCGAACTAAAACCTTGGTTTCTACTTCAGTAATCGAAGGTTTGGCGATGGTTAGATTAGAAGCATTGATCAATGGAAATTGTCTAGTAACTACAAACAGCGGCGGAACCGAGCAATATTTCCCAACAAGCTCAGATATTGGAGTATTTCTAGCACAAGGCACTAAATCTGACTTGTCACAAAAAATGTTTAATTCTCTTGATGAAAAATTTTGGTCTCCTATCGCGATCGAAAAGCGAATTAAAGCTGGAGAAGACTTTTCGCCTGAAAAAATTAGTTCGTTGTACATCAGAGAATTTAACATATAAATTCAATGCGTGAATTAGCTATTACATCTAAGTGGATTCCATTAAAACATTAAAACATCAAAACATCAAAACATCAAAACATCAAAACATCAAAACATCAAAACATCAAAACATCAAAACATCAAAACATCAAAACATCAAAACATCAAAACATCAAAACATCAAAACATCAAAACATGTACTTGAGAGTTTCAAATATATTTTAGAGATAGTCCATCTAGGTTTCCATAAGTATGGGCTTTCGCTTTTTTGCCCTCAATATTGAACAAAAGGCACATTTAAGCGCTAAATCTGCCGTACAGTCTTAGCAATCTATTGATTGAGGCAATATTATTATTTGATGGAAAAATTATTTCATATATCTAAGCTGGATATGTTAAACCAACAGGCTGCTGCCCGGCATATCTTCGATCTCACATGGGCGATGGAAACTGGCACTGAGATTACCTCAAATTTACTGCAAGCAATGATTCAGAGCGGTGCATACTTATCTGGAGCCTTTATTGGCAGCAAAATGGTTGGAGCAGCTTTTGGATTCCCGGCTATTAATAATGGATTGCACCTTCACTCACATATGACTGCGGTCTTGCCAGAGTTTCGAGACAAAGGCGTTGGCTATGCTTTAAAGATGGACCAATGGTATTGGGCGAAGAAACAGAATTATTCTCATCTTTCATGGACCTTTGATCCATTAGTGAAGAGAAATGCAAAATTAAATCTTGTAAAGCTTGGGGTTGATATTTCAGATTACTATCCTAATTTTTATGGTGACATGCCTGATGCTCTAAACGCAGGTGACGAATCTGATCGTTTAATGGTTTCTTGGTGCACAAATTTAGATATACCAAAAACTAGAGAATTAATTTCTAGTCCAGAACCAAATGATATTTTGATTGAAATTCCAGAGGATATTATTGCGATTAGATCTAACAATCAAAGCGAAAGTATGAAATGGCGCAGGCAAGTACGAAAGCAATTTATGTCAGCTTTCGAGAAGAATGGCAAAGTTATTGGCTTTTCCACAAATAGTGAATATGTTGTGCGAATATGAAAATAAAAGAGTTTGAACTAAGAACCATCCACCTGCCGTTAGTGCGTCCGTTTAGAACCTCATTTGGTACTCAAACCACTCGTGAAGTATTAATTGTTAAAGTTACAATTGAGAATGGCACATCAGGTTGGGCTGAGTGCGTGGCAATGTCAGAGCCACTTTATTCACACGAGTATGTGGCCGGTTGTATTGATTTGATTAAAAGATTTTTAATTCCAGCACTCAAAGCAAAGCCTGAAATAAAGGCTGAGGATGTTGCAACTGTTTTAAAACCTTTTTTAGCAGGTCAGATGGCAAAGGCATCCCTTGAAACAGCTATTTTGGATGCTCAGTTAAAGGATGAAAAAATTTCACTTGCTTCATACCTTGGGGCTACTAAAAGTAAGGTTGAGTGTGGTGTATCAGTTGGTATTGCAAACAATTTAGAGGCGCTAGGGGAAGAGGTTAAGTCCTACGTTGATGCTGGGTATCGACGAATAAAGTTAAAAATTGAGCCAGGTTGGGATATCGAAGCAGTTAAATACATTAGAAATTTATATCCAAATATTCCATTACAAGTAGATGCTAACCAGGCGTATTCAAGAAGTGACGGAAAGCATTTAGCAAGGTTAGATGAGTTTAATTTGTTATTGATTGAACAACCACTGGATGAGCATGACATTTTAGGTCACGCACTCCTTGCTAAAGAGGTTAAAACTGCAATCTGTCTTGATGAATCAATTATTTCACTTCAATCAGCATCAGATGCCTTAGCGCTTAAAGCAACCACAATCATTAATATTAAACCAGGCAGAGTTGGTGGTTATCTTGAATCGGTAAAGATTCACGATCTTTGTCTTAAGAATAAAATCCCAGTTTGGTGTGGTGGAATGTTAGAGACTGGAATTGGCAGAGCTGCGAATCTAGCTCTTGCCGCACTTCCTGGCTTTACATTACCTGGGGATACATCAGCATCAGCTCGCTACTTTAGGCAAGATATAACAACACCATTTGTTATGAAAGATGGTTATCTAAGCGTTCCAAATAAACCTGGAATTGGTGTTGCTCCAGATATGGATTTTCTAGAGTCAATCACAAAATCTAAAGAAATAATTGCTTAATTGAGTAAAGAGAAAATTGAAAAGCTGCCCAAAAAAGCAAGGATCATGCTGCTTGGTATCGCACTTTCTGCCCTCGGCAATGGTTTAGTTCTTCCCTACACATTTATTTACTTTCACAACATCAGAGGCTTTCCAATTGCAGTTGCCGGTTTAATTGCAAGTTATGGTGCTTTTTCATCCCTTGCCGTATCTCCCTTAGTTGGAAACTTAATTGATAAGTGGGGGCCAAAGCCGGTTTTAATAACCTCACT
>Ga0214917_10006562_pt1 | contig 12028 bp, 32 predicted proteins | sample LL_1208_BB_MetaG_FD_177983 | JGI IMG/M metagenome (GOLD analysis project Ga0214917, IMG submission 177983) | Freshwater microbial communities from Lake Lanier, Atlanta, Georgia, United States - LL_1208_BB | ecosystem: Environmental > Aquatic > Freshwater > Lake | place: USA: Georgia | collected...
CCTTTTTAATTGCGATACAGTTTCTGATCGTGCTGATGTTGGCCTACCTGTGACGAGAACTATGGTGTATTTGCCAGCTCTGGCATTAATCCATTCCACCGTCTTTTCTATAGGCGAAGTTCCAGCATGTAAAAGAGTATCATCAATATCGCAGATAATTATTGCCATGGATTTATTATACTATGTTTCACGTTAAACATCTTTTAGTTGACTATAATTTAGATTTAGAAAAATGTTAATATAATTTTATTTTGTATGATGCAGAGTTTTACAATGTCCGATTTGTCCAAATAGAGCGCCCATATGTGGTCTATATCACATGAAATCTATGTGACTCACATTACTAATGTCCGATTTGTGACATTTTGTCCCGTTGAAATTGTCAGTCCCCCCTGCTAGTATATTATTATTAGATAAAAGAAAGAAGGTAGCAATATGAACGCTAATCTATACTCAATTGAAAGTATCCTAATCGGTAAGGCTTATCGTAGCCGCTCTATTGTAGGAATTATTGAGGACGCTGAGCCTCGCCCTAATGTATGGTATAAAGATGCTGATGCGTATCTTGTCCGTGTCCGCCCTACTAATGGCGGTCTAGATGAATACCGCACCTTAGCGGTAGCCCGTGTGAGCTAAATCACACAACGCCTACGGCGTGTCACCTTGATAATGTCGGTCATGCGTGATAGTCTAACGACATAACAAAATTGAATAAAAGCCTATGAGCCTAGCAAATAAACCGAAAGGGTGAGCCTAGCAAATAAGAGGCAGACCAACTAAAAGAAAAGGAATAAAATGCTAGAGTTTCTCGTAATCGTTCAGGTAGCGTTATTCGCTACAATGGTAATCACACAACTAAAGCACTAAGAAAAGGAATAAAAGAAAATGGATAGATACTTACTAATAGAACTAGGCTCAGAGGGAATTGCTTTTGAGACCGCCCAATTTGATTTCTACGCATCATGGCTAGGAATTGGAATTGCTATCGTGTCAGTGGTAGCGTATAAAATATGGAAAAATAGAAAGTAAAGGAATAAATAAAATGTATTCATGGGAAATAAATAACACCGATTATAAATATGAGGCTATTCAATACTACACACCCGTAGAAAGTTATAGTCACCTAGATGATGAACTTGAAATTTCTTTAGATGAAATGCTAGAATTACAAGATGAAGAATTGGAATTGGAAGAATTGGAAGAGGCGATATAAAATGAAATGCTCTATCTGCTATGGAAGAAAAGTGGTATATGTCGGTGATAGGTCTGACTATACAATAGAACCATGTGAAAGGTGTGCTAAATGATCCAGCTCCTTCATACCGCCGCCCTGTTAGCCCTATGCGTAGGGCTAGGCTTCTGTGTGGCGTATATCATACTCACCTAACGGCGTGTCGGCTTGACAAAGTCGGCGGGCCCCCGCACAGTTGTGCGGACGATTTGTCCCTTACGTCCATTATGTCCGATTTCCCGAAATCCTGCGACACGCCCGAAAAAAGTTTGACCAGTCAAATATTCTTTTTGTGATGATTATCACAATGTCCGATTTATCCCGATTTTCGATTTGAAAATGTCAGTCCGTTTTGGTAAACTCACAGAGTAACAAAATGAAAGGAAAACTAAAATGACTACACTTAGAGAAATTGAAAATCTAGGTTATTCGCTAACCGATACAATTTGCGTGTTCTGCTCAGCGATTTTTGCTGAAGCCCCTAATTTCTGCGAAAATTGTCAAGAATATAAAGGCTTGACCAATATAGTATTCGCCGTCGGATACTATGGAAAAGATGTTCTCCCTATTTAGGGAAAATGTCAGACCCCAATGCTATAATTCTAAAACTAAACGAAAGGAAAACTATAATGAAAGAATACTCAATTCCAGACCTGTTAATCGGTCAGACTTATTACCCTCGCTCTATTGCGAGAAAATATCAATACGGCGAAATCAATTTCGCTGAAAAGCGTGAGGATATTTATTTCTCAGATGAACGCTATCAAGCCTACGCTATCCGCTTCAATGGTCATAAGTGGGCTACTGTTGCGGTCAAGGTGTCTGACTAAATGTCAGACCCTTCCCCTATAATTCAATTACTAACGAAAGGAAAACTAAAATGGATTTGATCGAATTCAGAAATCACATTCTCGCTGAGCGCATGGCAGAAATAAAAGAAAAGCGCAACAATAATCTCACCGCAATTTTGTCGGTGGCTAATGCTACAATTTCAGATAACAAAGAACGAAAGGAAAACTAAAATGAAAGCAATAACAACAATTCAATTTGACTGTGATACCTGCTACGGAAAAGGCTGGTTATTCTACGGCGGAAATGAGGATTACAATGTTGACCCCTGCGAATGTAATCCAGACTCTCTATTTGACGGCTCGCTATTTCTAGGAGAAGCCGACTAAATGTCGGCGGTATCCGCTATAATAAACCCACTAACGAAAGGAAAACTATAAATGAAAAAAATCGTTTTAATTACTTATACTGTTGAGGCGAACACCGACCTTGACGCTATCTTTGCGCTACGCAAATCCTTAAACAATTTATCTGAAAGCGAATTAGATAAATTTGATGCCTTTGAAGTTTTAGACTGTGAAGGAGAATTAGTTTAATGATGACACGGAAAGATTATGTCGCTACCGCAGAAATTCTGCGGTATGTGTCAGATAAAATTCACCCTGCTGTATTTTCAAAAATGACTGTAGATTTTGCGTTAATGTTCGCAAAAGATAATCCAAAATTTGACGCAAATAAATTTTATGAAGCGAGCAATTATCGTGTTCCAAAATTTACCACGAATTAAAAAAGTTTTGGAATTGCGCCGTAGCAATGCGGCGCAACCAATTCGCAATAAAAAAATTTATTCACGAAAACGAAAACACAAAAATAAATTTGACAATTAGCTGAAATGCCCCGCAAACCCTGTGTGGCACAAAACCCAGTTACGAGTCAAGTTAAAACTCCCCGAAAATTTGTGATAATGATCACAAGAAATGCGGGGCTTCAAATGGTAAATGTCAGTAATCTAATGTATAATTCCTAACCTAACGACAAACGAAAGGAAAAAATAAATGTCTTTAGATACAACTAACTGGGCTAAATTCCCCGTATCCGTAGATGGTGTTGATTTCGTATCCGTAATTGACCCTAACGGCTCATTCTATCCGCAACTTGTAACAATGCCTAATGAGGTATTTACACAATTTCATGAACAGATGATTCATGAAGTTATCGGTAATCCGTCGCTCATGACTCGTGACGAATTACAAAAAGAATTAGATGTAGTCAATGACGGGGCTTCGCAGGCTATTTTAGCCTTAGCCTAAATTGTCGGTGGGCTAGGCTATAATCTAGCCCACAAACAAACGAAAGGAAAATAATGATAAGCACCGCAACTGCTCTTATTCAGGCAACTGAACAAGCCGTAATGGACGATGACTCTATGGGTCTTGCCCAATTTATTACACACGAACGCAACAATTTATCTCAAGATGATTTTGCTAAAGCCATGTTCATGTATGCGACAATGGTGGCGTCTAACGCCGTAGATAGCGCAACAAAGGCAATTCTAACTAAAGAACAATTCGCAGAACTAATTGCTACTATTGACGAAATTGAGTCAATGAGAAATGAGGTATTAGAAAATGGGGAGTAATTTTGCTCATGATTTAGCTGACTATGATTTAGGATTAGATTTATCTACTGCTATACAGATACACCTAACTTCTAATCATTACCCGCCCGTTCCCGTTAGCATGGTAGAACCTTGTATTGAGGCTATTTTTGCTTATGATGAAGGCGAACCTGATCGTGAGATACCTATGCCCGAAGGTATAACCTACAAGGGCAAAGATACAGCACCCGCTTGGGCTATCGCAGAACAGCATCACCTAGAGGCTTGGCTCTAAAATGTCAGAGGGCTATGATAAGATAGCCCTTCAACTACGAACGAAAGGAAATAAAATGGCTACAACGCTAGAAGTAGGTCAGACCTACACAACCACTCAAAGTGGTGTCACAGGAATAATCAAAGCAGTAGATAATCACCCGTCAGGTGTAAATCGTATTCTGCTTGATGTAAATGGCACAGAACGCTGGACAAGCGTATCTGCTAAGTAATAAAATGGCAGGGCTCACAATGTCGGTGGGCTCTGCTACAATTCTCGCTCAATAAATAACGAAAGGAAAATAAAAAAATGGCAAGAAACAGTAAATCCATAAATGTCAAGATTGCTACCTCAAAAGTAATCAAGGCATTAGAAACAAAGTTAGCCCAACTCCAAAAAGATAAGGCTAATCAGAAATCAAACGAGGAAAAGTATCAGAAGGCTTGTGAGAAGTGGAACAAGGAAGTCGCTAAGATTGCCCTTTCCAATATGTCTAAAGCAAAGGACTTATCCGCAAGCACTCGCTATAACGGAAATCTCTCTGTCAGTTTTGAGATAGAAAAAGATAGCCTAAAACTACCTGCTGAACCTGAGAAAGATTTTCAGACTTTCCATGAGTGGCAATACAAGGAAATGGTAGATGAAATTGAGAACGCAATCCGTATTCTCAAGATGACAGATGAGGAAACTGTAAGCACCTCAACTTACAACTCAATCGCTCGTTATCTCTAACAGATTGGGGGCTAGACAAAAATCTAGCCCCCATGCTATAATTCTCGTCCCTACTAACAGAAAGTAAATAAATGGAAATGCGAATGGCGGAAATATTTGAAGTAGAATATTCCGTAAGTCCTGGCGGCGTTGATTGCTGGGAAATGGAAGTAAGAACAGGTATCGGGCAACACACAAATTACTCCGAATACAAAACTGCTGGAGATGCCCTAAATCATCTCATCTCTCTTTATCCTGATGAGCAAATCTCTATAAATATCACAAGCCTAACGGCTTATTCTAGAATGGAAGAAGGTGCGTATGCGTAATCGCTATCGCATTGAAATCTATGATGAAGTAAAGTCAAATGATTTGACTTTATTCTCAGATGACGGAATTGACAAAGAACATCTAACAGAAATCGTCTTTTCTAATCTAAATAATTTCTCTGGTAATGTTAGAGCGTTTGTTTATGATAAACAAAAGAAAAGAAAAACTGTTGCGTTGTTTTTGCCAATGACAACTGTAACTAAATATAAACCAAAGCAATTGACTAGAATTGAGTTGGGTTTAATTTAAAATAATTGGGGCGGGTTTGAACTGTGTAATCATCTAGATCCCCGCCCCATTCCAAAAATGGCCCGCAAAAGAGTGGGGGCCCCATGTGATTTACGACACAGACGGCGTGTCCCCGAATTTTTGTCAGTTTAATCTGTTATAATAGCGGCATATCGAAAGGAAAACTAAATGATTAAAGTCTCTTGTCTCTACTATGAAATCTGTGGCACCGCTACCTATTTTGCCGATGAGGCGGAATATGAAGTCTATGGCGATGATTGGGCTTGTGCCGAATGCCTAGATACTGTTGCCGAATTCGCTGTCGGAATGTGGTGATATAATGACCGCTATGCTAAAACGCTCTAATGATAGAAAAGTAGCCAATGCCGTATCTAAAAACGGCAAAACGCCTACTATTGCCAATACTTTTGGATTGCCTGCTGGTAAAGAATATTCGTGTCCTGGTGCTACCAGTATATGCGAAAGCGTATGCTATGCGGGCAAATTAGAAAAAGTCTACAAGGGCGTAAAAGCCGTACTCTTACACAATTGGGAATTGCTACGCAATGCCGATATTGACACAATGGTGTCTCTAATTGATGAGATGATTGTTGACTTTAAAAAAGATTGCGATAAAAAGTCTGCAGATAAATTATTCCGTATCCACTGGGACGGCGATTTCTTTAATGATACCTATACTTATGCATGGAAAACGGTAATCGAAAAGCATTCCGATGTTCAATTCTGGGTGTATACCCGTGTCTCTACTGCCGCCGTCATTCTAAAAGATATATCTAACTTATCTCTTTATTATTCTACCGATGATGAGAATAAAGATACTGCTGCCCAATTACGCAATGAACACGGTACACGCCTTGCATATCTCGGAAAAACTTTTGCCGTCACCGAAAGCGTGATGAAAGAATTAACTGGCAAGGTAGGCGCTAAGTGTCCTGAGAATAATAAACAAATTCCGTTAATCTCTACTAATGGCTCCGCTTGTATATCTTGTGGGCTGTGTGTATTTAATAAAGCGGATATTCGATTTTCCGCCACTAAAAAATAAGATCGGCAGCGAAAGCTGCCCGCAAGATGTGTGGGGGCGCAGCCCCCGTTACGTCAAGTACCAAAACACCCTGAATTTTGTGAGCTTGCTCACAAACTGATCTAAAATGGAACTAATCTAGACAATGTCGGACCCCTAGTGTATAATTCAGATTCAATCTAACTAATGAAAGGAAATAAATTCATGGCACACAACCTTGAAATAAATGGCAACGAAGTTGCCTTTGCCCTACGTGGCACACCTGCTTGGCACAATCTTGCCAATCGTATCTTCTCACAAGATGAAGATGTCTCAACTCAACTAATGCTAGATGAGGCTAAACTTTCCAATTGGGACGTTCGCTTATCTCCATTAACTGATTTCGTTCCCGAAGATTGGAATGATACTTCAGACTCACAATTGGTTATCCGTACCAATCCGTTCAATGGCGGAACCGATGTTCTCTCTACTGTTGGCTCACGCTATAAAGTAGTTCAGAATGAAGAACTATTCTCATTCGCTGATAATATCCTTGACGGCGATTCTCGCTGTGCTTGGGAATCTGCTGGTTCTCTAAAGGGTGGCAAAGTTGTCTTTGGTTCTCTTACTGTCCCCCGTGAAATGGTCCTAGACCCACAAGGCGCTAACGATAAAACAAAGTTGTATCTTATCGTTTGGACATCTCATGATGGCTCTGTCGCTGTTCAGGCAGCAATCACGCCTGTTCGTGTTGTATGCCAAAACACTCTAAATCTAGCCATGCGCTCTGCTAAGCAATCTTTCAAGATTCGCCATACTCAGACCGCAGAAGGTAAAATTCAGATTGCTCGTGAAACTCTTGGGCTTACTCTTGGATACTTTGATGTCTTTGAGCAACAAGCGCAGGAACTCTTCAAGCAGGAGATTACCGATAAGCAATTCAATGACTTGGTAAAAACAATTTATCCTAAGCCAGAAGAATCTGCTTCTAAGTTAGCGAAAACAAAATGGGATAACAAGGTTATTCTTCTAAATGACCTTTATTTCAATTCGCCTACTAATGCCAATATCAAGGGCACAAAATGGGGAGCGTTCAATGCGCTAACCGAGCGTCTTGATTATTTCCGTCCGACACGGAAAAATAATTCAGAATCTAAGTGGGCTTCTGCTTCAGGTTTTGACCCGATTATTACCGCCGAGAAGAATAAGATTCTTCAGGTTGTAAAATCATTCTAAAAAATGCGGGGCCCGAAAGGGCCCCCATAATTGGCCCCTTGGCTTAGCTAGGTTAAAGCGCCACCTTGTCACGGTGGAGATCACCAGTTCAAATCTGGTAGGGGTCGCGCCCCGCAGACCTGAAAACCATTTTGGTGTTTTAAGAAAGGGGCGGGAATCCCTTGAAAAATGTCAGTCAGGTCCGCTATAATACGGTCCATAACAAGAAAGGAAACAAATGGAACAAGTAACACAGGAGTCATATGCTCCACATCAATTAGTAACTCTTAAGCAGATTACTGGTGAGGATGTTGAATTCCAGTTATATAAAGTAACTGAGTTGGAGACAGTTCTTCATGATGCAAAAGAAAGAATTAATCGTTTAACTGCCCGCCTTGAATCACAAGAAAAGCAGATTGGTTTAATTCTAAATAAGATGACTGCAGATGAATGGTATTCATCTAATACTTCTAAGGAAGAGGTATTGTCAGACCTATGTGATATTCTTGGGTTTGAACCAAAGCAGACAATTCGTATCTCCGCCACCGTTGAGGTTGAGGTAGACTATGATTGCCCGCTTAACGAAGTTGAAGACTTTGATGCAGGAGACTTCTTGCAAGATGTCTTAACAATTGATACATATCATGGTGATGCCGTAATCTACTCATACAATGTAGAATCAGCAGATTGGGCCACACATTAATGTATTATCAATTACAGGCTCCAGATAGGCTATCTCTTGAGATGGCCTATTGGGAGGCACAAATGTCAGGTCTGGACCCCACATGGATTGGCGGCAATGTAATGGATATTGGCACGGGACAAATAGAAAAAGTCTCAGCCTTGATTTCCAAGCACAAGTTGGATATACTAGTGGAGACAGACTACGAGCCAACTGGCTACAGGAGGTAATATGGACTACAAAGACGGTTTTGAGGACGGCGTTAAATTTACTCGTGAAGTAATTATTAACAATATCCGCAAATGGGCTGAGGATTCTATTCTCGGTGAGGAAGGCGTAATCATCGATAGCATCGCAGATAAAATCGAATTTGGGACATTAGACAATGACCTCTGAGTGGATCAAGTGTGACTCATGTTCAGCCCAAAGCTTATTCTTAGCTAGAGGTACTAGCGGAGAATTATATTTCTGTGGCCACCACAGGAATAAATATTCAGAGACCCTTGACAAATGGGCCTATGAAATTATAGAATATAACAAGGTCGAAGAGACACCACAACTAGAAAAGGAAGAGGTATAAACGGTGGGAGATAGAGCAAATTTCGGTTTTGTACAACCGAATGGAAATACAATTGTACTGTACGGACATTGGGCAGGATATCATATGCTTGCCAATTTAGCAGAGGCTGTTGCTAAGGCGCAGCCACGTTGGTCGGACCCTTCATATGCAACACGTATCGCAATCAGTAACATGATTGGCGACGGTTGGTCTATGGAAACTGGATGGGGCCTGCATGTCAACGAGATTGGCGATAACGAGCACAAAATTGCTATTGTCGACTTTAATCAGATGACGTTCTCATTGCATGAGGAAGATTCATTCTACAACCAAGATAACAAAGTCAGAGGTATGAAGAATGAAGCCTTGTTCACAATGGACCTGAGAGCCTTTGTAGAGAAATACACGGATAGCCCTATTCTGGTATAATTTATCTACGGCTAAGGCCCATTTAAATGTAGGGTGCGGCTATAGGCATTCGCCAAGTCGCTAAGTAAAGCAGTGTTTACTTAATTCCTTTCGTTTGACTAGCAGCCCTACTTGTTTAATCCCCCAGTTATGCTGGGGGATTTGCTTTTGCCCGCAGTAGCTGGGGACCCTATAGCTGTTTTACGAGATCTATTCTAATTTCCCGAAATTCTAGACAAATGTCGGTGGGGGGATGTATAATATGACAACATTCAAGCGAAAGGAATAATATGCCAAACTGGGTATATAACGGTTTGACGATTGAGGGAAATCCCGAATCTGTCAAGCAACTAATGGCACAAATGAATAAGCCATTCAAGAAAGTCCATGATAATTGGAATATGGAAGCAAATCAAATGCAAAAGAAATTATACACATATCCAAATCCTGTATTTGCATTCCATAATATCTATAATCATACAGAGGATAATGTCCCTGATGTAATATATGAATCACAACCTGTTCATAGTTCAAATCAATCACCTGAAGAAATGTTTGCTGGAAATGATTGGTATTCTTGGAATGTCAGAAATTGGGGAACTAAATGGGATGTGGCAGTTTCTCCTGATGATAAATATCCTGATACTAATATGGAAGATGCTCCTAATGGTGAGAATCATGTAGTTCATTATAATTTTAATACTGCTTGGTCTCCTCCGCTTCCTGCCGTCGCCAAATTGTCAAGCCAATATCCAACTCTTCTATTTACACTTAGTTATGAAGAAGAACAAGGTTGGGGTGGGGAAACAGAATTCCTTCGTGGAAAACAAATATCTATTTCAGAGTATGGTTGGAAATGCCGTGAATGTGAGGCGGAATTAGATGAAACTCCATATTGTGAAGAATGTGACTATGACACATGTCCTGAATGTGGATATGGGGAGCCTGATGAGAAATGTCAGACCCATGCTGTAGAATTGACCCCTAGTAAAAGAAAGGAAGCATAATGGCTAATAGGCTGGAATTAAATGACCGTGGGTCATTTTTAGATGATGAGAATCAAATGGTAGTTGACGCAATATGTACTGAAATAGGCGAACAACTATTTGAAGAATGGAACAATTCTAATTTAGATGAGGGCACATTCTATGCAGATTATCAAATTGCATCATTGTCAGATAGTAATTATTTAAAAGGTAGGTTTAATCAGTTCTATGATTTAAATAAAGGTGATGAATATTATCTAGAATGGGACGAGGAGAAATAATGTTAGGTTATAGTACAAAGGATGTATTTGATATGCAGAATGCTATTGAATTGGCTCTTCCTTATATTCCCGCCAATTCTTCAAATGATTCAGTTCGTGAAGGATTGTTATCTGCATTTGATTTGTTAGAAGGACTAATTGTGGAAGGAAGAATATGAATCAGTTAATTGAATATATTAAACTACATATAATCTCTTTGAATCAGGACTTAGAGAATCTATCTAAACAAATGGATTCTTTAGACCCCGCCTCAAAAGATTTTGCTGAATTAGATATTGAATACAATTGGACGAGTGGCCAAGTATCTGCTTGTGACCACATTTTGTCAGTGGCGGAGGATATACTGGGATGATGTACTCAATGAAACTAACAGACGAATTACAGAAACTTGTCGATATGGGAATTCCTGGAACCGATATCTTGCACGGTGAACTTAAATGGCTGATGAAAGAGGCTGAAGAGCAACTGGAAATGGCACAGGAAGTAGAAGACCAGACTGAAGAGGCAATTGATTCCATGGAACGTAAGTATTGGGAGGGGCAGTTAGACGGTCTCTCACACGTATACGCATTAACGTATGCATTGGCATTCGCAATCAACGAAAGGACAAAGAAGAATGGCTGAATTAGATCTACAAGAAGCAACACGTCGTGATGACGTTTACAATCAATTAAACACAATTATCGGCGGGCTCAAAGAAGTACCCGTATTTCCTGTTTTGGTTTGGCTATGGTCATGGGACATCGTAGTTGATATCTACGAAAACCATAAGTTTGAGGATGCCGCAGAATCAGACTATGATGTGATTCCAAAAGATGTTACTCTCAAACAAATCTGGGACAAGTTCTGGGTAGATGCAGATACAAATGGATTTACTTTAGAATATGGGACTGAGTCATTGCACGAGGCAATTGATGATTGGATGCGGGAAAATGATTTCCTCGTAATTCTGGATGATGACGGGTGGTTAGATGACTAAGTATAAAGTATTTGGAGACATGCTATTTGAGTTCTTTATAGACGTTGAGGCCAATTCGGAGGATGAGGCATGGGACATTGCCTCTGCCGCCGAAATTCATAAATGGACTCAGATCCTCAAAGATAACACAATCGATGTGCATTTCGTAGAGCAGCTCCAAGATACATTAGATTTAGAAGATGGGTACCCATCTATGGACAATGAAATCATCGTAATGGACAAATCGGACAAAACAGACATATAGGATTCTGTGGGCGGTGGGCCCATAGGGTGGGTTACGGGGGTATTTACAAATTCCCGAAATTCATATATAATAAATACTGATCATAGAAAGGATCAATACAATGGCAACAAAGCGTGAATATCTAGCTCAAAAGGGAATTACTGTTGGCCGCCGTGGCCGATTCTCAGCTGCAGCTAAGCAGGCATTGTCAGAGGCGGAAAAGAATGGAATTAAGTTCACCGCTGAAGTCAAGCAAGCTAAAAACTAAATAATGAAGTTAGCAAAGGGCTGGCGCAAGTCAGCCCTTTCTGATATAATGAGCGGTTCTCTACAAGAAAGGCGGAAACAATGAGACGGCGGACAAAAGTAGACAAAGTAGTAGAACAATTAGAAGAAATTCTAAATGACCATCATTTTCACCCAGCACTAATGGCTAATATAATAACAACAACATATCCACCATATACTCAATCCAAACTAATAGAACTAATTGAATATATCAAGGTGTATC
>Ga0214917_10006563_pt1 | contig 12028 bp, 8 predicted proteins | sample LL_1208_BB_MetaG_FD_177983 | JGI IMG/M metagenome (GOLD analysis project Ga0214917, IMG submission 177983) | Freshwater microbial communities from Lake Lanier, Atlanta, Georgia, United States - LL_1208_BB | ecosystem: Environmental > Aquatic > Freshwater > Lake | place: USA: Georgia | collected...
TGCCTTCGTCTTGTCTCGGCCATCCTCATCGAATTTAACGATGATTGGTCCACCGGAAGGAGGTTGTTCTCAACTTAACTTTTTTGATCCTATGGAGTCACTTTTACAGAAAATTTGTTGCATAACCGTGGCCAGGCGCTTAGCAACGTACTCAGTACACGACAAACAGACGAGCAAACCATGCTTCAAAACGAACGAATTGCAAGTTCCCTATTAAAAACTGCGAGCGAAATTTCCGATGCGGGGATTCTCCATTGTGACATAAAACCAAAGAATATCCTTATTCAAGCAAATGGAACTGTAAAGTTTTGCGACTTTGGAAGTGCACTTTTCAAAAACGAAGATGGCGTTGCTCCCATTCCTAAGGGGTACACCCCAAGTTATGCAGCCCCTGAATTCACACTTAACAGCGGAAGTGCATCTCAAAAGTCCGAAATTTACCAAATCGGACTGACTTTGTTCGAACTTTATGTTGGCGTCCCCTTTTGTCAAGCGTTACGGGATGCACGTGAATCGAAGCCCCAATCGACCTCCCCGCTAGGACAGGAATTGAAGCGATATCGCGCATTAGTGGCCGGAGAGACGGATCCAAGACATCTAGAATTTGAAATGCTAGAAAAAACTCCAAACGTCCCAAGCCACATCCAAAAACTAATCAAAGCGATGCTCGATTTTAACCCAGAAAATCGCCCCACATTTGAAGATGCAATCCGAATGTTCAACGAGCCTGATTGGCAACCTGATATGCCAAAAGCCCCGGCGATGCAATACACAGATGAGCTCAAAGCCAAACTCGCGACGATCAAGGAGGGAGAATCCCCTAACCGGCTAGAAGATGTCAAACGCGAGGTAAAACGGAAAACTCAGGAACTGACAGACCGGACAACGCGATCATTGCCAATTCGTCGGCTAAACGCGTTGCGAAAATTGAGACCAAACTTGATACAATACGGCAGAAAAACCGAGGTAGTAACAGGCCCAGGTGTGGCGGGCCCATCAGCTGAAGATCAACGCAGATCGGTTATCCGCTACCCAAATGGAGTCAGTATTACCCTCGACGAAGCAGCCGTTGGAAAAGGCTCTTATGGCAAAGTAAAACCGGCGATTAGGCGCAATAAAGATGGCGTCGAAACCAAGGTGGGAATAAAACGATTTAAAACAAAGGATCCTGGACAAGATATACCCAAAGTCATCGACGAATTCGAACTCCATCGCAAATGTTATGAGCGGGCTCTAGCCGAGCTTGGTGACTCGCCACCCATAATCGGGATCCAAACTATTGGAATTTATGAAGCCCACAAAGCAATTTACAAGCAGAGCACAGAGGGATTTCAAATTCCAGACAAAGATGACGCAACTCATTATCACATAACACTCGAGTTTGAATTGGCCACAGGCTCTCTCTCTATTCCGGAAGAAGGACTTGATCTAAAGTCTACGATTTCTAAATTGGCCCGACTGGTACAAGCAATCGCGATCATGCATGAACTCGGAATCGTTCATGCCGATATTAAAAAAGACAACATCTTGGTCGACTCGGAAGGTGGTTATAAGCTAGCTGACTTTGGGCTAGCGACCCCAAAAATCCCTAAAGGCACACTTGTTCAAACAGATTCGATAAAAGGGACCCCTTATTTTTGGGCACCAGAAATGTGGAGCCGTAAAATCTCTCATGAATCTGATTGGTATTCGTTGGGGTGCCTATTTTCACAGATGATAACGGGAAAACCCCATTACGTAATCGAAGACTACAAAATAACGGATGGAGAGAAAGTAAAGGCCAATGTCACCAAGCTGAGAGAAGATCAATTTTCGGGCACTTTCAGAAGAAAAATGGAGGCTCACTTAACTGAAAAAGGGGCACCCAGAAAATTCATCGAACTAGTGCTCAAAATGACAGAAATTCAGCCTTCACAACGACCTCATTCAGGCGAAGAAATACTCTCCGCACTCGCCGAAATCGAAAGAGAACTCTAGGCCATCGTTGTATAAACGGCGGTCACGTCATCGTCCTCTTCAAATAGGTCAACCAGCTCGTTCACTTCGGATTCCTGTGATTCAGTCAATTGAACCGGATTATTGGGCTCGCGGGTTAATTCAGCGTTCAAAATAATACAACCACGATCTTCCAAGGCTTTTTGCATTCGGCCAAAATCTTCAAACGAGGTGGTGATATATATCGCATCGTCTTCCCGATTGATTTCCTCTGCACCGTGGTCAATCATCTCAAGCTCAAATTCATCCAAATCCCCCGTAGGGATTTCAATTTTATAATCGCCTTTATGCTCAAACAGAAATTCCATCGAGCCTTTGACGCCCAACATTCCGCCTTTTTTCTTAAAATAACTACGGATATTCGCAACCGTCCGGGTCGGATTATTAGTCGCCACCTCAATCATAAACCCAATACCATGAGGACCTTTTCCCTCATATAGGATTTCCTCAAAATCCCCATCTTCTTTACTCACGGCACGCTTGACCGCCGCATCCACATTATGCTTGGGCATGTTCACCGTTCGGGCTTTGGCAAACACCATTCGTAGGCGGGGATTGGAATCAGGATCAGGCCCACCCATTTTGACTGCGATTGCAATTTCGCGACCGATACGAGCAAACGCACGGCTCATCTTGGCATAGCGTGCGAACATTTTATGTTTGCGTTTTTCAAATATTCGGCCCATAAGTAGTCCCCACTATAAGAAGCCACTAGAAATTACGCAAGACACTCAGCAAAACATTCTAAACTATCCCGGCTGAACAACGCCAAAAACACCGCGTAAGTACAGGCCGCATATATACTAGTGTCATTCCGATTTATATCCTATCCTTAGTCACTATGAAGTTACTCTTATTGGCAACTTTTGCAGGCGGGTGCTTTTGGTGCATGCAACCCCCATACGACAACGTCCCCGGAGTCATCAAAACCACAGTGGGCTACATGGGTGGTCACGTTGAGAACCCCACCTATGACGATATTTGCACAGGAACAACCGGCCACTCTGAGGTGGTCCAAATCCAATACGACCCCCAAAAAATATCGTACGATACGCTTGTAGAAATTTATTGGAAAAACATTGACCCCACCAACGCGGACGGGCAATTTGCCGACCTTGGCACTCAGTACCGGCCGATAATCTTCACCCATTCTTCCGAACAAATAGCGATTGCTGAAAAATCGAAAAAGGCATTAGCCGATTCCAAAAAATTCAAAAATCCGATTGTAGTCAAAATCCAACCCGCAACGACTTTTTACCCGGCCGAAGGGTACCATCAATGCTATTACCAAGCCCAACCGGCACGTTACGAACAATATAAAAAGCTTTCAGGCAGGGCCCGCTTCATCGAAAAAAACTGGGGATCTTCGAAAAATCCCACCCGTTAAATCAAGAGATCAAACCGTCAAAGCCAATCGCTTATCGCATCCATAAACAACTTAGGAACCGGGCACGGCTTCCACTTGACCTTATCAACAACAGCCAAGGTCACGGATCCTGTCGCACACCGTACCCCGCCCACATAAAACGCGTTACCTACTTCGAATGATGCACGCCCGCACCTTATAATCCACACATCCAATCGAAACTCGTCCTCAAATCTAAGCGGATGTTCGTAGTTAATCGTCAACGATACGGGCATAAACGCAATTTTTTCAGCCACAAATTGGCTATACGGAGTTCCGATATGACGCAAAAACTCAATTCTACCCGCTTCCATCCAATAGACATATTTGCCATGGAACACGACCCCCGCCGCGTCCGTATCCCCAAAATACACACGGGACGTCCACGAAAATATTTTTGCGGAACTTGGCTTACCCCCCACTTCATTCCTGTTCATAAGTAAATCTCAATTGCAAATACATTACCCCGATCCGGATCTCTATAAAATCGAATAGCCCCCTCCATTTTTTTAGCGATTGCCTGTGCAATCGACAAGCCCACCCCAGCGCCTGAATACGACGCAGTCTTTGTCCCCTCAACCTGAAAAAACGGCTCGAACAATTGGCTTTCGACCGCGGACTCAATTGGATACCCTGTATTTCCCACCGTAATCATCACCTTCGCTCGTTCATTATCCTGGTCCGCTTCACCACACAGCGTCAAGCTAATCGTCCCCGCTGCCGTGTACCGAATCGCATTACTCAGCAACGCCTGAACCATTTTGACGACATAATGTCGATCGCCAATCAATTTCAAGCTCGGATTCGTAACCTCAGACACATATCGCACAGATGAGTTTTTTAAAAAAGTCGTCATGTAGCTGTCCAGATGATTCAACACATCATTGAGTCGAAACGGATTCGATTGTAATTGAATTTGTTCGGATTGAATCATCGTAAAGTCCAATATGCTTTCAAAAAAATGATGAATTCGACTGCTCGACTCCCTAATAATATCGACAAATGGTTCCAAATACGGCGGCACTCCGTTTTTTTGAAGCAGATCCAAAGACCCCGAAATACAGGTCATCGGTGTCCGAATTTCATGGGTAATATTATTCAAAAAATGGGCCTTTACCCGGGCGCTATATTCGGCCCTCGATTTGGCATCTTCCAACTCCCGGGTTCGCTGAATCACCTTATCCTCTAGATTGCGAGAGAGTGCCCTATTTTTCTCATTTTCCATAGTCAATTGCCGCAAAATTCGTTGACGTTCAATGGCATAATGAATCACTTTTCCCAACAAATGAGGCTCTAGGGTCGCCTTCGCGACATAATCCTGCGCCCCTAACTTTAAGGCTTGCATCGCCACCGATTGATCGTCGTCCGTGGTCATAATCACAATAGGAATCATCGGGTGTGCATTGAAAAATTGCTGAAAGGCAGCTAGTCCAGTTGCGTCTGGCAAACTAAGGCCTAACAAGACTACGTCCGGATCGATCATCCCAGCATCCGATATCCCCTGGGCCAACGACGCGGCCCGATAGACACTAAATGTCGGCGGATCATGACGTACCGCCGCCTGGATCCGATCAACATCCCTATCACTTTGCTCAATTAAGAGTACCTGTACGCTCACAATTCTCGCATCCCAAATCCCACCTTATTGAATAGCCAAATCACATCACCATACGGCATAATTAGAATACCAAATAGTTGAAGGCAGAATCCATTGTGTTAAGTGGCACCGCATTTATTTATCATAGTTCAATCTCGGAAACTGACGGGTTAATGACCTTATTCGCGAAAACACCCGACAACACGGCCCTAACACTCACAATTCCAATCCAACCAATGCCCGATGATCCCCCCACGCCTTATCGGAAATCGGATCTTTGGGTGTCACATTGCCCAGGAACAATGATCCAATGGCAAACCGACAGGATCGACGGAGCAACCATTCACAAACCGATACTTACCCCCATCAACGACCGCTGGACCCCAACACTCAGTACGGCGTCGTTGGATATAGAAACCAGTTGCTTTGGCAACAAACTATATTGCATCGGCGTCCATTTCTCAGGTCAATCGGGCGAACAATCAAAAGTGTTTATGCTGGCCCGCGAGACAAAGCCAGACCCCAAAATTGATTACTTTACTTCGGAAGCCACTTTACTGACGGAATTTTGCACCTGGTTCAAGTCCCTAAGTCCCGACATTTTAGTCGGGTGGCACATCCATGAATTCGATATCAAATTTATCGCCCAAAGATGCAGCGAAAATAACATCCCTTTTGATATTGGGCCCCGTACACTTGTACTCGACGCCGACGAATGCATCACCGCCCTTGGTATTCCCCTAAATGGATTATCTCTAGAAGCTGTTTCACAGCAATACTTAGGTGAAGGAAAACTAATACGCCCTGACGCAGACAAAGTTTATGAAATCGAACGAATGTACCGGCACGATCCCCATGCACTTGGACTATATAACCTCAAGGATTGCGAGCTGGTCACCCGCATTCTTCAAAAATTGCACATTATGCCAGCGCTGATTGAGCTATCAATACGATTAAACTGCCCCATTACTTGGCTCTTATCCAAAAAGAAGGCGCTCGACATTGCCTATACTAAGGCACTACTAGCATCCGAATCAGCGATCACGGCAACAACTGAAACAGTTACGGACCCGCCCCATTTCAGAGTTAAAGCGGCACCAGGGCCACATACTAACATTACTGAGTTTGATATCTCCCACTTAACCGCTGTCGCTGCTCGACTAACCGGAATCGATCCGCTTCACGTTGCAACTAACGGCCAAACAAGTCTACTGCCCCACCTCACAGAGCCTGTTTCCACAGAATTAGATTCGGCGATTCAATACTATCTCCATCATGAGTTTGAAGTACTAACACAGAGCACCACCCATCGCCTGTTCTCACCAGAAATCCATTGGCGACTCCGAACTGCAGCCACCACACTATTACGAGTTATCGTCACAACACTACGAGACCATTACGTGAAACCGATTCTCAACCACGATGGACGTCTTATCGTCACAAGCCCCACGATCCTGGATAACGCAGCGGTTACCCAACTCAGCAATAAAATTACCCAACGACTGACAAAAGAATATCCAACCACACGTCACTACACGCTCAAAATTCTTACCCAATACGAACACGCATTCATCCCCCCCCACCGCTATTGGAAGGCCCACAAAACACCTCATTATTTCAAAGGCACAATTACAAATAATGCCATCATCGTCAGTGGAAATGATTGGAATCTTCAAAAACCGCCGCAACCCCACTTATTGGCAATTGCGGCCCAGGGGGTGTTTGAAACCCTCTTTAAAAATCAACCGATTCTTCCATGGGTCGAGCACATTCTAGACCAGCTTGAATCCGGTCAGCTCGATCATACATTATCGGTCACCAAGCGAATCAAAAAGTCACCCCGTCGGTACGGGTTAGCCGCCCCGCCGCATATCATCGCTGCCCGTATTGCAAAAAAAATGGGTGGCAAAATCGAGTATCTGATGACCCGATCCGGCCCCCACCCAACGTCCGTTACACCCTATAGCATCGACTACCAATATTACATTGATACGATCATCAAACCGTTGTTGGCCGTTGTATCCGACCATACTAACGTTGATCCCAAATTAATCGGTGTTGACCGGAGGCACCAATAGATCCGACAGAGGAACTCTGTCTTCTTGGACCTCAACAGCTTCATCATCCACTTTACCCGTCTGATATCGATCATTGTATTGGGCAAATGTTATCCCCTCTGATCGGCGCACAAAAATCCCTGACTCGGGTTCCGGAGGCGCCACGTTTTGAAACGGTGAATTCACCCGTCGACCATTGCGATCTCGACGAATTTCTTCGATCGTGTAAGTTGCGCCTTGACGCTGCAAAAACCGATTATCGATATCCCATAATGACTGCATTGGGATGAATACAGACCCCCAATATCCCGCCCCATCATCTACCGTATTAAAATGGGCTTCCCAATTCTTAATTGAAACCACGCTAAACCGCTCTGACCGATCATTGCAATAGATGGTCCCAGCAAGGCAAACTCCGAACACTCCCAGGAAATAGTAGAATTGACGCAAACCACACCTCCTCTTTCAATTGCTAACTTACCACGCTAGATCTCGCTTTGCCCACTGCCCTAACCACACGATATACTCGGGCTTTAACGCTAAAATCGAAGGAACTCGCAAATGAAAATTCCCGCCAAATCCCAGCACCTGATCGATTGCCTCAAAAACCGCATCTTGATATTGGACGGGGCCATGGGAACATCGCTACAAGACATGAATTTAACTGCCGCAGATTTTGGTGGCGAATCCTATTTGGGATGCAATGAATATCTCAACATTACCAATCCAGGCGCAATTGAAACTGTCCATAAAAACTTTTTAAGTGCCGGTGCCGATATTCTAGAAACCAACACATTCGGCGCCACCCCACTGGTCTTGGCTGAATACGATATTTCCCATTTGGCATACGACATCAATTTCAAAGCCGTTGAAATCGCAAAACGGGCAATTCAGGCATTCGAAACCCCCACCCGACCCAAATTTATCGCCGGTTCAATTGGCCCGACGACTAAATCGTTGTCTGTTACAGGGGGGGTCACGTTTGATGAATTGGCATCCAATTTTGAACAACAATCCATTCCATTAATAGAAGCAGGTGCCGATTACCTATTGTTAGAAACCGCGATCGATACCCTCAACCTCAAAGCAGCCTACATCGGTATTCTGGAGGCATTCAAAAGGTTGAACATCCAATTACCGGTAGCCGTATCCGCCACAATCGAAACAATGGGCACGATGCTTGCGGGTCAAGGGGTTGAAGCCATGTTCACCTCAGTCTCGCACATGAAGCCGCTGTATGTCGGACTCAATTGTGCAACTGGCCCTGAATTTATGAGAGATCACATTCGAACGCTTTCCTCAATTTCACTATTCCCAGTCGCAGTCGCCCCAAACGCCGGAATTCCAGACCCAGACGGACGCTATCCCGAAAGTCCTGAATCGGTAGCCGAAACACTTCGCGACTTTATCCAAAACGGATGGATCAATGTCATTGGCGGATGTTGTGGCACAACCTCTAAGCACATCAAAGCGTTGGCAGAACTCAACTCGTTACCACCCCGAATTGCAAAACCAGACGGAATCGCACGACTATCGGGCCTCGATCCGTTAACCATCGAGGACGACGGAAGGCCCTACATCGTAGGTGAACGGACTAATGTCATTGGATCTCGCGCATTTAAGGCGATGATTACAGAAGAAAAATTCGAAGAAGCCGCCGAAATTGCTCGAAAACAGGTCAAAGCTGGGGCTCACATTATTGATGTTTGTTTAAGTAACCCGGACCGCAATGAGGTCACCGACATTACCGCATTTATGAGCTATGTCTCCAAATTGGTCAAAGCCCCGTTTATGATCGATTCCCAAGTCCCAGAGGTCATCGAAGCTGCGTTCAAGTTGACGCAAGGAAAATGCATTCTCAACTCGGTGAACCTCGAAGACGAGGGCAAATTTATGAAAGCCCTTATGCCGGTTGTCCAACGATATGGAGCTGCCATTGTAGTGGGATGTATCGATTCCGAAATGGCAGTCACCGCAGACGATAAATTACGAATTGCGGAAAATTCGTATCAAGTCCTGACTGAAACATATGGCATCGCACCGGAAGACATTATTTTCGATCCATTGGTGTTCCCCTGCGGAACAGGAGACGCCAAATACTTTGGATCAGGAAAAGAAACCATAGAAGGCATACGGCTCATCAAAGATCGATTCCCCAAGTGCAAGACGGTTCTGGGGATTTCGAACGTTTCATTCGGGTTACCCACAGCGGGCCGCGAAGTCTTAAATTCAGTCTTTTTATACCATTGCAGCAAGGCCGGATTAGACATGGCCATCGTCAATGCCGAAAACCTCGTCCGATTTGCTCAAATTTCGGAGGACGAAAAAGCCCTTTGCGACGATTTGATTTGGTATCGTACCGACAACGAAAATGATCCAGTTGCACGGTTTGCTTCCCATTTCCGAAACAAAAAATCGGTTGCCGCAGTGGAGGTGGATCGATCGACATTATCGTTGGACGAACGCATCGAAATCAATATCGTCCAAGGTACAAAGGAATATTTGATCGAAAATTTGGATCTCGCCTTGGCCCAAATGGATCCGTTGGGAGTCATCAACGGGCCCTTAATGCGCGCCATGGACATCGTCGGAAAGATGTTCAACAACAACGAATTAATCGTCGCCGAAGTACTGCAGTCTGCAGAGGTGATGAAGACTGCAGTCCGACATCTTGAACAATTTATGAGCAAAGCTGATACCAATGTTCGTGGCACCATTTTGCTCGCAACAGTGAAAGGTGACGTCCACGACATCGGCAAGAACCTCGTTCAAATTATTCTCAGTAACAACGGATACAATGTTGTGGACTTGGGAATTAAATGTCCACCTGAAACCTTAATACAGGCCTACCATGATCATTCCCCTAATTTGATCGGACTATCGGGATTATTGGTAAAGTCGGCCCAACAAATGGTCATCACCGCCACGGATCTTAAAACAGCCGGAATCTCTGTTCCGATCCTAGTCGGAGGCGCTGCACTCACCGAAGCCTTTACCGCAACCAAAATTGCTCCCGAATACGGTGGGCCCGTCGTATATTGCAAGGACGCCATGACCGGACTTTCCGTAGCCAATACCTTAATGGATCCGAATACGACAGCCGAAGAAATCAAAAAAATCACCGACAGGCAAGCACAAGTCCGAGAGTCCGGCACGACGAGAGAGCGTGGATCATCAAAGCGAGAATTTAAAGAAAAGTTAGTGATTTCGCACGATGGCATCGAGGTTACGCCCCCCTCATTGTCACAACAAATCATTACTGCCGACATTCAAGAGGCATGGAAATTTCTAAATCTTCAAATGGTGTTCGGCAACCACCTTGGGTATAAAGGAAACATTAAAAACAAACTAGAACGAGGGGACGAGAAATTGCTTAAGTTAGTCAACCGTCTTGACGAACTCAAGCAGCGCATTGTGGCCGAAGATCGACTAACTGCAAAAGCGGTAGTCCAATATTTCAACGCCAAGCGCCATGGGGATTCAATCCTCATATACAACGCCAGCGGGACCACGGTCATCGAAACGTTTACTTTCCCACGGCAATCCGATGGGCTAAATCTCTGCTTGGCGGATTTTGTAGCAGAAGACCGCATGGACTCTATCGGAATGTTTGTGGCTACATGCGGGGACGGCGTCGCAGAAATCGCAAAGGAACTGTTAAATAAGGGCGATTATTTCGATTCCCACGGGCTATCCGCCATCGCACTAGAAAGTGCAGAAGCGTTTGCGGAATATCTCCATACCCAAATGCGAAAGCAATGGGGCATTCCCGATCAAGAAAATACGACGCTGGAAGATATCTTTAAACTCAAGTACACCGGAGTCCGTGTATCATTCGGATATCCCGCATGCCCACGGCTGGAAGATCAAGAAAAAATGTTCAAACTCCTTAACCCTGAACGCATTGGAATTACGCTTTCCGAGGAATATATGATGCACCCAGAAGCATCCGTTTCTGCACTGGTGTTCCACCATCCTCAAGCACGATACTTTACAATTTCAGAAGCAGATTTGGCCGCATTTGAAGGCAAATTAACCACCGAATGAGTCACAACTTCCGAAAAAAACAACAAAATGAGAAAATGGTGTCTTTAAATCTCAAGTTAACTCAATCTGTCGTCCTGTGAAACGCACCGTAAAGGAGCCCCAATTTGTTTAAAAAAATTCTAATTGCTAATCGAGGGGAAATTGCACTACGCGTCATTCGAGCCTGTCGGGAACTTGGAATCAAATCCGTCGCGATTTACTCCGAGGCCGATCGAGATTCGCTCCACGTCAAATTGGCAGATGAAGCCATTTGCGTAGGGCCCGCTTCTCCGAAAGAAAGCTACCTCAATATCCCCAGAGTTATTTCAGCTGCAGAAGTGAGTGGTGCAGAAGCCATCCACCCAGGATATGGCTTTTTATCTGAAAACGCCCATTTTAGTGAAGTCTGCCGTGCCAACAAAATCGTATTTATTGGAGCCAGTCCGGAAAACATTCGGTTAATGGGCAACAAAAGCGAAGCCAAAGCGACCATGAAACGGTTTAATGTCCCAACTGTTCCTGGATCAGACGGCATCGTTGAGTCTGAGGATCAGCTGGAGGACATTGCAGAGCGGACCGGGTTTCCACTCATGATCAAGGCCTCCGCCGGCGGCGGCGGTAAAGGAATGCGCGTCGTCACAGAGCAAAGTCAACTCAAAGAACTCTATACCCTCGCAACAAACGAAGCCAAATCGGCCTTTGGAAACGGCGACGTCTACATCGAAAAATTTATCGAAAACCCCCGACACGTTGAAATTCAAATTTTATCAGACCCAACCGGGCACGCCATTCACTTGGGGGAGCGAGACTGTACCATTCAACGTCGTCATCAGAAACTCATTGAAGAAGCACCGTCCCCGGTTCTCGATGCCGAACTACGTGAAAAGATGGGAAATGCGGCAGTTACGGTCGCCTCAGAGCTTAAATATACAGGGGCGGGAACAGTCG
>Ga0214917_10006565_pt1 | contig 12023 bp, 18 predicted proteins | sample LL_1208_BB_MetaG_FD_177983 | JGI IMG/M metagenome (GOLD analysis project Ga0214917, IMG submission 177983) | Freshwater microbial communities from Lake Lanier, Atlanta, Georgia, United States - LL_1208_BB | ecosystem: Environmental > Aquatic > Freshwater > Lake | place: USA: Georgia | collected...
AAAACGTGCCAATGGTGTATTCTGTGACTCGGCTAACAGTTTAGCCTCTTCTGATTTCTTTTGACTTTCAATATTATCTTTACGAGCACGTTCTATGCTGTCTATGGTTAGAACGTGGCTGCTCCAGTTTTGTCCATTAAAACTGGGGCTTTTGAATTGTTGGACTAGTTCTGCCTGTACGGTCAGAGGTATAGTCAAGGCCAATGCCCATATATACTTCATGTTCGCTCCTTATATATGCATATTTATTAGGAAGGAGCAAATAAAAAATTACAAGTTTATTATTGTAGTAAAAGATACCAAATAATTATCACATAAGTTAGCTGATGTGCCAGCTGATCTGCACCAAACTCTCGCCAATATCGTGGAGTAGTAGCATCTTTTGAACCAAACTTCACTTTAAAATAGTCTATGTGATAATGAGCGAACCCTTCAACTATACTCACTGCTATAATTTTTACAGGATCTAAAGGGTGAATAACTGTAAAAGCTACCAAAGCTAACAGTGTCCATAGTATATGATCTAAGGTATGGCTTACTCCTACGGCGTCACCGTATATGCCCTTTTTTACAGTTTGGTCATAAGTTTGAACACAAAAATCTGCGATCCAATGTTTTAGCTGTAGTAGAATTAAAAGTGCTAATATTTCCATTAACACTATTTATAATTTTGTTCAAGCCAGTTCGGGAAACTTCTTTACCAGTTTCTTATCATAGTTTTGAAGGTCTGTTTTTCCTGATGCTAAATCTGCATCTATAGTTGCTAAGATTTGATTTTGATAAGTTGGATCTGTAATTTGTTTATTTTTTAGAGTATCAACTACCCAATTTTTTAATGCGTTTGCATATTTTTTACGAGCCATATCTAATTGTTTTTGTTTTTTTAACTGTTCTGGATCTGTGTTAATAGGCTCTTGTTCTTTAGATTGTTTTTTATTTCTTATTTTAGCTTTTGCTTCTACAGGACCTGTAGGTTCTTTAACTGGTCTCAATGTAACCTGTGACAGTATCATTCTTGCTTTAAATCCTGGATTAGAACTGATCAAATAAACACCAATAGCATTAATTTCTTGTGCCATTTGAATAGGATCTAAGAAATATTTTAGAGATTGAGCTGGAAAGTTAATCAACATCATACCTGTAAATTTAGATTCCTCTTGATATAATGCGTAGTTTGCTCTTAGATAGGCTGCACTTGGATCTTCTCCGGCTACTACAGCACTAACAACGTCTGAAATATCAGTTTTGCCATCAAAAATATAAGTGAATAGTTCTGTGCAGAGTTTAGTTTGGCTATTTTCGTCTAATCCAGCATTTTTCATTGTTCCTGATAATTGTTTTAAATTTAAGCTTTCATTAGTATTAATGTCAAGATATTTGCTAAGAATTTTAGGAATATTGTCATATCTAAGCAGTCCAGGAGTTCCTACTCTGCCCCCTGATGCACCTACAGCAGCTTTAACTTCAATGACTTTATCACCGATATTGAGATCACCTTTACCAGTAATTTTAATATGCGGGCTTAACACAGCTAACGCAAACTCGCCCGGGCCTTTAGCTCCGCCAAACGTAACCTGTTTTAAGGAATCAAAGACTCTTTGTATAAATTTTATAGGAGCATCAGACTCTCCTTTTATAAGATCCTTAAACCTAACATACTCTCCACTGAGCATTTTTCCAATATCAATATAGCCATTAGGGTAGCCTTTGACAAATGCTGCTTTTTCTTCATAGCTTCCTGGCACATCGATAATCATGTCTACCAGCTGTTTAACATAGCCTTTAGTATCAGTATCCCGATCTAACACTAAGCCAATACGATCTACCAACCCGGTTTTATTAAGAACTGTATATATTTTTTGTAATAAATCAGCATCCTGCGTTTTTTTAACTTGGCTGATGATCTGTGACTTCAGACCACTAACTTGGTCTGTATTTTCAATAAGAAATTCTCGTGCTCGCATAATAAAATATTTAGCCAAGCTCTGGGAATAGACAATCCTGTATAAACACCTTAACGTCTGCTTCACTCAAGCCTAAACTGGTCATCACACGGGGAGTATGAGGGTTCTGTTTTTGATTTTGTGCGTAAAAGTCCTGTGCCTTGGCAGTATTTACTGGGCTACGATTAGTTTCGCCCACAGTTTCTAAATAATGCTTTAGACCACGTTCTGCAATTGTGTAGATCTTTTCTAATTCTTCTTCATCCTGCACATTACCTGCTGCTACCATACTACTACTAAAAATACGCTGTGCCCAGTCAGGTAATTTACGCTCTTTGTTCCAGTTGTATTTGCTGGTTTCTACTGCCCACCAAGACATCATAGGGTGTAGATCATCGCCGGTTGGGCTATAATCCATAAAACAGCCTGTGATTTTATTCTTACCAGCTATAACATCAAAACCAAAAATAGGAGCAGGATTATGTGTATGTGGAAAGACACAGCAGTGCATCATCCAAAGCCCTTTTGTTTCTCTTGCATCTACAATATCAATATGTGCTCTACGATATATGCTACTGGCCCATACTTTGTTCACCCAACCTGGTTGATTAAAACGTTCCATGCCTGGCTCAAAAACTATGCTGCCTGTAGCATAAAATTGACTTTCAAATAATTTTTGTATTTGTGTAAGTTTATTCCAGACGAGACTCATAACTACCCTTATTCAATGCTTGCATTAATTTAATAGCCCACTTGAATGCTACCTTTGCTTCTTCACCCAAGTCGTCTGTTAATTCTGCTCTAATACGTTGTTTTAAATTGTCAGCATCTTCAAACTCATAAAATTTCCCAGATCCTGGAACTTTTTTAGCTATTATCTGTCCACCAAATAGATCCCCCATATGGCGACAATATAGATGGGCTTTGATTAAATGACGTTTATCACGGTCATTGTATAAATCAAGTAGATATCTATAGTAGTCTAAGGTTTCAGGCAACCATGTAAGATTATGATGCGGGCCAACTAACTCGATGCAATCAGCATAGATTTTACTTGCTCGTTTAATGTCGGGCAGATTATCTAATTGTCCAAGACTATCTGCTATGTTTTCGATACCAGTATAGACAAGAACCATTTGCCAAAGGTAATTAGCATATTCTTCAGTTGTAATATTGCCTGTTACTAATTTCTTGGCAAATATGGTTCTTTCAGCGTCGGTGTGTAGATCTTTGGTTATTTCTCTAAGACTCATTCTTCTTCCAATTTGACTTGGAGCGGAAATCCGTTCGTCCTTGCCAAACTGGTAGTTTCAACACTCTTAACTTCGGCAATCTCATAGGTATAAACGCCGGCAATTCCACTGCCTTCATTATGTATCTCTAATGTGATTTTCTTTGCTGTTTCTTGAGTGTGCCTAAATACTTCAGTTAATACACCAATAACAAATTCTACTGGAGTATGGTCGTCATTCAAAAATACCACTTTCCAACGGCGGGGTTCTTCGATTTTCTGCTTAATCTTTTCATCAAGTTTAACATCAGCTACAGCCATTTTAGTCTCCAAATAGTTAATAGGGGAAGTTGCCTTCCCCTTATTATATTACTTAACCTCTACAATGTCAATCACCCTGGCTTTCTTTTCTTCGGGCAAAACATATTCAAGATTTATAGTAAGCACACCATCCTTAATTTCAGCCCCTTTTACAACCATATGTTCAGCTAATTGCCAACTACGGTTGAAATTACGACTGCTTAGGCCTCTATGTAGGTATTGGTGTTCACTTGGAGTTTCATCGGCTTTTTCTCCTTTTACTGTGAGAATTTCCTGTTCCACTTCTACACTGATTTCGCTGCGTTTGAATCCAGCAACAGCGATTTCAATAGTATAGGTATAGTCTCCAGTTCTCACAATATTATGTGGAGGATAGTTTGTAGTCAGTTGATTGGCAAATCTGCTTTCGAAAGTATCAAACATACGATCAAAACCAACAAGTGCCTTGGCTAAATTTGTTGTATCTAAACGAGTTAAAGTTCCATTCATTGTCATTTTAGTTCTCCTTAATTAAGCAAGAATGTATGGGGCCCGACCTCGGCACCCCAATATATACAGAGATTAGGCAGCTTGTTTGACTTCCTTTACCTCTGCTTCGGTTACAACCTCTTCTGGTTGTTGGGCTTTGGCTTCTTTGGCCTTACGAATGGGCTCACAAGCAGCCAATAAATCACTGATTTTTTGTGTTACTACATCTTTTTCTGCATTTTGAACTGCTGACTGTAATTCATCAATAGCAGTTTCAATTTGGCTTTTTTCACTATCTGTAAGTCTATCCTTGACATCTTCAAGATCCTTTCTAATGGTATGAATCTGACTATCGGCAGTATTACGTGTTTCAATACGTTCTCTAGTCTTTTTATCTTCTTCTGCATTAGCTTCTGCGTCACGAATCATATTTTCGATTTGTTCTTTGCTAAGTCCACTATCACTCTTGATTGTGATCTTGTTTTCTTTGCCTGTTGACTTGTCTTTAGCACTGATATTCATAATACCGTTCGCATCAATGTCAAAAGTAACTTCGATCTGTGGCATTCCGCGAGGTTGTGGTTGAATACCTTCTAAATTAAATTCTCCTAATAGCTTGTTGTGTGTGGTTAGTTCACGTTCACCTTGGAATACTTTAATTGTTACAGCAGGTTGGTTGTCTTCTGCGGTGCTAAATGTTTGACTAGCCTTGGTTGGGATTGTAGTATTTTTATTGATTAACTTGGCCATAATACCTCCCATTGTTTCAATTCCTAAACTTAATGGGGTAACATCAAGTAAAAGTACATCATTACGGTCACCACTTAATACAGCACCTTGTATAGCAGCACCTACTGCTACTGCTTCATCTGGATTGACATCTTTACGTGGTGTTTTTCCAAATAGCTTTTCTACAGCATCTACAACCTTAGGCATACGAGTCATGCCACCGACTAGGATAACTTCGTCAATGTCTGCTGCTGTAACTCCTGCATCTTTTAGAGCAATTCGGCAAGGTTCAATACTACGTTCGATTAGATCTTCTACTAAACTTTCTAACTTAGCCTTGGTAATTTTAACATTCAAATGTTTTGGACCACTGGCATCAGCAGTAACATAAGGTAAGTTTACATCAGTTTGCTGACTGCTTGATAGTTCAATTTTGGCCTTTTCTGCTGCTTCTTTAAGACGTTGTAGAGCAAGGACATCTTTGGTAAGGTCTACTCCAGACTCCTTCTTGAACTCAGTTACAAGATAGTCCATAATACGTTGGTCGAAATCTTCACCGCCTAAGAATGTATCTCCGTTAGTGCTTAATACTTCGATTTGTTTGTCACCATCTACTTGGGCAATTTCAATAATACTAACGTCAAAAGTGCCGCCGCCTAAATCATATACTGCGACCTTACGGTCTTTTTTATCTGTTTTATCTACACCATAGGCCAATGCTGCTGCCGTTGGTTCATTAATAATACGCAATACTTCAAGTCCTGCAATCTTACCTGCATCTTTGGTAGCTTGACGCTGACTGTCATTAAAGTATGCTGGAACTGTGATAACAGCTTGAGTTACCTGTTGCCCAAGGTAGTCTTCCGCAGTTTTTTTCATCTTACGCAATACTTCAGCACTAATCTGCGGAGGAGCAAGTTCTTTGCTCTTAGCACGAACCCATGCATCACCGTTAGAGCTTTCCATAATTTCATAAGGCATTAGGTCAATATCTTTTTGTACTGCTTGTTCTTTAAATTTACGTCCTATTAGACGCTTGGCAGCATAGATGGTATTTTTAGGATTAGTTACTGCCTGTCGTTTAGCACTGGCACCTACAAGAATTTCATCATCTGAGTAGGCTACAATACTAGGTGTTGTTCTGGCACCTTCACTATTTTCAATTACTCGGGGAATTCCGTTTTCTATCACTGCTACGCAGCTATTTGTTGTACCTAAATCGATACCGATGACTTTGCTCATATTTTATCTCCTTATTAAGCAAGAAATCATGCGACCCTTGTGGCATCGCATGATTTTATTTATACAAGATAATCTATTTTCAATCAAGAAATTTGATTAAATTGCAAATGTAAATACGCCCGCTGTTATAAGCATTAGCGCACTCCAAGTTCCTAATGCTTTATAATAGGTGCTAATAGGTGTTCCAAAATAGCGATTACCTACCATAACGCATTTGTGAGTTGGACTTAGAAGGTATCCTACATAATCCACTGCAAAAAACCATAAAAAATACTGAGGGCCAAAAACTTGTGCCATCAATACTGCCAAAGCTATAAATTTTCCGCTGGATCCCATTAAAAAACTAGCAATAACGCCAAGGAAACTTATAATGATCATTCCCACTAAAGTAGTAGGATCTACTACACTTGATTTAATGTAAGTTTCAAATAATCCGCTTTGACTCTTAAAATAGTTTCCTAACATTATGACTACACCTACTGTTATCAGTACCTCCCAATTAATGTATCCTAATAACTTTTTAGGACTCCATTGTTGAGTGATAATAATATAGTATAAGGCCAATAAACCAAAACACATGATAAAATTATTAGTATAAATGTATGCGCCAATAGCAACAAACATTGGCAAGCTATTTCTTATCACTGCACTAAGTTTAAAGTTTCCTGGTTCTATATTAATCTCTTCTTCATGCACTTGGCGCCATATATACCAAGCTATGAATAAAAAACTAACAATTAATAAAGGTGCAATCTGAGTTATCCAAGCACTATAAGTTAGGCCAAAGGCTGCAATTGGAAGTATAACAGTTTTTTCTAACGGTGACCACATATAATAATGATGTGTGGAAAGATAATCTACTATACCCATCTTCTCGCGACCATGACCGCACTTAGGTGCTACAGTGTCTAACAATCCAGCAGACACAGTAACTCTACCTTCTATAGGAAGTATTCCTCCTATTGCGCTAAGAATAACAACAACGAACTTATTACTGCGGAATGTATTTCTTACATAGGCAAATGCTGGGGCAAAAAGATTGTACTCTTTTGCTAATCCGGCACTGATCATAATGAAGATAATCATCCACAGATACGAAATATCTTTTAACAAGACTTTATATATAAATTCCATGTTTTCTCCTTTGCAGGATATTTACAACTTAGAAAGTTGTTTAAATATATTTTGTACTCCTACTGCCTGATTTCGAGCATCTTCTAAAGCATGATGTTTTAAAGTTTTAGGTTGACAAGGATCTATACCTAAATCAAATAAAGTCCTTGTATCACGAACTTCGTAATATTTCCATGGAGTAGTCTTTTCTAATTTTCTAAATATGGTTTCTAGTATTACAATATCAAAAGCAGCACCATGACTCCAAACATGTTTAGATCCCCAACAGAATTTATACAGTTGATTCATTGCATCAACAATGTCGATTCTTCCGTCTGGACTAAAGGCTTCTTCTTGTGCTTCTTTGCTTTGTTTGCTCCACCACTCTATAGTACTATTATCTGTTCGTAGACCAAGACGATTACAACTGTCTATATCAACTCTACAGTAAAAATTTTCAAAATTGATATTGTTACTCCATGGATCAAACTTGACGGCTCCTATAGATAGAATAGCAGCGTCAGGAGTCGTGGCTAGAGTTTCTAGGTCAATCATTATATCCATGATTTAAATTTTAGTAAAGTTTTTTAGGGAGTGCTTCTTTTTCGAGTCGTTTAAGAAATCTAGCACGGCCAGCTGCTTTTTTTCTTTTACGCTCACTTGTAGGCTTTTCGTAAAATTCTTTTTTCTGAAGATCTTTAAGGATGCCTGAATCTTCAACTTTGTTTTTAAATCTACGCAAAGCTCTGTTGATATCTTCATTTTCTTTTAAAATAACATGTGTGCCTTTAATCGGCCTGTCCATCGTCGTCTTCATTTTCGAATCTCTCTTTTATCCAATCTAAATTGTGTATTCTATTTCTATTAATTAAATGCCAAGGTGTTGTAGAATCACTTGTTATATAGTGTGCGTTAGGTTGAGCTATTATAAAACTGATAAAAGTTTTTGTCAAGCTATCACAATTATCAATATCAACCACTATGAAATCTGTTTGACTGGCAACATCCAGTAACCAAGCTATATCGTAGTCATCTTGATCAAATATAAAAACATTAAGATCTTCATCTATATGCGTTAATATTTCTTGAAATTGTATTTTTAATGTATTGCTGGGCTTAATTAAAAAAATACCAGGGGATAGATTGAATAATTTATCAGGCGGAGTAATTAAATTAATTTTCGAACTCATCTTTTAATTTTATTCCATAAACTTTTATTTTTCTGTTCTTGATTTTGTATATAGCCTAATCGGTCTCTTTCTTGATTTGTTTTTTCTCTTCTTTGATCATGTAAGTTTTTTTTTGAGTTTCCCAAGGTAAATTTTCAATCACACCTAATTCTTTCAAACGTTCTTGTTGCTTAATAGTGCTGTGAGGATTTTCTGATTTCCATTGCTGTTTTTCAGATTTTAGTTCTTCATCTAGTTTTTTATCAATTTCTTCTTTTGAAATTGGTAAATTTGTATCATCTATAGAAAGAATACTAGGCTCTTCTTTATTTGTTTCTTTAGGATTGTAAACTTGGTGAGGAACTTTAATACCTAGTACACGATCTATCCAAGGTTTGGTCAAGTAAGTCTGCTCTACTTTTTCAAGGGGCTTTTCTTCTGTTGGTTCTATGACAGTGTCTGTGCTAGCTATATCAGATTTCTTCTCAGGGCTGTCACCCTCCATGGATTCTACTTTATGTAGTTCTTGTTGTCTAAACCAAGCAAAACTATATTGGCTGGCTAATAATAAAATCACAGCTAACGGATCAAATACTACAACAATCATTATAATGACCCAACGAACTGATGCTTCTAGCATATTCTGATCAGCATTGTCTCCATAAATGAGAGCAGCAATATATTTGATTGGTCCTACTTCTGCTTCAACCTTTCTAACCTCTGCTCGTATTGGCGCTGCTTCTTCATTAAGACTACTAATTTTTTTCTGCTCGGCTTCGATTTCAGCAAGGAGACGCCCACGTTCCTTTTGCTGAGACCTACGGATAGCCACGGCCTTATCTGCTCCTGCTTCCGTTGTACTGCGACCCATAACTTGATCCACTGCGTCATCGAGCTGTTTAAGTGCTTTACGGTTTGCATCAATATTTTCCTTTGCGATTTTTATCTTTTCATCAAATATGCTAATTTTAGCAGAGACATCACCACTTACTAGGTTCTGATCCATATGAGCTTTGGACAAGTATCCAAAGATACCCATACTGGTTATAAACATTAACAGAAATATAGCCGCAAGTAAATAGGCTTTGATAGCTCTAGGTGCTATAAACCAATTCTGTTTTAGCCAAACAGTGGCCACCAGCTTACTTACTTCTAGTACAGTGCCCATTATAATAATAGGAACTACGGCGGCGGCAAATATACTTACTAGTCCTGCTACAGAGTAGTAAATGGCTACTGCACTCAAGGACAAACCGCAAAATAAAGTAAGCCAGGCGATAAATTTATCAGCCAAGGTTAATTTCATACAAAATTATTTATAGAGCCAACTCCAAGTTTTTGTATGTACATTATAGCAAGCCGTATCTTCGTAGGTTTTTTGAATGCCTTTGAAACTTACAAAACTATGAATACGACGACACCAACCTCCTGAACTGGGTTGTGTATAAACTACTCTCACTAAACCTTGACTACCTGCTCGGTCATTAAACCAACTTACATCTTGTCCTTCTACAGCATTGTTTAAGGCATGATATACTGCCTGACTATGATGGGCCTGATCCTCTTTGTCCATCCTAGTCTCGAAGATTTTGCCTAGAAACCACGCTGTACCACTTAACTGTCCTGCAAATGGATTATGGTGTGGCTGTTCCCAACTTTGAGCATTAACGCTGGTACATACTAGGGTGAGGGACCACTTCATAAGTCCCATCCAATTTTTGGCAAGCATAGCCTCTCCTTTGTACAGTTTTTCCACCAATTGTCATGTTATACACATATTCACCACAATGTGGACTTATTCCATAATTTCGAATAACCATACGATCCACAGGGTTATCGCTACACTGTAATCTAGTCTCACTATTAACCTTTTCACCGTTTTGGACACGAATATCTTGATTAGTGTAACAATAAGGAGCAGCAGCCTGTTTTGGAGACGAACTGCATCCTGCAATCAGTACTACTAATAATAGTAACTTTTTCATCGATCGCGATTTTCTTGAATGAGCCTATCGAATACTTCTTTACGCATTTTTAATCGTACGAAAGTATAATGTTTGCCTCCCATAGTAAATCGACCTTGTTCTTTTTGAACATGATCTACTACAGTGGTATCACTGACCTTGTAACTGATATTGGTCCTAGTAGTACGTTTCTTGTCAGTCATGTCAATGTTAGTTTCGCTATTAACACGGCCATTAATACGTTTGGCAAAGTTGTTCAAAGCAATGGCATACATTTGTTCTTCTGCGGCTTGAGCAAAAATACTTTCTCCAGCACCACAAGCATAAACATAATCTTTACTCCACCAAAACCAACCTTCACGGCCTTCTTGGGCACATTTTTGATACCAATCAGGTTGTGCATATGTACTACGCTCAGGAACTTTTTCCATACCTGAACAAGCAGCCAAAACGGCAAATGTAGGAATCAAGAAAAGTTTTTTCATTTTGCCGCCTCTTTAGTAATTTCAACACCTTTAGTGATAAGCTTATCACCCATAACAAACAATCCGGTCAAACCTACTGTGGCCAAAACGATCCCAAAAACTACTCCGGTTAAAAATTTAAACATATTGTCCTCTGTGTGTGTTAATTAATTACTACCATCTTAGTATAACATCTTGTAGTAAGCGAGTCAATTTATTTTGGTAAACTATTTGAAAATAATTAGGGCACAAAGCATGGCCTGAACAAAGAAACCAAATCCAATTGTAATGATATTGAGTAAATCTTTGGCAATCACACTACGCACAAAGAAAAAGAATAACCCAAGCCACATTAGTCCAACCATGTCAACGGGAGGCATCTTTTCAGTTAATCCAGTTAACACAGCTACCAAAGTAGGAATGGTTGCCATATGGACCAAAATCACTGCTATCCAGCCCAAAGTCTCTGCGCTAAGATGAGCAACATTTTCTCTAAGCCCATCTGCCAGTTTTTTAATGCTAAAAATATCTTTTAATGATTCTAAGTTCATAATTACTCCTTGGGCTTATAAAAAATATGTCCGCCTATTGTGGCAACCTTTTGGTGAGGCCAATTTGGTTTGACATGAGCAGCATGAAAATACAGTGCATTGTCCAAACTTGGTAACCTAAATCCTTCTAATAGGACCTGTCTTGCTACCTTTTCACTTTCTTTATATGCCTCTGTATTTTTTGGAACTTTTCCACTTGGGCGTTGACAATACCAACTAAATTGGCAAAGAACTTTTTCATAAACTATGTTTTTTTGGTAAACTACCTTACATAAGTCACTGGGGAATTGTCCACTTTCCATTCTATTAAGTGTTACCTGTGCTACTGCGACCTTGCCTTCAAATGGTTCACCACCTGCTTCGTAGTAGATGTTTTTGGCAAGACATTCTAATTGGCGATTACGAACATCTGCCGTAACTGCGCTCATCTTAATTGTAATTTCTTTTGTGTCATTTAGTTTATATTGGACAGCTTTATAACCAATCCAGGCAACAAGTGCCAAACCAACGATGACAAGAAGGATCTTGATAATGCGTATCATACTTTTTTTCCTTACGCTTAGGATTAAGTTTATCGACGCATATGAGCAATGTCCTTAGCCTCATCATCTGTAAAGATAGGAACAGCGTTACTCTTATGCATGGTGCCAATGCCCTTAATTTTGGTGCCAGTATAGACTTTTTGTGCTGCCTTTACTGCGGAAGCACTGTCCATACCATTGTTGAGACTTGGAATACGTGGAGATTCTGCGCCACGATAGTTCAACTTGGGCGGCACGTAAGTTTTAGCTGTGAGAGCACGATGACGCTTCTTGTCCTCTGCCTCTA
>Ga0214917_10006566_pt1 | contig 12022 bp, 12 predicted proteins | sample LL_1208_BB_MetaG_FD_177983 | JGI IMG/M metagenome (GOLD analysis project Ga0214917, IMG submission 177983) | Freshwater microbial communities from Lake Lanier, Atlanta, Georgia, United States - LL_1208_BB | ecosystem: Environmental > Aquatic > Freshwater > Lake | place: USA: Georgia | collected...
AGCTCAAAAAAATGAAGCGCCGGAATCTGGGGTGTCGGAAGCCCGTTTGGAAATAATAGAAAGCTTTTTGAAACATCCAGTCGCTTTTCGTCAGTACTTTGAGAAAATATCCAGTGGAGATCAAGACGAGCTTGCAAGTAATTTGAATGGTCCAGCTTTCCTCGAGCTTTGCGAACAAATGCGATTGCAGCCTCCAGTAAGCCAAAGGGATTCTACAGGGTCTGACCTGACTTTAATTAAGAAGCATTCACAAGCTTTTCAAGAGTTTTGTAAAGCAAAGGAATGGGAGAGCAAGCAGTTCTTCGGTTTTTTAAATGAGCTCTCAGAACAACAACTCGTCACTCTTTTTTCTAGAGAGAACCCCCAGAGAATTGCTGTCATGTTGCGTTTCATGAAGCCACATCAATCTGCTCAGGTACTTGAGGCGCTTGGACAGGAGAGCCGACTCAAAGTCATTCAGTTTGCAAATCAGGTTCAGAATTTACCCTGGAGTGAAATGCTGAGTATTGAAAAAGAAGTACGCACCATTGTGCAAAAAGTACCCTTGAGTGTCCAAACCAGTACCAAGGATGAAGTCAGTTTTTGGGGAGATGTAATATCCGAGTCGTTGGATCAAGAAAGTATGATCAAGGATATTGAAAACACCCGTCCAGAGATTTCGAGAGATCTGATGAGGTTTAAGTTCAAGCTTGAGGATGCGCCTTTTCTTCCCACTGAACTGGTAGAAAAAGTGGTCCTGGAAACCGATAACGACAAGCTTTGCCTCGCTTTGAGTACTTGCTCGACAGAAGTGGCTGAGCAAGTGTTGAATAAAATGAACCCCAAACGCAGAGAAGTCATTGTTCAGCAATTGGTTACCTACGCTCACTCCAGCACTGAGCAAAAAATTCAAGCAAGACTTGAGCTCACTCGTAAATTTAGGGAGGCATTGGCAGCATGAAATTAACTCAAGTACTCGGAGTATTACTTCTGTCAGCATGTTTGGGAGCCGTGTTTATGTTCGAAAGCGTTAGCTTTGGAACAGGAGTTTTACGTTTGCTCCACTGGCCAGCTATTTTATTAACGGGCATCGGTCCTCTGGCTTTGGTGCTGATTTGCTTTGATCTTCAAGTTATTAAAAGAGCATTTACTATTTTGAAAGAGCGGTCTCCTGGTGATTTCGAAGAGGTTAACGACAAAGAGGCTATCGTCTTACAAAAGACATTAAGAGAATTCTATGCCAAAGGGCCTGTTGCTTTTGAAAATGTAAGTTCCCAAGGATTGAGTGAGCAGTTTCAAAAAACGATGGAAAAGCTCACCGTCCGGATCCCTTTGAAAGATATTCGGGAACTTCTTGAAGTGGAAAGAGAAAGAAAGAGAACTCGCCTTATTCAGGTCCTGAATTTGATCAATATGGGAGCACGCTTGGCTCCTTCCATCGGAATGTTAGGAACTATTCTTGGAATGGTACGATTGCTTTCTACTCTTCAAGATCCTTCTCAAATTGGAGCTCATATGAGTCTGGCACTACTTACTACATTTTACGGTTTGTTTTTTTCGATCGTTGTGTGGACTCCATTTCAGCAAAAAATCGAGCGTCTAACCGATGTGGAACTGGAAGGATTTGATCAGATCCTAGCTTGGTTAGAACTGTTGGAAAGAAGAAAGCCAGTAGATTATTTCTCCGAGGCTTTTGAATTGCCGAACACCACACAGGCTGCGTAATGTTTAAAAAACGTTTCCCCAGAAGAGCGACTGCAGAGAGTACTGAGTTCTTATGGCTCATTTCACTCTCCGATCTCATGATGCTGCTTTTTATACTGTTTGTGATGCTCTTTAGTATCGCTTACAGCAAAATTAAGAGCGCTGACTTTCAAAGAGCTGTTCAAGCTATTCGCCAGGAAAAAATTGCTCCGAATCCAATGGAAGAGACTCGTGAAAAATTAGAGAAGTGGGTGGAGAGCTTGAATCTGTCGGATAAAGTGCAAATTAGAAAGACCGCCGACGCTGTTCTTCTTGAAGTGAAAGATAATCTCCTGTTTCAAAGTGGTCATTTTAAATTGGAAGAAGAGGGGCTTTCAGTAATGGGATCCCTAGCGAAGATTTTGGAAACCATTCCTGAGCCGTTGCAAGTAGGAATCGAGGGACATACGGATGATGCGCCGGTGTTTTCTAAAGTGATTCAAAATAATTGGGATCTCTCAGCAAAGCGATCGATGTCGGTATTTGAAGCCCTTCAATTAAGTTCTCCCATGCAAAAAAGAGCTGTCATTATGGCCTACGGAGATAGTCGTCCCTTGGTTCCTAATCGGGATTCTGAAGGAAAGCCCATTCCAGCCAATCAGGCTCGGAATCGTCGGGTAACTTTTCGAATTTTCTAAAAAAATTCAAAAAAACCAACCAGAGATAAGATATCGAAAATACGTAGTATTTGTAGTTTTTGAGCTTTTTGGATGACGGGGCGCAGAAATCTAGGGTTGCAACCGGCCTGGGATTCGGGGTAGTTAGGGGGCCAAGAAATCAATCAAGGGGGGCTCTTTGACGGTCCGGTTAAACGTTCTCAAGACTTGGTTCGCTCTAGGCTTAATGGCTTGCTTGGGCTTGGCTTCTTCAGTTCAAGCAATGGACTCTAATGGCTATGACTGGCGGTCGGCTGAAGTGAGAGTGCAGGGAGATCTTTGCGACACTGCTGATCATGACTTTGATGGATTTCGATATCAAGAACACATTCCTCACTGCCGTCGTAATGTGAGTCACGAAACAAAAAGAGCGGTAGCTAATCAATTTGGAATTTTCGATAACTTTCAAAACTACGAAATTGATCATTACATTCCTCTTTCCATAGGAGGAAGCAACTCTACTGATAACCTCTGGCCTCTTCCAGTTCCTGTTGCGAGAGCAAAATGCGAATTAGAAGGAAGAGTTCACCAAGAAGTGGTTCGGGGAGAGATTTCTCAGGAACAAGCCATTGAGAGAGTAAAAGAGTGGAAGAAGTTCCTCGAAACTCGTTTAGAAAACCATTAATTTCCCAGAGCCTTTTCTACTGCGTCCTTGATCTGCTGTTCTACTTTTGAGGACCACACTCCGCTCCATTGGTAAATGACATTCATTTTTTTATCCAAAACATAAGTAGAAGGATAAGTGGTAGTTCCTAACTGACGTATTAAAGTTCGTCCGAGGTCTTTTAAAACGGGGTGATTAGGTTTGTGTCTGCGAATCCATTCCGCGTATTGAGAATCATTTTTATCAATTCCCACATCAAGGATTTGAACTCGCTCATCATTTTTAAAATGAGTTTGGAGTTGGTTTACATTGGGGGCATTGTCGTTACAGTAAGGGCAACCTAAAAAGTAAGCTTCTACTACCCAAACAGCATCTAAGTAGGATTCACTTTTATACTGTACGATGCCTTCCTCTCCCGAATTCATCCAAGGAAGCTGGAAAGGAGCAACTCCAAAAAGTGAAGTTGAAAATAAAGCGAACCAAGCAGTTGTGGCGAATAAAATGCTTCGCATGGGACCTCCGAATTGTGATAAGGGGAAGAAGAAGTTTATATTCTTAGTTTGCATGAAAAGTGATTTGACCACTGAACTCTTCTTGCAAAAGAATTAACAATTGTTACAGGGGTGATAAACAGAGGTCTATTGGAGGGATTCGAGAAAGTCCTTACAGTCTCTTTTATCCCAATGTTTTTGGTCTCTTAGTAAATCCTGCAGTGTAGCAATCAAACCTGTTTCTGGGTGAGTGAGAGAGCGATAAAGAGAGGATGCTGTCCGCACTACCGGTGCATAATCGGGGTGTTTTTTCACTAACTCTCTTGCTCGAGCAGAGGCTTCTTTCTGTGAGCGAGCTTCCCCTGTCGACCTAAGAGCTTTCGCAAAGAGTTCTTCCATTTTTCCGATGTCTTTTACTTTGCCTAACTGTTCAATCGCTTTGTTCAAGCTCCAAAAGCCGAGTCGAGGAAACAAAATGGGAAACTTAACTGAGTCTCTAGGATGAGATATTTTTGAGTAAGGATTTTTGGAAATGGGGTCATCTGCGGCAACCCGAGCCTCTGGTAGAGGTCGCTTATCCAATTGAAAAAGATCATTGAAACTTCTCAAGTAAATAGGGATCCATCTTAAATCTCTCCTGAACTCATGAAGACCACCCTCTAAAGATCGCATGTCATAATCTTCATTTTCAAGTTCCTTTAGACGATGGCGCAGAGATTTAAGGACCAATTTCCTATCGGACTTTTTTCCTGACCAATCTACTTGATCAAGTGCTTCTTCTAACTGGATGAGGGGAGAATGCTTTTTAAGTTTCCCATGGAAGCCCTTCTCGACAAGAAATCTTTTCAACTGTTCCCTTTGGCTTTGCTCTTGTCCTTTGAGAAAAGATAAAACTGATGGCGAAGCTTGAACAATCTCCGCAAATTGAAGTGCTTCCCTTTTATCGATCCAACGACCCAGTTCATCTTCAAGGGGTTTTATCTGCTCAGAAAGAAAATTCGCAAGTGCTTCGTGATATTCTCCTTCATAAACTTGGAGGAGAGCTTCTAATTCAAAAAGCCGAGAGCGGCTGTTTTTTTCTATGAGTTTATCAAGAACGCTATCCAGATCTTTTCGGTTAAGAGCAATCTGCACGGATTGCAGAGGAAGTAGAAAGCGATTGGCTTGCCGTGATTCAGCAAAAAGAGGATTAGAATTCAAGATGCAAGAGACAAAAGCGAGAAGAGTGGCAAAGAAGCGCATTACTTAATTTCACTCGTCCAATTCGGATCCTGAGAAGGTTGTCCGTTGGCATTATAGTTTTTGAGATCGTAAGTAAAACTTCCCGACTGCCGTATTTGGTTGTTTCCGTTATAGTTGCTAGGATTTCCTTGATTGATAGCACTATTCGTTGCTCCAGGTTCTAGAGCCAAATTTCCACCAGACAGGGGGGGCTTTTTTCCTGAGCAAAAGCCGCAAGCAAAACTCTGTGAGGAGAGTAAAAACAAAAGAGAAACTATCGAAAGGTTGATTGAGTACTTCATGGTTATAAGTGGAGCAAAGAAAGTGCCAATGAGCAGTTCTTAAGTCGTTGAAAACAAAGGATTAAAACGAGGTTTCTCGGCTCAGTTAAAACTCGAACAAAACGAGGTAAGTGACTGAAAGTACTGACAAAAACCGTACTATAAAAGTGACGACTGGATAAATCTTATTCAGGAACTTAGCTCTTCAACTCAGTCCACATTCGGCTCAATCGAGGAAGAACTTCCCCCATGTCTTCTAAAAACTTTAGTTTCTCCAAAGTTTCTGGAGAAGGATAAAGGCGAGAGTCTTTTCGAGTTTTTTCAGATAAAAGCTGTCGGGTGGCTATATTAGGAGTAGCCAAGTGATTTGATTCCACGACTTTCAAATTATTTTGAGGATCCAAGAAGAAATTAATGAACTGATGCGCTTGTTCTAATCGTGAACTCGTTGCAGGAATTGCAAAGTTGTCTGTCCAAATAATTCCACCTTCTTTAGGAATGAAAAAGTGAATATCCGGGTTCTCTATTTCCGCCTGAATCGCGTCTACCGAAAAAATATGAGCCACTGTCAGCTCTTGTTTCAGGAGGAGTGGCTTTGGTTCCGAAGTGAACATCAAGACTTTGTCTTTGATTTTGGAAATGTCCGACTTGGCTTCTTGAAGAGAAGATATATCCCGAATATTGGGTGAAATACCTTTCATGAATAAAACTGCTGCAAACACTTCTCTCATATCATCAAGCAGAGAAGTATGATTGCTGTCGGGTGAGTTTAATAAAAAGCTCCAGGAAACTCCTTCTTTAGGAACTTGTACTTTTGAAGTGTTTACTGCAATCCCAGTGGTCCCAAAAGTAAAAGGAACTGTGTACTTCAATCCTTCATCATACGGTAAGTTAAAATAGTACTTATCGATATGGTGGAGATTGGAAAGAAGCCGGGGATCCAAGGGGGCGAGCATTGAAAGAGCAATCAGCCTTCGACTGATGTAATCCGATGGTTGAATAATGTCGAATCCAGTAGCTCCTGCTTTGAGTTTGGCAAATAATTCTTCATTGCTGGAAATGTAAGTGAGTTCTACTTTTATTCCGGTTTTTTCAGTGAACTCTCTTAAGGATTGTTCTGGAAAGTAATTGCTCCAAGTACAAACTCTCAAAGTATTGGTGTGGGAAACCTTGCCTCTCAAAAAGACAATTCCACCAATAATGAACGCTAGAGCGAGGAAAAGACCCGCTATCCTTTGAGTACCCATTTCCTGCTCTGCTCCTTTGAAACAAGCATTAAGACCAAACAAGTCGAAATGCAAACCATGACAAACGATAGACCATTGAGCTCCGGAGAAACCCCGATTCTCATGAGCGAGTATATTTTCAAAGGAAGGGTCGTAAGTCCAGCACCACTTGTGAAGAAAGAAATTAAAAAGTCGTCAAAAGACAGTGTAAAGGCCAGGAGCCATCCGCCCATGAGGCCGGGGATAATGTTGGGGAGGGTCACTTTCCAAAAAACCTCGGTTGGTTTAGCTCCCAAGTCTTGAGCTGCTTCGTTCATTTGAGGATCAAGCTTTCGAAGTTGCTCCACCATAATGAAGTAAACAAAGCTAGCACTGAAGCTTGCGTGAGCCACTACAACCGTTAAAAATCCCAAGTCAAATCTGCACAGCAGAAAAAAGAGAAGAAGAGAAAGGCCAGTGATTACTTCCGGAACCAAAATAGGCAAAAGAATGAGAGTTTGAATGAGGGGAGGGAGAAAGCTGGAGATATTGCTCAGTCCCACTGCCCCTAAAGTTCCTAATGAAACTGCTAGAGTTGCTGAAAGCACTCCGATTTCAACACTGTTCAAAAGAGGCTCCCAAAGAGCAGGACTATCAAAGAGCTTGATGAGCCATCGCAGGGTAAATCCACCGCGCCAGTCGTTGGGATTCTCCAGAAAAGCCTGAAAGACTAAGTAAATGAGAGGCAAGTACAACAAACAAATTGCAGTCCAAAACATGAAAGTGACGAGAGGGTTTCTAAACCGCACTGGAAACCTCTTTCGCACCGTTTTGGTTTTTTGAAGCCCAGCGGTTCTGAAGCCAGAGAGCTCCCAAAAGCAGGACCGAAAGCATGGTGGCAATAGCTGAACCGAGAGGCCAATCTTGAAGAATGAAGAACTGCTCGACCATTACTTTTCCTAGAAAGGCTTCTTTGGCTCCACCCAATAGATCGGGGATAACATATTCACCCAGCATCGGGATGAAAACAAACAAGCTGCCGATAAAAACGCCTTCTTTGATGTTAGGGAGAATCACTTTTCGGAAAGTTTGAAATCGGGCAGCTCCTAAATCTGCTGCTGCTTCTCTTAAAAAGGGATCAAGTTTCTCTAAAGAGGAGTAAATAGGAACCACTAAAAAAGGGAGATAATTATAGACTAAACCAACATAAACTCCCCAGCGAGTATACAGAATAGAAGCTTTAGGTAATCCAACTGCTGATAAAAGTTGGTTTAAAATCCCATTGCTCCCAAAAAGAGAGACGATTCCATAAATTCTTAAAATAAAATTAGTCCAAAAAGGAATGAAAAGGAGAATAAGACCCAAGCTCTTCATGGGGCCTTGAACCCTTGCCAAGTAATAAGCCACAGGAAAACCAACAGCTAAACAGGAAAGAGTAGCCATGAGCGCTAACCAAACTGTCTTTAAGAGTACTTTGAGGTAAACCCAATCAAAAAGTTGCTGATAATTCTTAAAACTAAAAGAAAAAAGGATTGTCCCCAGTTCAGTTCTTTCCAAAAAGCTCATTCCCAAAATGATAGAGAAAGGAACCAAAGTCATGACAATCAGCCAGATGAGAAAAGCCCAGGCACTAGAAGGGAGGATTTGGGTTTGCTTCATACAGATTGGGGGAGGACTATGGCATCATCACTTCGCCAGGCCAAGAAGACTCTGTCGCCTGTGTTCAGGCGGCGCTTTTTTAAGCGTTCAAGCTCTTGTTCAAATACTTTGAAAGTAGAGTTTCCGATTTTTACTGCATACTCGGTTCGAGAACCTAAGTAAGTTTGGTCCTGGATTTCGCCTTCCATCAAGTTTTCTTGAGTTGTGGACTTGCTTCGCAGAAGCCTTACTTTTTCAGGCCGTAAAATAATGGAAACCTGCCTCGGAAGGGGCTGGCCATTCTTTTTTATCTTAAAAGTACCCACCGAAGAAGAAAGAGCCATTTCTCCAGTCTCGGGAGAGGGCTCCCCTTGGAGCTCCCCTAGGATCTCGTTTACGGACCCGATAAATCGAGCCACAAAAGAATCGGTGGGATCTTCGTAGATGGCCTTGGGAGTGCCAACTTGGAGACATTGGCCAGCTTTAAAAACAGCAATCCGATCGGATAGCTGAAGCGCTTCTTCTTGGTCATGAGTAACCAAAAGAAAGGTAATCCCCACTTTCTTACAAATCGTTTTCAGTTCTTCTCGCATTTTCATGCGGAGTTCTGGATCTAGAGCAGAAAGAGGTTCATCTAAAAGGAGAAGATCTGGCTTTGCCACTAATGCCCTCGCTAGAGCAGTTCTTTGGGCTTGGCCACCGCTAATCTGATGGGTTCTTCGGTCTTTCAGATCTTCAATTTCTACTAGTTTCAAACTTTCAGCTACCCGAGAGTTAATTTCAGCTGAAGGCAGCTTTTGAAGCCTCAGAGGAAAAGCTACATTTTCAAAAACAGATAAGTGAGGAAAAAGCGCATATCGTTGAAAAACAGTATGAATATTTCTTTTGTGAGGCGGAAGTCGAGTGATGTCTTGTCCTTTGAGGATGATTCTCCCCGAAGTAGGAGTTTCAAAGCCCCCGATCAAGCGGAGGACAGTGGTTTTCCCGCAACCGCTAGGGCCTAGCAGTGAGAAAAACTCTCCTCGGTCGATAGAGAGATTGAGGGGGTGAAGTTGGAATCCCCCAAAGTTTTTTGTGACGGCCTCCAGATTTAGGAGCATTGCGAATAAATAAAGGAAAGTGGGGTGACACTCAAGCAGTTATTTGCCAAAAAAATAGGCCGTTCTTTTCTACTTCTTGGTTTCAATTCGTTCAATGGATTGAGGGCCTACTAAAAGCACCTGGGGATTGGCTTGTCCTGCTTCAACCACATTAAAAGTGCCAGTTGCTTTCAATTTAATTCCGCGATGGATGAGCTTGTTTCGCCCATTTTCAATTCCAACAGGAGTTTCATCCCACAAAGATTGAAGCTTGTTCCGAATTTGTTCAAAAACTTGAGCGTCTTCAAAGTTTACTAAAGTAAATTCTCTCAAAATGCCCTGTTCATCAGGTACTTGGAGAGCAAAAACATTAAAACTCACTTGAGGGCTTTTGGGGAAAAGGACCAAATTCCCTTCAATACTTCCTTTTTTGCCATGCCAATCCACCATTCGGTCAGTCACAACTAAAGGGTTGTTACTTTTAAGATTCAAAGAAACGTGGGTAGGATGGGGAGGAAAATCTCTCACAACAATCTGAAGCTTTACTTTGTCGTTTCTAAAGAGATCTTTGGCCAATTGAGGGTTTCCTACCACTACTGGAACCACTGCATCTTTATACTCAATTACCAGAACTCGTCCTCCATCCACGACTGCGTGAACTTTCCCAAAGATTTCAGTCTTTTTTAGCAGTTCTGAAGGGAGATCTGCTTTGTAAGGGTAAGGCTCGGGAGCTGGAACAGGAGACTCATATTTACGAATCAAGACGAGATCTTCTACGAAAATGTGGCGTATGGGGGCCCCATTTTCTAAAAAATAGCCTTTGACCAAAACTTCATCGTGTCTTCCCAAACTCTTTAAGGTGTTTTCTATACTGGGTTGGGAAGCCACCATGGGAAATTCAGTATGATTGAAGAAATTACCCGGCTCTCGGTAAGTAAAAACATAAAGTCCCAAAGGATCGGAGGCCCCATGAACCCAGCCGCTCAGGCCTTTCCCTTTAAGTGATTTCTCTAATTCATTAAAATCGATTGGCGCCGCAGAAAGAGAGAAGTTAAAAAGAAGACTTAAAAAAAGTAAGTAACTGGTCATTTTCATGCTCCAAAACCTAGCATAGTTAGCGCTTTGCGATAAGAAAAAATCTGGAAAAATGTGGGGTTCACCGTCGCAAATTATCTTTTGAGAGCCTATACTTTCACCTTTATGAGTTTAACAGCGCTAGACAAATTAAGACTCTTTCTTCGCCCCCCTGGGAAAGGAATTTACACTCCCTCTACTGGAGGAGGCTATGCCCAAAGACTCCACCAAACCCTTTATGGGACCTCTGATCCCAAACAAGTTCAAGACGCTTGGGAAGAGAACTTTCAAAGGATTCGTCGCGTTGAATCCGTTTTGTTAGGGGTTCCTTCCGATACGGGGGCAGGAATCATGAAAGGAGCAAACTTTGGTCCTTTGGGAATTCGGGAAGCTTATTTAGAACAATTTGGGGCTTATCCAAAATCCTTAGTTGATATGGGAGACATTATTTGTGTTCCCCATTTTCTTCATGATGAAATGCTGAGTCCCCAACAGCTTTCAGCTACACGAAAAGAGCTGTTTCCGGGACAAACCGAACCGCTCCCAGTGAGTCCTCTTTCCCTGACAGAAGGAGCTTTAAAGGCTATTTGGGAGCTCAATCCGCAAGCTAGAGTTTTTCTCATCGGGGGGGATCACAGCGTTTCTTGGCCAGCCATGGTTTATTGTAATGCCCGATATGGTAAAGAGTTTGGGGTCTTACACTTTGATGCCCATACAGATTTGATGGAGCAACGACTCGGGGTGGACTATTGTTTTGCAACTTGGGCTTATCAATCTTTGCGGCTCATGAAGCCCTACCATTTGGTTCAAGTCGGGATTCGTTCCTCTTCAAAAACTAAACAACAGTGGGCAGAGCTGAGACCGGTGGTTCAGTTTTGGGCAAATGAGGTTGTGGGAAATGAAGCCCAAATCATTCATCAAGTTTGCCAACATTTTTCTGACAAAGGGATTAAGTATCTCTATATTTCAAATGATATTGATGGGACCGACAGCGCTGAAGCCAGTGCAACAGGGACTCCAGAGCCTCAAGGTCTTAAGTCATCGTTTGTAAAGCAATTGATTGCAGAAGTGCGGTCACGCTTTACTGTGTTTGGGGGAGATGTGGTGGAAGTAGCGCCTCCTTTATCGGGAATACGAGATTTCAAAACGGAATCTACTTGTCGATTAGGGGCTCAATACCTTCACGAAATCATCAAATAGAATTGAGAAAGGCCTGAAACTCTTGAAAATAGCCTTCGTATTCAATCGAAAAACCAATGAATCCCTGGAACAAGCCGAGTTTGATACTCCGGAGACGATAGCAGCTATTCACAAAGCGCTTGCTTCGGGTGGACATGAAGTTATCGACGTCGAAATGAACCTTCAGCAGTCATCTGCTTCTTGGATGACAAAGCTTTTCCAAGAAAAGCCAGATATTGTTTTCAATACAGCTGAAGGGTTCTACGGAATCGGTCGAGAAAGTTTAGGTCCCACTGTTTTTGAACAGCTTCAAATCCCCTATGTCGGGTCGGGGCCCTATGGTTGTTTTCTCACTCTCGACAAATTCCTTACGAAGCAAATGGTGGCTAGCAGAAAGGTTCCTGTAGCTGAGGGGTATTTTGTTACTTCCCAAGAAGAGTTAAGCCTTGTTGCAGCCGAAACCGTCTATCCAGCATTTGTAAAACCCAATTATGAAGGTTCGAGCAAGGGAATTACTGAACGCTCTTTTTGCAAAGACTCCGAAAGCCTTTTGTCCTATGGAGCTGAATTACTTAAAACGTTTCCCCAAGGAATCCTCATCGAAAGATTTATTCCCGGAAAAGATATCACGGTACCTTATCTGGCAGGGCTAGGAGAGGGAGGAGTATTAGAGCCTCTGGAATACGTTTTTGCTGATCAAAAACGAGTGACTGAAGGATCTATCTACGATTACGAGCTTAAGAATGAATTAGACGATATCGTTTCGGTACGTTGTCCTGCGCAGATTGAAGAAGCAACTCGAACTCAGATTTTAGGAATGATGAAACGAATCGTTCCGGCTTTAGGGGTGGTAGATTTTGCTAGAGCCGATT
>Ga0214917_10006567_pt1 | contig 12020 bp, 9 predicted proteins | sample LL_1208_BB_MetaG_FD_177983 | JGI IMG/M metagenome (GOLD analysis project Ga0214917, IMG submission 177983) | Freshwater microbial communities from Lake Lanier, Atlanta, Georgia, United States - LL_1208_BB | ecosystem: Environmental > Aquatic > Freshwater > Lake | place: USA: Georgia | collected...
ACCCTCCAACTCGGTCTCCAGTCTCCATCGAGGCAGAGCACCATGCGATCAGGTTTATAGTGATGAACTAATCGGGCAGTCATGTCGATAAAACCTTTGACTGCGTTGATTGGTTCACCGTCCGGAGACAATAACGTGTCTGGCATACCGTAATAAGCTCGATACCACAAAGATGCGCTGTCGATCAGAAGTAATGTCATGCGATCACCGCCGCGTAAGCGATAACTCCGCGGTCGATACGTTTAATTGCATCTCGCACTACGGTATGCATTTCTGGTTTCGCATCAAGCAGTTGACCCAATAAATCAATAATCTGCCGGATACACCGAACGAAATCTCCTACAGTTATCTCAGTTTCCCGAAGGATTGTTTGTAGTCCGTAACCATTTGCCCACCGATATGCGCTCCAAGCCAGATCAAAGTTTGGTTCACGCTGGGGTGTAATGCCGTGTGATTCCTCCAAAATAACTATACGACTCCAAATGCGAGCAACCTCGGGGACAATTACTTCAATAGATTTTGGTAATCGTGGTGATCGACTTCGCTCCCCACGGCCCTCGTAAATAAGAGATGACAGGACTCCCACGAGTTCAGAGGCTCCAACATCTTTGAGGGCGCTAGAATTAACCAATTCGGCGAGTAGTAAGTCGCTCTCGGCATAGAGTTTGGTAAGAAGTTCACCTTGCGGTGTTAGTGAATCGCTTTGTAAGTAATGAAGTTCACTTAACACCTCACTTACTCGATCAAACGTGCGAGGTATAACGTTAGTTCGACTCTCCATACGATTAGTCAATCCCTGAGATTCGCGCTCCAATCGCGCTGCCTTTTCGAAATTTCGCGCATGGGTCTCTCGTTCTGGACATTGATGACAGGCATGATTCTTGAGGGAACGACGGTGACTTGAAATCTCATCTTCGATAGCAGCGTGGTTCTTTTTCCGGCTTCCACTAATGCGTCGAGAGCTGTAAGCAGCTTCCAATTCCTTGATTGCAAAACGATGTTCCATATATTCATTCATATCCCCAAGATGACATGCGGCATCACCGCGTAGTGAGTGAATGGCGTGATTGTTTTTATCGATTTGCCGAGCCAGACCAACAACTGCCTTATCAGCTTGAAATTGAGCAAATGACGAACTCAAGGATTTGCGCGCACGTTCACGACCAAATCGATCTATCAGATTCGCTGTCATGTTGTAAGTCGGCGAAAAAGAGGATTTCAAAGGATATGTTCGAGTACTTGCTAAACCGGCTGCCATGGAGCTATCAATTTGATCACTCCACATAACAATTGCATTGCCTTCGATATCAATCCCGCGACGACCCGCTCGTCCCGTCAGTTGGGTGTATTCACCTGGTGAAATCGGGGCATGGCTTTCCCCATTCCACTTGATTAGCTTTTCTAAAAAGACGGTCCGTGCCGGCATGTTAATCCCAAGTGCCAACGTTTCGGTTGCAAATACAACTTTAAGTAAACCGCGTTGAAAAAGTTCTTCGATGGTCTCCTTGAACATCGGAAGTAAGCCAGCATGATGCGATGCGATACCGCGCTCAAGCGCTTGACACCATTCATAGAACCCTAGGACCCCAAAGTCTTCAGTGCTGAGTTCACTGGTTCGACGCGCAATAATGGATCGAATGAGTTCTTTCTCATCAGAATTGGTGAGTGAAACACCATCACGAATACACTGAGTAACTGCAGCATCACAACCGGCACGAGAAAATATGAAAAAAATTGCTGGCAGAAACTCACGTTCTTGTAGCTTTTGCACAATTTCCGGACGCGAGAGAGATTTAATAACCGAATAACTTCGCTGCTGCCAACCACGGTTGCCGCCACGGCCCTCTCCCCCAGGAATTCGGCGCGCAGAATTTCGCTCAAGCCTTACGAGTTCTGGATTGACTCGACCATCATCGACAAAGAGATCAAGCAAACGGTTTCCAATCAGGATATGTTGGTAAAGCGGTACCGGACGGATTTCGCTCAAAACTACTTCAGTTTCGCCCCGTACCGTCTTGAGCCATTCCCCGAATTCCTCCGCGTTAGAAACAGTTGCAGATAGAGATACCACCTGAATTCGTTCGGGCAGATGGATCAATATCTCTTCCCAAACAGCGCCTCGAAACTTATCGGCTAAATAGTGAACCTCATCCATCACTACATATCCCAACTCAGAAATTGAATCTGAATCAGAATAAATCATGTTTCTTAACACTTCTGTCGTCATAACCACAATACGCGCATTGCTATTTATTGACGAATCTCCCGTGAGCAGTCCGACCTCAGAGTCACCATATATTTTGACTAGATCTTGATACTTCTGATTGGAAAGGGCCTTAATGGGGGTTGTGTAAAAACAACGATTTCCATTACGTTCGGCGAGAAATGTCGCAAATTCTCCAATAATAGTTTTCCCTGCTCCCGTTGGCGCAGCTATCAGAACGCTCTTTCCATCTTCTAAATGTTGGCAGCCAATCTGTTGAAATTCATCGAGAGCAAACTCATATTGCGCCATGAACTCGGTTGTTAATGGGTGACGCACTCGATTCTTTGCTGCGGCAAATCGCTCCGCAGGGCTAAGGGTGTGGTTTTGAGTGCTCATAGAGTCCACGTTAGAAGCGCTCGTGGTATTACCGAAGCAACGATTGGTAACGGGCCAATTCGTTCTCCATCGGCATATGCGACCGCATCCGAACTTATTTCCACTGTCCTACCTCGGAGAATCTTCACCGCCGGATGTGTAACGTGCGCGCCACTGAAAACTTTTGGAAAAACTTTTAAGAACTCCATTTTTGAAACTGGGCCCAGAATCATGATGTCGAAGAGTCCGTCATCGATCTGTGCATCAGGTGTAACTTTCATTCCGCCCCCATAACTCGATCCATTCGAAACAGCAATCAGCATTGCGCGAGAAGTGAAGTCCACCGCGTCTATTCGAAACGAGTAGTTCTTTGGTCGGAAGGTAGACAGAACTAGGGCGATTGCAATGTTGTATTTCATTCGTCCTTTTACAAAGGTAAGGGCATTAGCTCTTTCATTAACAACCGAATCAAAACCTGTGCTGAGAATGTCAGCGAAATAACGATTGTTAACTCGTCCGAGATCCACGGCTCTTGGTTTGTTTGTGAAGGCGTGTTCTAGTACCTTCAATGGTTCCTTGATCTTGAGACCTAATGCGCGAGCGAAATCATTTCCAGTTCCTGCCGGAATTAGTGCCATTGGTATTGACGTCGTGGCAAGAGCCTGTATGGCTAGATGAACCATTCCGTCGCCACCAACAACGATGACGCCCGAAATCACTCCTTGATTCGACTTTAAGGACTCTTCAAAACGATCTTTGGCATCTTGATAATCCACACCAGAAATAACCCTAAATGAGATATCTCTTTCGATGAGAAAACGTTCGACCTCAAGCGCATAGCGCTTTCCTTTTCCACCGCCCGAAGTTGGATTGAAAAGAATGATCCACATGTTATTCCGCAGACGGTTGATCGATGGGCGCGGCAGCGTCAATGGGAGCTGCAGCGTCATCAGAAATCGCTTTGCTTCTGCGATCGCGACGCTTATCGACAAGCAGAGCAATACCACCAGCCCCGAAATACAGGGCAATTAGTGGAAGCGCTAATGCCGCCATGGAAAGTGGATCAGCAGTGGGTGAAAAAGCGGCTACGAAGACAGTTATCGCAAAAATAGCAAATCGCCATGGTTTCAGAATTGATCGCCCCGACAAGACTCCGACAAGATTAAGAGAGACTAGAAAAACGGGTAACTCAAATGCAATTCCAAAGATCAGAATGAGGCGGAGAACAAAATCGAGATAATCATCAAACTTAATGAGGTTATTGAGAGATTCAGGAGTGAAGCCAAAGAGCACCTTTATCGCTAAAGGAAGAACGTAGTAAGCCAGAGTTGCACCGATTGAAAAGAATGGTGTCGCAGCGACTATGAAGAGGACTGAGTTTCTCTTCTCCTTTCTATGTAAGGCTGGCGCGATAAACGCCCAAATCTGATAAAGCCAAAACGGTGCGGAGAGAATTACGCCAGTAAGGAATGCCACTTTCAGTTGCAAGTTGAGAGGACCTAAAACTCCGCTGATATAGAGCGCTCCACAATTTGCTGAACCAGATTCTTGCGCCGCCTTAAGATCACATACCGGTGCTGCCAGGGTCGTGATAATCGAGTTGTATTGCATCCAGCCAATTACCGAGAAGATAACTATGAAGAGTGCAGATCTGATAACTCTCTTGCGCAGTTCACGCAAATGATCGAGCAACGGCATCGTGCTTCGATCTTTCTTTGCCATGACTCCCCGATTACTAGACCAACAAATATCCGTGCAACAGTGCCAGATACGAGACTAGTTGGTGGCAGCGTCTCCGTCTTGGTCTTTCTTCTCTTCCTTATTCAATTCTTTCACTTCGCTCTTGAAGATACGAAGCGAGCGGCCGAGAGAACGAGCAGAATCAGGAAGGCGTTTCGCTCCAAAGAGGATGACGACTACAAGAATCAGAAGCAACCAGTGCGATGGTTCACGAAGACCGAACATATTCCTTACCTTTCAACGGTTCCAACGCTGTGTGGAAGCTTCGATTCGACCCACGTGAGCGCTATTGGGCGCTTAACCTATCACGGCGTATTGCTCGAGAGCAGTGGTACAGCGCTCGATGACCGCGCTACGAAAGGCTTCGGGCTTCAACACAATCACCGTATCTGGCTGGGAGATTGTTGAACGGATAATCCACTCCGGTTGATAGACCGGCAGATCGTATACATGGTTATCTGACTGTGAATTCGTTGGTTGGAGATTTTCTTGAAGGTTTAGGAAGAACTGTGTGTCCCGTTTTAAAATGTGTAGTTGTACCGTTGTTGTGGTGTGACTTTCATTATGGGACTCGATCTCGCGAGGTTGACGTTCGATCAATCGAGCGCTTTGCATTGATTTGAGATGGAAACTGCGCTCTCCTTGGGCTGTGTGGCAATAAGAGATAAGTGTGGTTTGTATGCGCGATAAAGAAAGAGATAAAGGCGTGACCTCTCGTACGGTGAGAGAATCACGGACTGGATTAAGGTACTCAATCTCCAAATCTTTTTCTTCTTCAATAGCCTTCTTTATAGTATTGATCAGGATCTCTTCTTTGTCCGCAACAAAATCGATTGCATGTGGTGGAATATCAGAAACGAAAGAATCCGCAATTTTCTGACGTAGTGATTGAATAACGCGAAAGCTTGGATGATTCTTTGGGGTTTGCTCCTGTAGTGCAGCAAGAGCTATTCGTAACGCGAGAGCCTCTGATTCATTAAAATTTCGTGGAGCTTTCAGATTTTGCGGATCTCTCACTTCGACGACACCATCTTCAAATGACAAGTCGATCAACTCTAGAGGTGTGTAACCTGGTAATCCGCACATGAATAACAGATTGAGATCCTTAATAAGCTCATCACGAGACACTTCAAAGTGATCGGCCAATTCCTTGATTGATATACCCGGATTACGGAGAACATAAGGCACAAGATCTAGGAGACGAAGTGCACGCAGTGCAGCGTTCTCAGCCATGATTCTCCTTCACCTGCTGCAGCGCTGAGAGAACATTGGCGCGAAGCGATTGAGGTTTCTGGATCACCAAAACATCTGAGAGCCAGAGCGCTTCGTGCAGAGCCAATTCTTCACTTTCGGATTGGTAGCTCACCTGGTCCCATTGAGCAACCAGGCTCTGATTTTCTGGTTCTTGTACTGAAATTGCCCGATTCCTTATTTCATGGCCACTGCCTTTTTTTATCAATGCAGTAACGTCAATCAACTCTCGCGAATACATGATGATGTAATCACGGACATCAAAATCAATGGGAATCTCATAGCTACCGCGTTTTGAGGAAATCTCAATCTTGGAGGCGATTCTTGAGGTCCTGAAGACACGAATATCTTCTCGTTCCAGATCTTCTCCCACAACATACCAAGCGCCATGCCAAGCGCTTAAACCCAGTGGATTTATTCGTCGCGTTTCAAGTGCAGCTTCATTGGATTTTCTATATTGGAAAGTCACAGTGCTTCGATTCGCGAGCGCTCTGGAAAGTGCAACCAGCGATTCTTCTGAAAGAATCTGAAGGTGGGAATGCTCGTCGTAGATTGCATTATTGTCATATTCATGTCCAAGTCTTCGGATCGCGCTCGTGGCTACAGAATTTAATCCAGTATGTGTCCATAGACCTAGAGCTGCAGAGAGCACTCCGAGCTCCTCAGCCGTGAACTCTTCGATGGGGAGTTGAAATTTCTCGGGTTTAATGCGATAGCCAGGTTCGTCTTCAAAGAGTGGATCATGTGACGCCACTTCTATATCGATTCCTAATGACCGAAGATCGTCTTTGTCACGCTCGAACATTCGCTCCTTCGTCTCTTGACTTCCGGAGTAGCCAGCGACTTTACGAAAGATTTCAGATTTTTGGAGAAATCGCGGAGAGGCCAAAAGCGCCATCGTGAGATTGACGAGTCGTTCGGTCTTGGCGCTGGACATGAGACGAGATTAGCGCGCAAAGGTATGCTGATGAGGTCTGCAGGTTGCTAGAGTGGCGCCATGACGAACGTCCATTCTTCGATGAGCTCAAAAATTGCAGTCAGCGTAATGATGGTGGCTTTACTTTCTGGATGCTCGACAGATGGTGGCGCTCCTTCTGATTCGCCACGTGGAGATACGTCTCAATCAACATCTACGCAAAGTTCAGGAGCGAACATGCCGCAAGTTTCGGGTTCAGCCTCACAGGCGCCAACAATTACTGCTCCGGAAGGCAATCCCCCCTCGGAGCTGGTTGTCAAAGACGTGATTGATGGAACCGGCAACGCCGCGGCTGCTGATTCAACGCTTACTGTGCATTACACGCTCATGGCATGGTCAACGGGCGAGATCGTTGAAAGTTCTTGGGTTGGAGAACCAGCAACCTTTGGTCTCAATCAAGTTATTCAAGGTTGGCAACAAGGTATTCCTGGAATGAAAGAAGGCGGACGAAGATTGCTGGTCATCCCACCAACTCTTGGTTATGGAGAAGCTGGTGGAGGGCCTATAGGTCCAAATGAAACTCTGATCTTTGTTGTTGACTTGATAAAGGTCAGCTAGCTTTCAGAATTTTCGACAACGCCCTTTGAAGGGCGTCGCTTGCGGCGAATCGGTTCAGTCCCGGAAGCAAGTCGTCTGGAAATCAGGATAAAACCCGTATGTGCGTTCATCGCATGCATGGGTCTTACTGCCAGACCCTCATGGTGCCAAGGTCGCAATAACGTTTCAAAACTTTCGGGTTCAGAAAACCTCTTGCTTTCCTTAAGAGCTTCGGCGATTTTCGATAATTGAGTGGTGGTGGCTACATAACAGCAGAAGACTCCCCCAGGTTTGAGAGCGCGATCGGCTAGCTCAACACATTCCCACGGGGCCAACATGTCCAGAATCAATCGATCATATTGATTATGAAAATTGCCATCTTGGATTCGAGAATTCACTAACGTCCATGTTGAAGGGATTGAACCGAAATAGTTCTTTACGTTCTGCCGGGCATTCTCAAAGAATTCTCCTCGCTCTTCAAATGAGGTTAAGGAGCCTGCGTTACCTATCGCACGCAACAACGCAATCGAGAGAGCGCCTGATCCCGCTCCTGCTTCGAGAACGTGTGCGCCAGGATAAACATCAGCAAATCCAACGATTATTGCGGAATCCTTGGGATACACAATTGTGGCGCCCCGAGGCATGGAAAGAACATAATCGTTATACAGCGGGCGCAAAATCTGATATTTCGTTCCACTATTGCTGACAACGGTGCTTCCTTCATCTAGTCCGATGATCTCGTCGTGGTTAATCCATCCTTTATGGGAGTGCCATTGACCGCCAGGTGTGAGATAAAACGAATACATCTTTCCTTTTTCATCGGTGAGCTGAATCCGATCGCCAGATTGGAATGGTCCACTTCCCAGAGATTGCATGGACTTATCTTCTCTCATGTTCTAGTGAAAAAAGGTTGGCAATATCCCTCATTGTCACATTCTCTAGAGTTGGATGGTGAATGACCTTTGGACCATGCGGTAGTTCGGCAACATGAGGAAGACCGATAACGAAGGCGCCGGATGCGATCGCCGCAGTTATACCCGTGATGGAATCTTCCATAATGAGGCAGCGGGATATATCCACATCGAGTGAGGCTGCAGCTTTCAAATAACCTTCTGGATCTGGCTTAGATCTTTCAACATCGTTATCGGAGATAGTGATGTCAAACAGTTGTGAACCAATACTCGTCAGCGCCGCATTCATCAAAGGTCTCGATGATGCGCTGACCAAAGCCAGAGGCAGATCAGCGGACTTCATTTCGTTGACAAGCTCAAAAGCTCCTGGAGTGAAAGAAATTTCTTGAGAAAGTCGAACCTCCATTCGCTGGAGAAGTTCATTCGTCAAAGCAAGCGGTGCGAATTTATCGTGGATATCGGGCGGCAATTTGCTTCGCATGTATGCATCCACGCGCGCCATTGGTCCACCTACGCAATGAATGGCATCCTCGTGAGTCCACACTGCGCCGATGCTCTCCATTAATTGTCGTTCTTGCTCGATCCATAACGGCTCACTATCAATCAGCGTTCCATCCATATCCCATAAAACTGCGTCGAACGGAAAATTACTGGGCATTGAAATACTTTGCTTCAGGGTGATGAACAATAATTGCTGAAGTAGATTGTTCCGGATGAAGCTGGAACTCTTCAGACAGAGTTACACCAATTCTCTCTGGTTCAAGGAGTGCACATAGTTGGGTCTGCTGCTCGAGATCAGGACAGGCCGGATATCCAAAACTATAGCGCGAACCTCTATAACCTTGGTCCAAAATCTCAGCCAGATCAGAACTGTCGTCAGTGTGAACATTCAATTCTTCACGAATACGTCCGTGCCAATGTTCTGCTAGCGCCTCAGTTAATTGGACGCTTAATCCATGCAGTTCCAGATATTCCCGATATTTATTCGCTTCGAACAAATGAGATGTTGCCTCGCTTACTGACTGCCCCATGGTCACGACATGAAAAGCGACAACATCTATCTCCCCAGAATCTTTGCTTCGAAAGAAATCTGAGATGCAGAGTCTTCGATCACGTCTTTGTCGGGGGAAGGTGAACCTCAATCGCTCTGTTCCAAATGAGCTCTCGTCATGATTGAGAATCACAAGGTCATTTCCGTCGCTGTAACAAGGGAAATAGCCGTAGACAACCGCAGCATTCAGCCATCCTTGTGACTGAGCTTCATTGATGAGGGCCCGCAAACGAGGACGTCCTTCATTAATAACCATCTCTTCGTAAGAATTTTTTGACCCTTTTAATCCCCATTGACCTACAAATAGCGCTCGCTCATCAAGCATCGAACTGTATTCTGCAAGCGGAATTCCTTTTATCACTCGACTTCCCCAAAAAGGCGGTTTTGGTACGGAATTGGTTGCCGAAACGTCACTTCGAAATGTGTCAGAAGTACTGGGCGCATCAAGATTAGTAACTCGAGTGCGACGCTCTTTAAGTGGCGGTAGAGAAACTCCCGGTGTTCCGCGCTTCTCCCCCATGATGGAATCCATGAGCGAGAGACCTTCGAATGCGTCCTTGGCATAGCGCACCGTTCCCGGGAATTTACTTGCTAAATCAGCTTCCACAAACGTTCGAGTTAACGCTGCTCCGCCTAACAAAACCGGCCACTTAGAAGCTAATCCGCGGTTATCAAGTTCTTCCAAATTCTCCTTCATTATCACGGTCGATTTAACGAGAAGTCCGCTCATACCAATGACATCAACTCTGGATTCTTCGGCCGCATCGATAATCTGATTAATGGTCTGCTTAATACCTAAATTAACAACTCGATATCCATTATTGGTGAGGATAATGTCGACCAGGTTCTTCCCTATATCGTGGACGTCTCCTTTGACTGTGGCGAGCAGAATCGAACCTCGGTCAGTTGAATCGCTCTTTTCCATATAAGGCTCGAGAAGCGCAACTGCATTTTTCATCACTTCTGCAGATTGGAGAACAAAAGGAAGTTGCATTTCACCTTTGCCAAAAAGCTCTCCTACTACTTTCATTCCTTCAAGAAGGTAATCGTTGATTATCACAAGTGGCGCAATCCCATTCTCACGCGCGGATTGGAGATCTTCCTCCAGCCCCTGTTTCTCGCCGTCAATAATGCGCTTTACTAGACGATCCGTGAGAGGTAATGCGGCTAGTTCTGCGGCTCGTGATTGACGAGTGGATTTAACTTCCACGCCTTCAAATAGTTCCAGGAATTTCGATAGTGGATCGTAAATACAGTTTTCTCCATCAAATTTTCTTCCATCGTAAATCAGATCGAGGGCAACAGAGCGTTGTTCCTCAGGAATTCGTGCGATCGGCATGATTTTGGAGGGATGCACAATTGCGCTATCAAGTCCAGCATTTGTTGCCTCTGATAGGAAGACAGAATTAAGCACGATTCGAGCCGCAGGATTTAATCCGAAAGAAACATTACTGACGCCCAAAGTTGTCTGCACATCAGGAAATTCCTTCTTAAGCTGACGAATCGCCTCAATAGTCTCTATTCCATCGCGACGGGTTTCTTCTTGTCCCGTAGCAATAGGGAAAGTTAGGCAGTCAATGATGATGTCAGATATCGCAACGTTCCATTTTTCGTGAAGGTCATTGATGAGCCTGCGGGCTACTCGCAACTTCCATTCGCGGTCACGTGCTTGACCAGATTCATCGATTGTCAGCGCAACGAGGGCGGCGCCATGTTCTTTTGCGATTGGCATGATGCGCGCAAACCGCGATTCAGGACCATCGCCATCTTCGTAATTCACGGAGTTGATGACGCACCGTCCTCCAAGGTGCTCGAGTCCGGCTTTGATTACTGCCGGCTCGGTTGAATCGAGAACGATCGGAAGAGTTGTGGCAGTGGCGAATCGCTGCGCTAATTCCGACATGTCACGAACTCCATCACGACCGACATAGTCCACGGAGAGATCCAGCATGTGGGCACCTTCGCGAATCTGATCTTTCGCAATCTCGACGCAGGCATCCCAATCCTCGGCTATGAGTGCGTCGCGAAATGCCTTCGAGCCATTGGCATTAGTGCGCTCGCCAATCGCCATATAGGTCTGGTCTTGTCGGAACGGGACAAATTGATACAGCGATGAAGCGCCAGGCTCCTTGGTGAGCTTTCTTTCTGGAACTTTTCGGCCGTGAATCTTTGTGACAACTTCGGCCAAATGTTCAGGAGTTGTACCGCAACACCCTCCGATTAACCCGACTCCATAATCATCAACAAAGTTCGACAGTGAAGTAGCAAGTTCCTTTGCGCCTAGAGGATAGAACGCACCTCCATCTTTAAGGACAGGTAAGCCGGCATTTGGCATACAAGAAATAGCGACCGGTGAAGATTTGCTGAGTGTCCGTAAATGTTCGCTCATTTCCGCAGGACCGGTTGCGCAGTTCATGCCCACGACATCGACACCAAGCGCCGCCAATGAATTGAGCGCGGCTCCGATTTCTGAACCGAGCAACATTGTTCCTGTTGTTTCCACCGTTACTTGGGCAATAAGTACGATGTCGCGTTCACAACGATTCATTGCAGCTCGGGCGCCATTGACCGCAGCTTTTGCTTGAAGGAGATCTTGAGTTGTTTCGATCAGCAAAGCATCAGCGCCACCTTCTATTAATCCTTGAGAGGCAGTTTCGTACGCGCTTCGTAATTCTTCATAACTTGCATGTCCCAAGGTCGGCAATTTTGTTCCAGGACCAAGAGATCCCAGAACCCACCGCGGGGCGTTGGGCGTGGAGAAAGAATCCGCGGCTTTGCGCGCGATTCGAGCACCTGCTTCGGCTAACTCAAATATGCGTTCTGATATTCCATATTCACCTAAGTTTGCAAGATTGGCACCGAAAGTATTGGTTTCAACTGCGTCGACTCCAACACTGAAATAGCGCCGGTGAATATCTTCGACAAGTTCTGGCCTCGTGATGTTGAGGACCTCGTTACATCCCTCATGGCCCT
>Ga0214917_10006568_pt1 | contig 12019 bp, 8 predicted proteins | sample LL_1208_BB_MetaG_FD_177983 | JGI IMG/M metagenome (GOLD analysis project Ga0214917, IMG submission 177983) | Freshwater microbial communities from Lake Lanier, Atlanta, Georgia, United States - LL_1208_BB | ecosystem: Environmental > Aquatic > Freshwater > Lake | place: USA: Georgia | collected...
CACGACCGCGCCGGCCCGACCGGGAGTCGGGTCGTCGGGCACGTCCGCGTCGGGCACGCCGGTGATCTCCGGGTCGGCCGAGCCGGGGGGCACGGTGCGTCTGGTGATCGGCGAGGCGGTCTTCGAGGCGCCCGTCGCGGCGGACGGCACCTGGTCGATCGATCTCGGGAACGCGACCACGCTCGCGGGCACGCGGATCACGCTACCCGGCGGCATCCACGAACTGCAGCTGATCGCCATCGATCCCAGCGGCAACGCGTCGCCCGAGGCCCTGCAGCTGCTGCGGGTCGCGGCACCGGTGGCAAACGAGCCGCCGGCGGTGCTGGCGTCGGCCAATTCGTTCTCCGGCGTGCTGACGGCGCGGGACGTGGCCGAGGGCGTCACGTCGGTCTTCGCGCTCGCCGGCGTCGCCGACGGCACGCCCGCCACGCTCGAGTTTGCCGATCGCACCTACACGACCGCGGTGGCCGACAGCGCCGCCACGTTCACGATCCCGCAGGCCGAGCTCGCCGCGCTGCCCCAGGGCACCGTCGCCTTCACGTTCTCCGTCAGCTCGGCGGGCATCTCGTTCTCCGGCTCGTTCGTCGTCGACACCGTCGGCCCCGGTCGGCCCACGTTCGGCAGCATCACCTCCACGCCCGACGACAAGACGCCCGCCGACCAGTTCACCGCGGTCCGTCGTCCCACGGTCGTGATCCGCGGTGAGCCGGGACAGACGGTCGTGCTCCGCGGCCCCGAGGGCGTCGTCGATCCGAGTCGCTACTCGGTGGTTGAGGCGCCCGCGGGCACCTACACGATCACGCTCCTCGACGAGCTCGCCACGGGCGACTACTCCGGCATGCTCGCCGACTCCAGCGGCAACGAGAACCCCAACCGCGGCGGCACCCCCGCACAAAACTTCTTCCGTATCGACAGCGTGCCGATCCTCTACGACCGTCCCGAGAGCCGGCAGGCGGGCGAGGGACGGGTCTACGGCGTGCTCGGCATCCTGAACCGGCTCGACCGCGCCGAGTTCCCGGTCGCGGCGAACGCCGACGGCACCTGGACCGACCTCGACGGCGAGCGGCTCACGATGGGCGTCGTCGGCGGCGCCTCCCGCACGGCCGACGGCCGGGTCGTCGAGACCACGATCACCCTCGCCGGGGCCACGCTCTCCGTCCAGGCCGACACCGGCTCCTACGTCTACACGCCGGCCCCGGGCACGACCCGGATCGACCGCTTCCCGCTCTACCTCCGCGACGCCTCAGGCAACCAGACGCAGTTCGTCCTCAGCTTCGACACCCGCGACTTCCTCGACCGCGACGGCATCACCGAGTCGGTCGAGACAAAGCTCGCCGGCGGCTCGGGCGACCGCAACGGCGACGGCGAGGCCGACGCGCGGCAGAACTCCGTCACGACGCTCGCCTGGGGCACCGCCGAAAACTTCGCGACGGCGACGAATCCCGACTCCACCGCCCCGGTCGATCGCCGCACGATCTCGACCGTCGTCGTCAACACCCGGCCTCTACAAGGCACGTCCGGCAGAAACTTCACTTCGCTCGCCGGCCTGATGGCCGACGTCGATCCGCTCGCGCAGCTCCTCGACATCGGCGTGGTCGCACCGTCGGCCATGGCGGCCGCGAGCGCCACCGGCGGCGACTTCACGTCCGGCCGTTGGGACGCGATGAAGTACACCGTCGAGGCACTCGCCAGCCGCGGGCTGCTCGACCTCGTTCCCGGACGGGCCGGTACGCAGATCCAGGTATCCTTCGACGTCTCGGCCGCGGGCATCTCGATCCGCGGGGGTACCGCCGGCTCACTCGGCTTCAACGCCGCCCGCAAGTTCGTCTCCGCGGCGACGATCGAGGGCTACGCCGCGGCCGGCCTGCCGCTGGTCGATCTCGACGGCAACGCCGTCACCCAGCCGGGCTGGCTCGACTTCACGGCCCGGGACACGACCGGCGACGGCATCCCCGACACCGACGGCGTGATCTTCGTCGACTTCCAGCAGCCCGGCGAGGCCGGCCACGGCACCGTCGACGCAGTCGTGGTCACGCTCACCGACAACGCCTTCGGCGACGACGACCCCACGCTCGAACGGGTCGTCGACCCCTTCCTCGCCGGCGCCGCGAACAACCGGCCGAGGATGGCTCCCGCATCGGCCCGCTACGTCAACACGCCCGCCTTCGACGTCTTCGCGGCCTCGACCGGCCGGCTGGCGGCCACTGACGCCGACGGCGATCGACTCACCTACGGCATCGTGGGCGGCCGCGTGCAGAAGGGCGTCGCGACCAGGACGTCGCCGCTCGGCACGCTGCGGGTGAACGTCGCCACGGGCGCCTACACCTACACGCCGACGACCAGGGCGCTCAACGCCGCCCGTCCCGACACGGTCGACGAGTTCGTCACCACCGTCTCCGACGGCGGTGCCACCACGCAATCGTCGTTCCGCGTGCAGGTCGCTGCGGCGGCCACGGCCGTTCCGGCCACGTTCCGGCTCGGGTCGCTGGCGCCCGACAACCCGGCGAACGTCCTCACAGACGTGCCGGCGACGGCGTCTTCCCTTGGCGACGAACCTCCTCGTGTGACCTCGAGACAACGGTACATCGAGTTCACGCTCGAGGGCGTGGCGACCGACGTCCAGTCGTCCGACCTCACGCTCTCCGCCAACGGCCGACTGATCTCCCTACGAAACAGCCGGCTCGAAAAGGTGGTGGAGACGGCGGGCCGCACGACGTATCGGCTGCTCGGGATCGACCACGTCACGAGCGCCCGGGCGACGTATGCGTTCACGGTCAAAGGCCCCGGCGGCGGGGCTACGGCCCTTTGGCGCAACCGACTGTCGTGGTTCAAGCAGATCTGAAACGCTGCGCCATCGATCGTGAACGTGGGAGGCTTGGTTTTCCCGGCGGACCCATGAGCCCACGTCGAGCGGGTGGCTCCTTGCCTCACTCGGGCGTCGCGGCCGAGGTCGCGACCCGCTCGGTGACCGCATCGAGGAGCCGGCGCGCCTCGGTGAGCTTCGTCTGCACGAAGTCCGCCTGGGGCGTGAAATTCACCCACTGCTCGAGCACGGCAATTTCATCGGTGAGGTAGGGCATCCTCCCGGACTGGTCGCTCGAGTCGACAAGGAGCTCACCGCATTTTCGCAGCATGGACGCCTGGAGGATCGCGGTGTCGAAGACGGCGGGTTCCGCCTCGTAGAGCCGCCTCACGAACGGCGTAGCCTGCTCGAGCAGGGCACGGGCCGCGGCGGCGTCCCCGGTCGTCAGAAGCAGATCGATCGACCGCATGTCGGCGTTGGCGGCTTCGCGGTGCATGGTGGTGACCCCATCGCCCTCCGGCACCTGCTCGTGGCAGAAGCCTCGCCAGCGTTCGGCCAGCGCCAGGGCGTCCGAGAAGCGTCCCTCCCGATCCGCGAGCATCATGAGCCCGGTCAGGCCGAGGGCGACGCCCCGCGCGAACACGTCGCGGTCCTCCGGACTGTGTCGCAGGGAATCCTCCCCCACCGTCACGAGTTCCTCGAGCCACTGCCGATGCAGGTCGTCCCACTCGACGTCGTCGGCGACGATCGCGGAGTTGTACAGCGACATGACGAGTTGCTGCGAGATCCCTCGGTCGTCGGGAGACGCTCGCCTCGCCTCACGCAGCCCTTCGAGCCCCTCCCGGAGATGTCCTCGCGCCTCCTCGACCGCGCCGACCCGGATGAGGTGCGTGCCGAGTTCGATCCGCGCCTCGGCAACCTCGGTGGGGCGAACGACGAGGCCGTCCACCGGCGACTCGAACAGGGCGAGTGACCGCCGCGCCGAGGCGATCACGTCGTGCAACCGTCCGATCCTGTGCAGGGCGTGCCGCTCCTGGTGCATCAGATCGAGCCGGCGCCGCGCGACCTGGTTGTCGCCCGGGGCGAGCCGTTCGAGTTCGTCGATCGCCTCGCTTTCGCGCCCGAGGCACGCGAGCATCTCGTCGAACTGTCCGACCGTCGCGCAGAGCATCGCGATCTGCCGCAGTCCGTCGGCACGGAACGTCAGCGAGCGGCGGGGATCCGCACCGAGCGGCCAGTCGGCGAGATCGTCGCGCACCTCGCGCAGGAACGTGAGATCCCCCTCGTCGAGACCCGCGCCACGGACTAGCATCCGCCGGATCGACTCGCCGGTGAGCCGCTGGAGCGACCGCTCCGCGATCGCGAGCGCGCCCTCGGCGCGGTCGCGGCCGCGGGAGATCTCGTCGTTCGCCCGACTGATCTCGGCGTTCGCGCGGGTGATCTCCGCGTTCGCCTCGCTGAGCCGGGCGACGTGGTAGGCCGTGCCGCCGATCGCGACCACCGCGAGCGCCGCCGCGAGCCCCACCGCCGCGGCCGCCACCGGCCTGCGCCGCGCCCACTTGGCGACGCGGAGGGGAAGCCCGACCGGCCGGGCGGCGACGGGCCGCCCCTCGAGGAATCGATCGAGGTCGTCGGCCAGTTCACCCGCCGAGCGATAGCGTCGGCCGGGCACCGGTTCGAGGCACTTCCCCATGATCGTGCGGAGATCGGCGGGCGCGTGCACGGCAGACTCCGCCGCGGTCACCTCCCCCTTGAGCGCCCGCTGCATCGAGGCGAGCGCCGTCGGGGCCTCGTAGGGGGCATGGCCGGTGAGCATCGCGAAGAGCACGCCGCCGAGAGCGTGGATGTCCGCCGGAGGTCCGACCGTGCCGAGCGCCGGATCGAGCCCGGTCTGCTCGGGGGCCATGTAGGCCGGCGTGCCGAGCACGTCGTCGGCCCGCGTCAGCCGGTGCTCCCCATCGTCGGGCCGCGCGAGGCCGAAGTCGGCGAGCTTCGGCACCGTGGTGCCGTCGGTGGACGGCGCCATGAGCACGTTGTCGGGTTTGATGTCGCGATGGATCATGCCGAGGGCATGCACGCGCTCGAGCGCCCTGGCGAGGTCCCGGGCGATCCGTGCCGCCTCCCGCGGCCCGAGCCGGCCCGCCACGATGCGCTGCTGGAGGGTCGGTCCCGCCACCCACTCCATCACGAGGTAGGGCGTGCCGTCGATCTCGCCCGCGGCATGAATTCCGACGATGTTGGGATGGTCGAGGCGGCCGAGCATGAGCGCCTCGCGCTCCGCCCGCTGCCGCGCCGAGTGTGACAGCGGCAGCCACGCCGAGAGCACCTTCACGGCCACGAGCCGATCGAGCCGCGTCTCCCGTCCCCGATAGACCACGCCCATGCCGCCGCGGCCGACCGGCTCGAGGTCACAGATGCCCGGGATTGCGGGTGCCACACGCGGAATCGCGGCCGTCGTTCCCTCCCCGCCGCCACCGGCCGTGATCGGGGGGGGCGACGCGGCGAGCCGTTCACGCAGTGCCAGCGTGTCCACGCCGGCCTGCTTCCGCCCGAGTTCGGCAAGGTGCCCGAGGCTCCAGTCCCCCGAGAGCCGCTGAAACTCCGCGGCACAATGCCCGCATGACGACACATGCGCGAGCATCCGCTCCCGCACGGTGTCGGCGACCCGACCGTCGAGCAGCCCGGCCATCGGCCACCAGGAGGGCGACGACGGGCAGCATACCCCGCGCCCCGCAGGCCGCCCATCGTCGCGAGCCTGCGGCGGCGACCGTCGGCGGCATCGTAGAATGCACGCATGACGAGCCCACCCGCCCGCGTCGAGATCGTCGAGCCGCGCACGCCGTTCGAGGAGCGCTACCTCGCCCTCGCCCGGCGGATCTGCGAGCGGGCGATACCCGACCCACGCTACGAGATCTTCCTCTTCGGATCGCGGGCCCGCGGCCGCTGCGACCATGGCTGCGATGTCGACATCGGGATCGCTGGTCCGGAACCGCTGCCCGGCGGCGTCTCCCGACTGATGAACGAGCTGCTCGAGTCCGACGTGCCATGGCGCTGCCAGGTGGTCGATTTCGGGCTCGTCACCGACGAGCACTTCCGCCGACATGCCTACGAAGGGCGCGAACTATGGCGAGCGGCAACCTAGGTCGCGACAACCTCTCGCGGGCGTTGGTCGGCCTGGCACAGGCGCTGGCACTCGACACCGGCGACTACCCCGAGTTCGTCCGCGACATCCTCGACAACGGTCGTATTCAGAAGTTCGAATACTGCACGGAATTGTTCTGGAAATACCTGCGGGCGTGCCTGCTCGCGGAGGGGCTCGACGTGCCCAACAGCCCCCGGGGCGCGATCAAGGCCGGGCTGGAACGCGGATTCGTCAGCGAGGGTGAGTACCAGCCGGCGCTCGACTTGATCGGCGACCGCAACACCTGCAGCCATGTGTATCGACAGGCGCTGGTCCCCGGCATCGTCGCCCGGCTGCCCGACCATTGCCGGCTGATGCAAACGATTCTGGATCGTATCTCACGCTGACGATGCATCGCGAGCGCTTTGGGCGGCCGCTGAACTACGGGCGGCTGGTCTGCCCCACGCGGCGGGCGCGGCGGGCCTACGCGTCGTTCGCCGGGGGACGGCCTGCCTCCCGCGAGACGATCGCCCAGCGGGTCAGTTCGCTTCCCGCGGTGCCGAGTTTGGCGGCGATCCCGGCGACCTTCCAGCTCGGCTCACTCGCGCCGGACAACCCGGCGAACGTCCTCACGGATCTCCCCGCCCGCGCGGCCGACGGCCCCGCACCCCGCATCGCGTCCCGCCAGCAGTACGTCGAGTTCACGCTCGAGGGCGCCTCGTCCGACGTCCGTCCGGCCGACCTCGCCCTCTACGCCAACGACCGGCTCGTCTCGCTGCGGAAGACACGGCTCGTCAAGATCGCCGACGAGGGGGGCCGCGCCACCTACCGCCTCCTCGGCATCCCGCATGTCTCGAGCGCGCGGGCCACGTTCACGTTCGTCGTCAACGGCCCCGGCGGCGGGGCCTCGACGACATGGCGACGAGGCTGAGTGCCTCGACCGCCCCACCGCCAGAAGGGTATGGACGCTCGGCAGAGCAGTGGTCGCCGAACACTTGCCACTCCAGTTCGAGTGATGGTACGATCCTCACCGGCGGGGTCGTTTGGGGACAGCGGTTGCGACACTTCGTCCCGATGCGTCGCCCGTTCTGCGAGCATGACCCGGCGGTACCATCCGACAGCGTGAAGGGAGCCGTATGTTGACGTATGGACCAACTGGGGCGACCGGCGAGCGAGTCTTGCGTGCTCCAGCATGGCGACGGCGGAAGACGCGCGCGAGGCATCGTGCAGGGCTCGAGCGACTCGAGCCACGACGACCACTCACGGTCAATCTCCTCGGTGATTTCGGACGGGTTCTCGTATTGGATGCAGGGGTGAGCGCGAACGGCGAGCACACGGGTTCCGTCGTCGCACAGTGCATCGCCGTCGATGCGGCGGGCAATCAATACGTCGCCGGTCGATTCTCCGGCAGCGTCGACCTCGACCCTGGCCCAGCGACATCGCTCCTGTCGGATGCGTCGTTCTCGGGCAACGCATTCGTCGCCAAATACGACGGCCGTGGCGGACTGGTGTGGTGTCGAGGCATGGGTGGCTCGGGACAGGATCAGGTCTACGACCTCGCGGTCGATGCCGATGGGCACGTGACCGTGGTAGGCATGTTTGAGAATGCCTTTGATTTCGTCGGCAACCCCGTTTCGTCGGCCGGCTCTCAGGACGCATTCGTCGCCCAGTTTGATGGCTCGGGTGCCCTCGCATGGGTGCGGACGCTGGGTGGCATCGGGCGGGATAGCGCGGAGGGCGTGGCCGTCGCTCCCGACGGTGCCATTCTCGTGTGCGGCGACTTCGAGCAGACGGTCGATTTCGACCCAGGCGTCATGACTGCGTCACACTCGGCGATGGCGACGGGCGGCGCAGGCTATGTGCTCAAACTGAGTCGGACCGGCGCGTACGTCTGGTCGGCAATCCTCGATGGCACCGGTGCCGCAGCGCTTGCAGGCCTGAACGACGTGGTCGTCGATTCCCGCGGTGCCGTGGCGGCTGTGGGAATCTTTCTCGGCACCATCGACGTCGATCCCTCCGCCGGGTCATCGACGATGAGTTCGGCGGCCGGCGACGATCGCAACGGCTTCCTGGTCCAACTCGATGCCAATGGTGCCTTCACATGGGCCCGACACTTCGCCGGCTCGTCCGTGATCCCCACCGCGTTGGCTGTCGACGGCGAGGACAATCTCGCGACCGCCGGCTACTTCATCGGGTCGGTCAACGTGGCTGCCGGCAACCCCTCGGCGACCCTGCAGTCCGGGTTTTCGGGGACGCGCACTTCGGCGATGGTCTCGAAATGGAGCGCCAGCGGAGAACTGCGTTGGACTCGCCGGGTCGGTGAGACCGCGGACGGAAATGGTGGGATGTACAACGGCGACGTCGATGTCGCGGTCTCGCCACAAGGGAGGGTGCTGATTGCAGGCACGTTCCTGGGCAGCATGGATTTTGATCCCAGCGGCGCTAGCGCTGTGCGAGAATCGCAAAGCGGCGGGGGCGGCCTGTCTGACGCCTATCTTGCCCGCCTCGACGCGAATGGCGACTTCGTCTCGGTCGATACGTTTGGAGGGATGGATTCTGATTTCGGCTTGGCCGCAGCGACTGGGCCGAACGGTCAGGAGTTTCTCGGCGGATACTTCAATGGGGCGTTGGATTTCGATCCGAGTGCCGACGCGTTGACGTACAGCGCTGAACGGGGGCATCAGTACAGCGCCCTCGTGCGATTCGGCGGAGACGTCGCGCAGGGCCTGCGGGTCCTCGGAGTCACGCCCCCGGCAGCCGGGCTTTACACCGTCGGGGCACGCCTGCGATTTGGCGTCACCCTGTCGGCTGAGGCAGACGTGCGAGGTAAACCCCAACTGGAGATCCTCGTCGGGCAGTCAAAACGCCTGGCGACCTACGTTGAAGGTGACGGAACACGCACACTCACGTTCGAGTACATCGTCGGCAAAGGTGACACAGGCAGTTCCATGGCCGTGGGCCACAAACTCGTGTTCGCACGAAGAAGTTCGATTGGTGCGGGCACGGACAAACTCCCCGCGCAGCTGCCGACGGACATCGCCGGCACGCAGGCCATGGGCGTGCAACTCGACACGCGCGCCCCGACGGTCATGGGCCGGGTGAGCCCGCCGCAGAACGCGACATACACCGTCGGCCAGCCTCTCGACTTCGTCGTGCGATTCTCCGAAAGCGTCGTCGTCGCGGGGAGCCCCTCCATCGCTTTGACGGGACTCGGCGCAGCGCGACGAGCTGTCTATGCCATGGGCTCCGGCACCGATACGGTCTCGTTTCGGTATGTCGTCCAGGCAGGCGACAGAATTGCAGGCAAAAGAATCCTCGGCATCGGCAATACGATCTCCGTCCCCGTGGGCAGTTCAATCACCGATGAAGCGGGTAACCGGGCCGCGCTGAGGGTCGTGGTTCCGCCTCTGCGAGGCATCCGAATCGATGCTGCGTTGGCTGCCACGAGCCTGCAGCATGCCTCGGCCCAGGGAGCGAGGAATCGGCTGTATCGGCTGGCTGCGTTCGCGGCCGGCGGCTGAATCACGCCGCGTGCCGGACGGAATACCCGACTGCGATTGATCACGGCCGCTCGCGCGTACGGCCCCAGATCTCCTCGAGCAGCGCGTGGAGGTCGGGGAAGCCGGTGCGGAGCTCGGCCCGATTGAACGGCGCGAAGTCGTTCGAGCCGAAGTACGCCTCGGTCATCTCCGCGAAGAACTCTTTCTGGTTGGTGAGACCGTAGTGACGCGTACGGGAGCCGTCGAAGAGCAGGGCATCGTCACCGGTGCCGCTGCTCTTGAACGCCTCCCAGGCCGCCACGATCCGCGGCTCGTCGAAGCCGAGCACCTGGTCGTGGTAGGCATGGGCGAGCTCGTGGAGGATCACCCACGGCTGCTCGGCGACGTTCCTCACCGTCGCGAGCTGGGCCGCGCGGGGCAGATGGACGCAGCGTGCGAGGCTGCGCGAATAACCATGGTCGGCAAGCCAGTCGGCACTGGGGTGATACTGCATCGACGCCAGGTCACCGCACGAGTGGTCCACCACGATCGTCACGTCGCGCAGCTGTGCGAGCCTGTCGGCAGGCATGACGATGCGGATGTCGGCGAGCTTCGCCCGGAGAAACTCGAGGGCCTCAGCCCCGACGTCGGCCTGCTCACCTCCCGGGAGGAGGCGATCGTCCACGAGAAGCCGAAACCCCTCGACCGTGCGCTCCGACCGCGAGGCAGGCTGGTCCGGACGCGCGTCGTCCGATGCGGCATTTGCAACGTCCGGCCCGCCATCCTTCCCGGCCGTCACCGGGCGAGATCCCGTGGCACCGGCCGGCTCTCGACCACACGCGATCGGTGGAATCAGCACGATGGCCGCGATCACGAGACGACATGCGCTGTCAGCGCGCGAATGGGCTGGCCGCATCATCGATGCATCGTCCTCCCTACGATGCACACGTCGGCGGCGCATCGGCTCGAGCAACCTACCAGAATCACTCCCGAACTGGTCGGGGCCGTCAGGACGATGCCGCGCTCGCACGAGGCTCGGGCCGCTGCTCGAGGTGGAAGTCGACGACCAGGGGCAGGTGGTCGCTCGCGACCTTCGTGAGCGTCGTCCGCACCACCCGCGCCTGCCGCACGGTGATGCGGCCGCGGATGAAGGCCTTGTCGAGGGCGCCGAGCGGGAGCCATGCCGGGAACGACCGGAAACGGGATGGCGGGGTCGTGACCTGCCGAAACCCGTTGGCGCCGAGCAGCCCGGTGGCGAGCGTGTCGCGCCAGTCGTTGAAGTCGCCGACGACGAGCGCCGGGTGCGGGTCGGCGGAGCGAAAGAGCATGTGGCCGAGCATCCTCTGCATCTGCCAGTGACGCTCGGCCTCGGCAAGCCCGAGGTGCACGTTCACGAGGTGGAGCGGTCCCTCGGGCGTCTCGACGAGGAGGAGCTGCGCGCCGCGTGACTTCCTCGATCGCTGCCGCAACGAGATGCGGTGGCGGCTCGCCACGGGCCACCGCGACAGCACGAGGTTGCCGTACGTGCCGCCGGCGACCGTGACGTTGGCCTGGAAGACCGAGTGGCTGCGGAAATACCCGGCCAGGAGCCGGGGCTGGTCGTCGAAGCGGCTGCGGCGGACGCCACGATCGACCTCCTGGAGGCAGGCGAGGTCCGGGTTCTCGGCCTCGATGACGTCGATGATCCGACCGAGCGCATACCGGCGGTCGCGGCCGCCGATGCCCTTGTGGATGTTCCAGCTGAGGAGCCGCATGGCGAGAGCGCATTCAAGAATGGTGTGTCCGCCGGCTCGGGGGCGGCAAAAGTCTCGTCGCGTGGGCCGCGGCGGCCCAATGCTCCTCGAGCGTTCGCCGACCCCCTTCGCCTACCCGCCGTGGTCTGCCACGCCGTCGTTCCATCGATGCAAGACCTGCTCGGGCAGGTCGAAGTAGGCGACGTCGCACATGTCCGTGCCGCAGAACGCGAGCGGCTCGCCCAGGCGCTCGACCACGTCCGGCGCGACGTGCGCGGCGAGCGTCTCGGTCGACACGACCGTCCCTTCATTGCCGCATGCGGGACAGCGGACGGCGCGGCTCTGGTCGGGCTCTCGGCAAAACGCCTTGTTCATGGTGACTCCCGGGCGCGACGCCCGCGATCTCCCGCCACGTCGCTCATGCCTGGCACGACGGCGCGAGCGCCGCGCTCGCAATGCGGTCGAGCAGCGCCGCGACGATCTCGCGGTCGGTGTCGGGCCGCCGGGGACTGCCGGGATACGGCTCGTCGCACGCGATCAGCCCGCGCAGCCTGAGCGCCTGCGCCATCGTGTGCTTGTAGGCCGGGGCGGGGCGCCGGAACGCGAAGTCGCCGAGCGCCTGGAGCGCGTCGTCGAGCTCGTCGAACCTGGTGTCGCCCGCGGCCCACCAGCGGTCGCGCTGCGCGAACGCCTCCGGGGCGGCCGTCGAGAGCCCCAGGAGCCAGTCGCTGCCGTACCGCACCATGTCGATCCCGAAGTCATTCCCGGTGAGCACGCGGAAGTCGGGCCGCACGCGATCGCGGAGGGCGAGTCGTTCCCACTCGGGCCGCCGCGAGAACGACGAGTGCTTCGCGGCGACGCACTGCGGGATCTCGAGCAATTC
>Ga0214917_10006569_pt1 | contig 12017 bp, 7 predicted proteins | sample LL_1208_BB_MetaG_FD_177983 | JGI IMG/M metagenome (GOLD analysis project Ga0214917, IMG submission 177983) | Freshwater microbial communities from Lake Lanier, Atlanta, Georgia, United States - LL_1208_BB | ecosystem: Environmental > Aquatic > Freshwater > Lake | place: USA: Georgia | collected...
ATTGGTTGACGGAGGCCATTGAAAATAAGTTATACAGCCCACTTCCACTCACACAAAAAAGACGTGTACTAGAGAAACTCAATCAAGGGGTGATGTTCGAACGTTTTTTGCACACAAAATATGTGGGACAAAAAAGGTTTTCACTGGAAGGAGGAGAAACCACAATTGCTGCGTTAGATGCTATCATCAACACGGCTGCTGAGAATGAAATAAAAGAGGTGGTCATTGGAATAGCACATCGTGGACGTCTTAATGTGCTAGCTAATATCATGGGTAAAACCTATGAGCATATTTTTAGCGAATTTGAAGGAACAGCAAAAGTGGATCAGACCATGGGTAGTGGCGATGTCAAATATCACATGGGCTACGGAAGTGAGGTGGATACACTGCATAATAAAAAAATCAGTTTAAAATTAATTCCTAATCCATCCCACTTAGAAGCTGTTAATCCAGTTGTACTAGGATTTTCACGTGCAAAAGCAGATCTCATGCACGGATCTGATTCTGATCGGATTCTTCCTATACTAATTCATGGGGATGCATCGGTAGCAGGGCAGGGCATTGTGTATGAAGTTTTGCAAATGTCACACCTGGATGGCTACGCTACGGGTGGAACGCTTCATTTTATTATCAATAATCAAATTGGTTTTACTACTGATTTTGAAGATGCCCGCAGTTCAGATTATTGTACCTCACTTGCTGCTGCCATTCAAGCACCTGTATTTCATGTGAATGGAAATGATCCTGAAGCAGTCGTGCGTTGTGTAGAAATTGCAACTGCATTTCGTCAGCAGTTCAATAAGGATGTGTTTATTGATATGGTCTGTTATAGAAAACACGGACACAACGAAGGGGATGATCCAAAATTCACACAGCCACATTTATATAAACTAATTGAGCAGCAACAGAACCCACGTGAAATTTATATTAATCAGTTGCTTCAAAATGGCGATACGGAGGTGCAAACCTTAGCACGTGAGATGGAAAAAAAGTTTTGGCAAGATTTGCAAGAGCGACTAGATGAAGTAAAACAAAACCCACTTCCTTACCAATACCAGCCACCAGAGTTGGAATGGAAAAAATTAAGAAAAGCTACACCAGAAGATTTTTTACAGTCGCCAGCCACTGCGATTACCGCTGCCGATTTTACTTCTTTGTTCGACTCAATCATGAATTGGCCTGAAGATTTTAAGCCCTTGAAAAAAGTGGAGAAAATTTTACAGGAAAAGAAGAAGCTGTTTGATACAGAACAAAAAGTTGATTGGGCCACTGCCGAATTATTAGCGTACGCAAGTTTACTACTCGAGGGAAAAGATGTTAGAATGAGTGGGCAGGATGTAAAAAGGGGAACTTTTTCTCATCGTCATGCAGTGTTGCGTGATGAAAATACGGACAAGCCCTACAACCGTTTATCGCGCATACCGGGGGCAAATGGTCAGTTTAGGATTTATAATTCTTTATTGAGTGAATATGGTGTCCTGGGTTTTGAATATGGATATGCATTAGCGAATCCTCAATCACTGGTGATTTGGGAAGCGCAGTTTGGTGATTTTTCAAATGGAGCGCAAACGATCATTGACCAGTTTATCGCTGCAGGAGAACAAAAGTGGAATAGAATGAATGGGGTCACACTACTACTGCCACATGGATATGAAGGGCAGGGACCTGAACACAGTAGTGCAAGATTGGAGAGATTTTTACAATTAGCGGCTGAGCTCAATATTGTTGTCACAAATGTTACGACCGCTGCTAACTTATTCCATTTGTTAAGAAGACAACTTACTTGGCCTTTCAGAAAACCGCTCATTAATTTTTCTCCCAAAGCAAACCTCAGACACCCTGGTTCCTATTCTGCAGTTTCCTCTTTTACGCAAGGTGGTTTTCAGGAGGTTATTGATGATGCTAACGCAGAGTCAGGAAAAGTTAAAAAGGTGCTTTTCTGTGCCGGTAAAATTTTCTTTGAGTTAGAAGAGAGAAAAACCCGTGAACAGCGAAATGATATTGCGATTGTTCGTGTTGAACAGTTTTACCCACTTCCTCAAAATCAATTAGAACAACTTCAGAAAAAGTATAGTGGTGCAACTTGGTTTTGGGTACAGGAAGAGCCCCAGAATATGGGAGCCGCCTCTTACTTAAAAATGCAGTTGAGAAACTTTAGTTTTGGAGTGATCAGTCGTCAGCCTTCGGCATCTACTGCGAGTGGTTATAATAAAATTCACATTAAAGAACAGGCGGAGATTATTGATACAGCTTTCTCTATCTAATAAATTATTTTATGATCGAAATTAAAGTACCTACTGTTGGCGAGTCGATTACAGAAGTCCAGTTACTTCGTTGGAATAAAAAGTCTGGAGATTATGTGGAGATAGATGAGGTGATTGCAGAACTTGAAAGTGAGAAGGCAACGTTTGAAGTAAATGCAGAAAAATCTGGTGTGCTTACCACAATTGCTGCTGAAGGCGATCAATTGAAGATTGGGGATGTGCTGGCAACTATCGATGAAACAGCTAAGCCCGTTGCTCCTAAATTAGAAATTACGGCACCTAAACCTCCGTCTGTTCCAACCGTAGAAGAGGTGAAGCCTGTTGTTGCAGCTCCTGCCTCTGAAGTAAAAGCTACGCCGCTTGCTTCTGCTATTCTTGCTGATAAAAAAGTAGATCCAGCACAGGTTAAGCCATCTGGACCGCAGGGAAAAATTGTTAGAGAAGACGTTTTAAAGGCGTTGGAAAAACCTGGTCAACTTCCATTTGCTGGCCAAGAAGCTGGAGCGAGATCGGATAGAAAGGAGAAGATGAGTAATCTTCGTAAAACCATTGCTAAGCGACTGGTTGAGGCTAAGAATGGTACGGCCATGTTAACTACATTCAATGAGGTTGACATGACGCGTATTCTTGAGATACGTTCGTTACACAAAGACAAATTCAAAGAAAAGCACGGAGTAGGCCTTGGTTTTATGAGCTTTTTTGCAAAAGCTTGTTCCATTGCATTACAAGAATGGCCCTCTGTTAATGCCTCTATTGACGGAGATTCCATTTTATATCATGACTATGCAGATATTAGTGTTGCGGTAAGTACTCCCCGTGGGTTAACTGTTCCTGTGATGCGCAATGTAGAGAGCATGAGTATGGCTGACATTGAAAAGAATGTTGCTGCATTAGCTGTCAAGGCCAGAGATAGTAAATTAACGGCAGAAGATTTAACCGGCGGTACATTTACAATTACCAATGGGGGTGTGTTTGGATCTTTGATGAGTACGCCTATTATCAATGCTCCTCAAAGTGCAATTCTCGGGATGCACAAAATTCAGGAAAGACCTATGGCGATTGCAGGCCAGGTTGTAATACGACCCATGATGTATCTCGCATTAAGTTATGATCATCGCATTATTGATGGAAGAGAATCAGTTGGATTTTTAGTACGCGTCAAAGAACTGTTAGAAAGCCCCGAACAATTATTGATCGGCAAAGACCCGGTCAAAACTTTACTGCAGCTTTGAGCCGCTACCATGCATATTTAAAAAAGGCTGTTACCTACTTGGAGAATTACAAAGGGGAACAGCCTTTTTCTATTTATTGTAAGCAGTTGTTTGCTGCTGATCGAAAAATGGGATCAACCGATCGAAGACTAATCCGCCATTATTGCTACTCCTATTTTAGAGTAGGGGCTGCTTTTGTCAATTATTCCATTGAAGAAAAAATACTTGCGTCCGTTTTTTTACTTTCTACTAGTCCGGATCCTTTGGTGACCTCACTTAAGCCAGACTGGTCACCTTTTTTTTCGGAGGATATTGAGGTGCGTATGCGCTTATTCTCGGCTACATTCAACTGGAGTGCACTTTTCCCCTATGAGCTGACGCTGTCGAGTAATATTGAACTAAATGACTGGCTACGTTCACAATTAAGGCAGCCGGATGTATTTATACGCTTACGTCCTGGCAAAGAAAAAATAGCTAAAGAACATATAGGCAAATTAAAACTACCTGTTCATTCAATTAGTCCAACTTGTATTTCATTTCCTGCGGCGGTTAATCTGGATTTACTTCCTGGCCTAAATAGAGATTATGTTGTACAGGATTATAGCTCACAACAGATTGATCAATTACTTCAACTAGTGCCAGCTGATGCAATTTCTAGCTGTTGGGATTGTTGTGCAGCAAGTGGAGGCAAATCCATATTGATCAAGGATCGATTTCCCGCCGCACAATTAACAGTGTCGGATATCCGTGCCTCTATTTTAAATCAATTGAAAAATCGATTACGAGATGCGGCAATTGCAACGCACCGGGTTGAACAGTTAGATCTGGAACAGAAGGGTACTATACCTTCCTCATTTTTATTTGATTTGGTTGTAGCAGATGTTCCCTGTACAGGCAGTGGCACTTGGGGACGTACTCCGGAAGAGCGTGTTTATTTCACGTCTGACCAATTAGAACAATATGTAGCTAAGCAAAAGAAAATTCTCTCTCATATAACCACTACTATAAAGCCAGGCGGTTATCTTCTTTATTGCACTTGCTCTGTATTTGAAAAGGAAAATGAGCAGCAGATTACTGCCTTTGCAACATCCTCGGGGTTTAAAATTGTCAAAATGCAGCTTTTTAATGGTATGCCACAAAAAGCTGATTCGCTTTTTGGTGCTTTACTGCAAAAAATCAGTAATTAACAATCCACTCCTTGGTATCCAATTTTGTTTCATCATTCCATAGCGTAAGTACATAGACTCCATTGGAAGCAGGCTTGAAGGGTAACTCACCACTGGTGAAAATGCCGGCCGGTTTACTGAATCTATATATTCCAATTAATTTTCCGGTTTTATCATGACAGGTAATAGATAGATTTTGTTTGGCCTCAAGTAGATTGATTATAAATTTCTCTTTGCTTGCTCCGGTTAGAGGGTTAGGATAGATCCATAAAATATCGGTAATGTCATCAGTATTCAAACAAGGAGAAGTGAGTGAAAGGCTTGCGCTGTCTAGTAACACCACTTGTCTAGTGGCAACAGAAGTATCAATTACTTGACTGACTCTGTATTGTATGGTGCCAGCACTTATACCTTGTAAGCGGTCCTGGTACGTGTAAGTTGTGTTACTTAATTGTGATCCACCTGTTCCGAAGGGTTGTGAAATAACACGATACGCATTTTCAGTGGGCAGCTTTCGCTCAATGATATACTGCATGGCAGAAACATCTTTGCTTTTCCAGTTTAGTGAAACCACACAGTTATTATTAGTAGCTGTACAGGTTGCATATTCGGAAAGTAAAAAGGCAAATGCATTTTTTAAATCAGGAATTCCATAGCCTATTCTATCATTGGGAGTCGTGTAACGACTTGCTGCTTTTTTTAATGCATCAACAATTTTCATGTTATTGAATTCTGGAAATCCCTGCCATAGACAAGTGGCTAATCCGGCCATATTCGGACAAGCAAAAGAAGTGCCATTGGCAGCTCCAATTCCTCCACTTGTAGTTTGCACAACTGCTGCTAATCCTACGGAAGCAAGTTCAGGTTTTATTCGGCCGTCGCTAGAGGGTCCATAGCTCGAAAAGGATGCAACACTTCCTGCTGCATTGACTGCCCCAACTGCAATTACACTATCTCCGTCTGCAGGTGTAATAATGTAGCGCCAAGCACCGCTTCCTTCGTTGCCTGCTGAATTAAAAACGAGCAATCCTTTTTTCGCAGCCAAGTCAGCTCCTTTTACACATATTGTACTACGACCATTCATTTGTTGGTAGGTGTAATTGAAAACAGGATTATCAAAATCAAAGTATCCCAATGAAGATGAAATCAAATCTGCGCCTGAACTATCTGCTCTTTCAGCACCACATACCCAGTTAAATTCTTCGATGGGGTATTCACTGTTTACATCCTCTGTTCTGAATAAATGGAAACTAGCTTGCGGAGCTTTCCCTACAAATTGACCCGGTAAGTTAGCCGCGATGGTAGAAAGACATTGCATGCCATGTGGATGATCATCTTGCACTTGCTGATTTCTAGATACAAAATCCCAGGTGCTTAAAACTCTGCCACTTCGGTTGATACTATCAAAAGCAGGTAGCGTATTAAAATTATAAAAGCCCCCATCAAGTACAGCTACTTGCATGCCTGCTCCTCTTAAACCAATGTTGTGCAAGAATTCTGCACGATGAAGTTTAACTTCCTGCGCTGCAGTGGTACCATAGTTATAATAATCTCCCGTGAGTTTTGCAGTTGTAGGATTTAGAATGGGTAGAATATCCTCGTCCCGAATGAATTTTTCTTTTGTTTTTGTCGTAGGGCTTGTTCTTGCAGCAAGACCTGCCACTTGTTGAACAAAGGGAAGGGTCTGTACGGTGTTGAGGGCTGTAGCATCAGTACTCTGGATACAAACGGCATTTAACCACTTGGAGACATTAAGAATTGTAATGCCAGGTATGTTTCGTAATTGTGTTAAATAAGAGGGGCTGACGGGTAAATCAGTGCTGTCTATTGTAATCGTGTAACGTGTTCTTCTGTCCAATGCTCGGGTAGACAAATAAGGAGTTGGATTGGAAAGGGTATAGCTATTGTTTCCTTTATTTTTTAACCATACGATGTGTCGGCTAAACTGTGCAAGTGAAACCTCAGTTTGTGTTACTAATAGTATAAAAAAAAGGAATCTGTTTATTTTACTTTGATTGATTGTGCGCATTACTTAGTTTTATTAGTTATGGTCGACCATCCATTGCCGAATGCCAAATCCTATTTTGTAAGGACCTCCGCTTCCGCCGGTATTGGGTTGGTATTCCCAGCATTCCCATTCTTTATAGATGAGACCAATACCTTTTGCAAATTTATCGACCGCAAAATTTTTAAAAGCATAGGAGTTGGGAAGGGTGATAGGTACATTGAATGATTTATCAATTTGAGATACAGTAATCACCTCCGAATACCGCTGATCTCTGAATTGAAAGTTACCAGAAGGTCCTGTGTAGGTGTAATCCCAATCCTGTATATTATCATCATTGCTAAAATCATACGGAGGGTTCAAGGGGTTTGTTGCTAAGTACAGGTTGCCCTTCCAACTATTTTGTGTACTGATGGGGAGTTTTAGCTTGACTTGTCTAAGATTGTCTTCGACCCATTCTAGTTGAGAGCTTCCCGGTGAAATATAAAAGCTGCCTGCATTTTTCCAAGGAGTCGTAGCTAAGGTGTCGCGTAGTAGACGTAACACTTTGAAGCTGGTTCTTCCTACATTGTCCAAAAAACTTGAATCGATTTGGCATTTTACCAAATAAGAATGGATTTCTGTCTGTCTGCCGTATTGGGTAAAAACAGTTGAGTCAACTCTATAGGTAATGTATTTCCCTTTTTGTAACGGTAGATAATCTTCTAGCTTTTCTGTATTTAAGGGGACTCGATCATTACATCCCATCAATAAAAGAAAACTGAAACTAAAAAGTGAAGCAATAAAAATTCTGGTTGAAAAAAAAGAGTGAGCAATATCGTGGAATGAATTATTTCGCATAGAACGATTCTCGTTGTATGATTCCGCCGCCTATCACATCCTCGCCTTCATAGAATACTGCACTTTGCCCGGGCGCAATTCCTTTTGCATTTTCAAAAAATGTTACTCGTACACTTTCGTTTTCTGGGTAAAGTTGAGAAAATGAACCTGCGTCTTTGTATCGGATCTTTGTAGTGGCTTCTTGACCGTGCTTTAAACTATCATATTTAATGAAGTTTAATTTACTCACGCGCATCTCCTTTTTTGAAAGATCTTCTTCGTCACCTAAGGTGACTGTATTGGTGTCGGGGTCAATCTGTGTAACAAATACTGGTTTGCCTAAGGCGATATCCAGTCCTTTGCGTTGTCCAATTGTATAGAAAGGGTATCCTTTGTGCTTTCCTAAAATCCTTCCTTGCTGATCAATGAAGTTTCCACCAGCTACTCTTTCTTCAAGACCTGATACGTTTCTTTTTAGAAACCCTCTGTAGTCATTGTCAGGCACAAAACAAATTTCGTAGCTCTCCGATTTTTTGGCTAGTGCTGGGTAGCCAAAATCGTGTGCTAGTTGGCGAATGGCTGTTTTTCTAAAACCACCCAGCGGAAGTAGTGTTCTGCTTAATAAATCTTGTTGAAGTCCCCATAGAACATAGCTCTGGTCTTTGGTTTCGTCAACGGCTTTGCTAATGACAAAGCGACCATTCTCATGTTGCCGAACCTTTGCGTAATGCCCAGTAGCAATGAAATCGCAATTGAGCGCATCTGCTCTTTTTAAAAGGGCACGCCATTTAATATGCGTATTACAAAGCACACATGGGTTGGGGGTGCGACCTGCTAAATATTCTTCCACAAAATTGTCAATCACAAAGTCGCCAAACTCATCTCTGATATCTAGAATATAGTGCGCAAAGCCGTGTTCAACGGCTGCTTGGCGAGCATCGTTGAATGAATCAAGGTTGCAGCAGCCTGTTTCTTTTTTGCTTCCACCGCTGGCGGCATAGTCCCAGGTTTTCATAGTGATTCCCACCACCTCATAACCCTCCTTATGCAAGAGGAGCGCAGCCACCGTGCTGTCAATTCCGCCACTCATTGCAACCAGTACTTTCCCTTTTCTGCTCATACTGCAAAGATACAACGAGCTATTTAGTGAGAAGTGTTAACTTGGACGCCCAAAATGGATTCTACCATGCGAAAAACAGCCTTTTTACTTTGTTGCTATCTTTTTGCAACTGTTTCTATTCAAGCCCAAAAGCTATCTGATTATTTGCCTACGGATGTAAAGTATGATCCTTCTATCCCTGTTCCTTCTAGTGTCATCCATCATGAAGTAGGGGAGTGGCATATAACACATGATCGCTTGGTTAATTACATGCAGGCGCTGGCAAAAGCTGCACCAGAACGGATTAAGTTGGAGCAAATGGGCTATACCTACGAAAAAAGGCCTCAAGTGCTTCTAATTATCACCTCACCAGCTAATCATAAAAGACTGGAGGAAATTAGAAAGCAGCATCTCGCATTAGCAGACCCATCAGCCCCAGAACCCAATTTGGAAAATATGCCAGCTGTATGTTGGATTGGTCACTCTATTCATGGAAATGAACCCAGTGGAGCCAATGCTTCATTGTTATCTGCATACTATTTAGCGGCAGCTCAGGGCCCTGCGATTGATAATCTACTCGCGAATACAGTAATATTATTTGATCCTTCATTCAACCCGGATGGTTTACAACGATTTTCCACTTGGGCTAATCAGCATAAGAGCAAAAATTTAGTGTCTGATCCCAATTCGCGTGAGTACAATGAAGTGTGGCCGGGTGGAAGATTTAATCACTACTGGTTTGATCTCAACAGAGATTGGTTGCCTGCTGTTCATATTGAAAGTCAAAACAGACTAAAGTGGTTTCATGCTTGGCGTCCTAATGTATTTACCGATCATCATGAGCAAGGAACTAATGCAACATTCTTTTTTCAACCAGGAGTTGCATCCAGAGTTAACCCTCTTACGCCCTCTTCTAATCAAGATTTGACCAAGCAGTTAGCTACTTTTCATGCAAAAGTGCTTGATAGTATCGGCTCTTTTTATTTTACCAAAGAGAACTATGATGATTTTTATTACGGTAAGGGTTCAACATATCCGGATATAAATGGAGGGGTTGGTATTCTTTTTGAACAGGCTTCTTCGAGAGGTCATGTACAAGAAACACCCAATGGTTTATTGACGTTTCCTGCCACCATCCGTAACCAATTTGTAACGGCATTGTCTACCCTACGGGGAACAGTAGCGATTCGTAAGGAGCTACTGCGTCACCAAAGAGAATTTTATAAAAATGCCTCTGCTCGCGCTGCTGCATTTCCAGTTAAGGGGTATGTTATTGGTGATAAAAATGATCCCATTCGTCTCAAGGAGTTTGCACAGTTACTGCAAAGACACCAGATTAGTATTTATAATTTACCATCGACACTTGCCGACAAACAGTTTAGTCCAACTACTTCTATTTTGGTGCCACTAGATCAACCCCAACATACGTTGATCAGAACAATTTTTGAAAAAACCTTGGATTATCGCGATAGTCTTTTTTATGACATTACATCCTGGACATTGCCACTGGCCTATGGATTGGAATACAAAGAGCTGAACTCGCTTAGTTTGACTGGCGCAACCTTGATTCCAGATCTTTTTTCGAATAAAACGTTTTTGGATGATCAAAACATGACTGAGTTTTCATTGGGAAAAGAAGCCTATGCGGTGCTTGTAGAGTGGGATGATTTGTATGCGCCCGCTGCACTCAATCAGTTGTTAAAATCGGGCTTATTGGTTAAAGTTGCAACCCAACCTATTCGTATTAAAACAGCGAAAGATGAAGCCGTGCGCTCCTTTAATTACGGGACACTGATGATTCCTGTTCGCCAAGAAAAAATGGGGGTTGCTGAGTTGTCAAATTTGATCAACCATTTGGTTAGTCAATATCATATTAATGCCTTTACTGTGTCTACGGGATACTCTACAGAAGGAGTAGATTTAGGAAGCTCAAAATTTGTGGTATTGAATCAGCCCTCTGTGGCATTAATAACAGGGCCAGGTGTTAATGCTACCGATGCTGGTGAAGTTTGGCATTTGTTGGATCAACGTATGGACTTTCAATTGACGCAATTAGAGCCAGCTATTTTCAAAAGGGCAGAACTAAATCGTTATACGACAATCATTATGACAGGCGGTTCTTACAGTGAAATGGATAAGGATAAATTAAAAAATTGGGTGCAAGCAGGGGGTACATTGATTTTGACAGAGGAGGCTATAAGCTGGGCTGTGCAGCAAGGTATTTCAACAGCAACCTTTAAACGACCTAAATCAATTACTGATAGTACACAGTATCGTCCGTACGAAACACGCGATGAAGTAAGCGGCGCGCAGCAAGTGCGAGGAGCAATTTTAGGAGCTACCTACGATGCCTCTCATCCGCTGGCTTTTGGATACACCACTCCCATTGTTTCTTTATTCAAGGCCAACCGCATTTTTATGGAGAAAAGTAAAAATCCTTACGCCACTCCATTTGTTTACGGAAAACAACCTATGCAAAGTGGATGGATGAGTAAAGAAAACAAAGATGCTGTTGCTGGTACTGCTGCTGTAACTGTAAACCAGTTGGGTAATGGGCGAGTCATCAACATTGCCGACAACCCCAATTTCAGGGCTTATTGGCTAGGAGGGGCCAAACTATTACTTAACTCTATTTTCTTTGGTCCTATCATTGATCCTGCAAGTGCGCGGTTGGGCGGAGAATAATAGTTTTTTCTCCACACCCTTGCGGATCCGTATGAATCCATGTAATTTAGTCGTTCAAATCTTTTAGTAACTATAAAACGAGCACTATGATTAAAATGCAAGTAATCGGGAATTTGGGTAAAGATTGTGTAGTTAACACAGTCAATGGTAAAAATGTGATCAACTTCACCGTTGCCCACACAGAGCGTTACAGAGACAGTCAGGGTAATCAACAAGAAAAGACTACCTGGGTTGATTGTGCATACTGGACAGATCGTACCGGTATCTCTCAGTACCTCGTGAAGGGGAAGCAGGTTTATGTTGAAGGACAGCCAGAGGCAAGATCTTTTCAACGCAATGATGGCACACCAGGTGCCTCTCTATCCCTTCGGGTGAGAGATGTTCAATTGTTAGGTGGAAGAGGAGAAGCAGGTGCGGGTAATGGCGGATATCAATCTGCCGGCCTTGGCCAAAGTGCCACTTCCGCTGCTACTGATGCGAGCGAAGATGTAGACGATCTACCCTTCTAATCGCAATGAACAAAGCGAAGAATTCCAATGCCCCGGATCATTCCGGGGCTTTTTTATTTGTTTCTTTGTAGCATGTCTGCATCAAACTATTCCTATTCCAAGCTGCTTGATTTTGCAACAACGATTTTTAAAAGTATTGGCTGTTCACAGCCGCACGCCGAACGTGCAGCCAAAGCGTTATTAGCTGCAGATCTCAGAGGTATCGATTCGCATGGCATTGCCCGCCTTAGTGGATATGTACGACTTTGGGAAGTGAAAC
>Ga0214917_10006570_pt1 | contig 12015 bp, 10 predicted proteins | sample LL_1208_BB_MetaG_FD_177983 | JGI IMG/M metagenome (GOLD analysis project Ga0214917, IMG submission 177983) | Freshwater microbial communities from Lake Lanier, Atlanta, Georgia, United States - LL_1208_BB | ecosystem: Environmental > Aquatic > Freshwater > Lake | place: USA: Georgia | collected...
GGAAACAGGAACCAAATTTGGGAGCATTACTGATATCGCCGAGCTCATTGAATTTCGCGAACGACTCAATACCGAAATCCAGAAGTTGCGTAAGGCACCCATTAATATGAGTGACGGGTAGTCAATACCTGATTCCGATTGTGTATGCCTCGCACAGCGCCCGATCCCCAACGTCATTGCATGGCGCCAGCGGCGCAGTGCAATCTCCGAGTGGTAGCACAGATGCCAATGTCATTTATCTCGCACAGCGCACACGGTAGGATTATCGTTTATCTCGCACAGAGCCCGCAGAGGGCACAGAGGTATTTTGTTGATTGCGGTGCGCCAAAGAATGCCTGTCCATGCGCTACGCACTTCCGACTTTACTTCACGCTTCCGCCTTCACTCTTCCTACTTCGTATGTCTCACGCGGAGGCGCGGAGTCGTACTGCATTTTCCATTTTCCATTTCTTATTCGATACCAACATCCACTAGTGATAAAATAGCCCTCGAAGATCTATTTTTTATAATGGGCGTCTGCTGATGAATACACTTACCCATCTATTCCAACAGTTTATTGCATGGCTCACTGTCGTTTGGATGTGGTGCGTCGGTGGGATAACCCCACTCTGGCAAACGATCCCATACCACCGCGCAATTGCAGCCACGTTTGTTACGTGGTATGCCCAAGGCTTTGTGTGGGTGGGGCTGGCGGTGATTGTAGTGCTCGTCGTCATCCGTGGGGTGTGGATGCGGCTCTACGCCATCGTGCAACGCACCCATTACGACAAAGCTGCCCATTGGTACATGGCGATTACCGCATTGATTCGCCACGAACGTGCGCTTACCCAGCGAGGCATGGCGCCGATTCATCAGGCGCGGCGCCACATGAAAGACTATTTTTACACCTATCAATTAATCCTGATTGGCGATGTGAGAGTGCGCCACGACATCCGCGAATTAGTTCATTTGGTTGACGAAGATGCCGCCGGTTTTGAAAAAAAAGTCGTTTTGAAAAATATCTATCAGTTGCATTCTTTTGCGGAGCAACAGCTCCGCGCCTACCCCCATTCGATTCGGTTTCTTTATTGGGTGATGGCGGGGGTATGGCAACGCCTCCCGTATTGATTGATGTATGGTCAATACGGGAGGCGTGTGGATGATTTAGCGAATCCGCAATACCACGGCGTACGTGCCGATTTGATTGGCGGGCATTGTTACCACCAATGCGTCGGTTTGTTGTTGCCATTGCACGGCGTAGTCGTGCCCAATCAGCTCGACGCTGGTAATCCCCGGGTGGCGACCGCTGTCGCTGCCGAGGGCGGGGATGCGGGCGTGGCTGCCCGGCCAGGCCATCACGATTGCATACAGCGTATCGCCCCGCGTGGTAAAACGGATGTCTTGGCCGGTGAAGTCGTTGCGATTGGTGTCACTAAAGGCGCCTTCGGCGACTTGGGTGGGGCCTTCGCCATAGATTTGCCATGGAGTGGTGGCATAGATGGCTTCGCCGTTGACGCGGAGCCAGGCGCCGATTTCGTGCAACAAATAGACTTCGTGGTCGGGAATCGTGCCATCGGCTTTGGGGCCAATGTTGAGCAACAAGGCGCCGTTTTTGCTGACCACATCAATCAAATCACCAATCAAGTTGGCAGGCGTTTTGTAGTCTTGGGCATTGGTATAGCCCCACGAATTCTTGGCGACGGAAGTGTCGTTTTGCCAGAAATGGGGGTAAATGTCGGTGACTTGACCGCGCTCGATGTCAAACACCGCACTGCCTTGGGCAAAGGCTTCGTATTTGTAGTTGACCGCCACCCCTTTGCCCCATTGGGCTGCCCGATTGTAGTAGTAGGCGGCGAATTGTTGCAGGGCTGGTTCCCAGGCTTTGTGCTGAATCCACCAGTCAAACCAAAACAGTTGTGGCTGGTATTTGTCGATGAGCTCGACGTTGCGTGCCATCCAGTCGTCGATAAAGGCTTCATCGGGGCGCTCGGGGGAATTGAGCTCGTGCCAATCTGCGGGTGATACCGCCGCAGGTCCGTATAAATCTGCGTACTGGGGATCATTGACGTCGCTGTCGAACAATTTCCCTTTTTCAAAGAAAAAATAGTGCTCGGCGCGGTGACTCGACAACCCAAATACCATATTGTGCCGCCGGATGGCCTGGGCTAATTCACCGATGATGTCGCGCTTGGGCCCCATCTGGACGGAATTCCAGCGGTTGAGCGCGGTTTCGTACATGGCAAAGCCGTCGTGATGCTCGGCGACTGGCACCACAAAGCGCGCCCCGGCAATGGCGAATAATTCGGCCCATTGATTGGCATCGAATTGTTCGGCTTTGAAGAGCGGGATGAAGTCTTTGTAGCCGAACTGACTTTGCGGGCCGTAGGTGGCCACATGATGGGCAAATTCGTTGCTGCCCGGGGTGTACATGTTGCGCGGGTACCATTCGCTGCCAAAGGCGGGTACACAATATGGCCCCCAGTGGATAAAGATGCCGAATTTGCCTTCGCGGTACCAGGCGGGTACTTGGTAGTGTTGCAGTGATTCCCAGTTGGGGGTAAACGGTCCCGGTGGGATACTCATAGGTGCCTCCTTGCACGCTAGACCACAACCATGTGGTGACTACTTGACGTCGAGTAGAATCCGTGAAGCCTTGAGGGCGCTGGCTACATCGCCACGGGGGAGGTATTCGTGCCCCACGAAGCCGTCGTAGCCAGTGGCGGCGATGGCACGCATCAGCGGTGGGTGGTGGATTTCTTGGCTTTCGTCGGGGTCAAAGCGGCCTGGATTGCCGGCAATATGGTAATGCCCAAAGTATTGGTGGTTTTGTTGGACGGTGCGAATCAAATCGCCTTCCATGATTTGCATGTGGTAGGCGTCGTAGAGCAATTTGATGCGTGGTGAATTGACGGGCGCCACACAGGCCACGCCAAAGGGCGTGCGGTCGCATTGATAGTCGTGATGGTCGACTTTGCTGTTGAGCAATTCGAGCACAATATTAACGCCCGCTTGTTCGGCTAGGGGGGCGATTTTGGCGAGCCCTTCGATGATGACGGGCAGGCTTTCGAGGTCACTGCGGCCGGCGCGATTGCCGCTAAAGCAGATCAGGTTAGGGATGTTCCACTTGACCGCTTTTTCGAGTTGGCTGGTGGTTTCGGCAATGATGCGGGCATGCTGGCTACGGTCGTTGAGCCCCGATTCGATAGAGGCGTGGGCTTGGGTCGAAACCATGGTGAGCCCCCGTTGCTTGACTTCGCCCCAATACTGCTCGGGTACCATTTCGACCCCTTCGAAGCCGGCATGTTGGCCAGCGTCGAGGATTTGCATGTCACTCAGTCCACGATTGGTGAGACACCACCATACAAATGCGTGCTTAACCATGGCATCGTTGCCTTTCTGATGAGTTGATTGTGTGATTAGGACACTTCTATCATACCGCAAGTTGAAGGAGGCGCCACGGGGACGCAATAAAACGCCGTGAATTCAGATGATTTATTCAATAAAATGAACATCAATTCCTTGACTTTTCGAAAGTAATCTACTACAGTTATTGTACCTTAGTTGTTTGGCTGATAAATAAAAAATATCTCCAAGCAGTGTGTGTTCATTGGCAAATGGTTTGGTTGATTAAAAAGGAGCACAAAATGAAGCGTGCAAGTCTACTCCTCGTGTTGATTATGCTGGCAAGCATGATGGCTGCCTGTGGCAGCTTGGCATCGGTTGGTGGTGCCACCACCATCAAGATTGTGTCATCATTGCCCCGCACGGGTTCATCCAAAGGGCAAACCGACTCAATCGTCAATGCCATCAAACAACGCCTCGAAGAAGCCCAATACAAGGCATGTGACGGCAAAATCACCTTGAGCTACGAAGATTTGGACGATGCCACTGCCGCCGCCGGTAAGTGGGACGCCGCTCAAGAAGCCTCGAACGCCAACAAGGCCGCCGGTGATGCTGACGTGATGGTGTACCTCGGTACCTTCAATTCGGGTGCTGCCAAAATCAGCATTCCGATTTTGAACCAAGCTGGTTTGGTAATGATTAGCCCAGCCAACACCTACCCGGGCTTGACCAAGCCAGGTAAGGGCGAAGCAGACGAACCCGCCAAGTACTACCCCAATGGCGTCCACAACTACGCTCGCGTCGTCCCGGCGGACGATTTGCAGGGTGCTGCGGCTGCCCGCTGGGCCCAATCATTGGGTGCCAAGAGCGTTTATGTCCTCGACGACACCGAACTCTACGGTAAGGGCGTCGCTGACGTGTTCGAAGCCACCGCCAAAGAATTAGGTTTGGACGTCAAAGCCCACGACGGGATCGACGGTAAGGCTTCGGATTATCGCGCCTTGGCCGCCAAAATCGTCGCCGCCGCTCCTGACATGGTCTACTACGGTGGTATCACTCAAAACAACGCCGGTCAATTGCTCAAGGATATCCGCGCCGAAGGCTTCACCGGTAAGTTCATGGGTCCCGATGGTATCTATGAATCGGCCTTCATCGAAGCCGCTGGTGCCGATGCCGAAGGCGTCTATGCCACCTTTGGTGGCGTCCCCGCCGAAAAGCTCGAAGGCGATGCAGCCAAGTGGTATGCCGACTACAAAGCCAAGTACAACGCTGAGCCCGAAGTATATGCCGTGTACGGCTACGAAGCTGCCAACGTGGCAGTGAACGCCATCAACACCGTATGTAAGAAGGATCGCGCTGCCATCCTCAGCGCCGTGATGGGCACCAAAGACTTCAAGGGTATCCTCGGTACCTGGAGCTTCGATGCCAACGGTGACACTTCGTTGACCGCCATGAGCGGTGCCGAAGTCAAGGGCGGCAAGTTCGAGTTCGTGCAACCCATCAAGTAAGTGGTAATGGTCTGCAACAGGTCGGCGTGTATCACGCCGGCCTGTTGTTGTATTTATGCTCTAGTGTGTGATAATTCCCTTGCGGGCAATGCCATAGATTTGATTGTTTGTTGTAAATCTAAGCGTTGATCTACTCCTTCGTTAATCGTTTTAGTGAACATCCACAGTGGAGGTTACATGGCAACACTGCGCCCCCGCGCAATTCGTACCGTGCCGTGGCGTTTGCTTGGCCAAATTGCCGTGGTAATCTTTTGTCTGCTCTTTTTGGCTATTCCATTTGTGGAAATGGTCAAAGCGATGATTGCAGACCCTCAGCTCCTCGCCCGTCAGTTGTTGATTGGGGTGACCAATGGCGCCTACATTGCCTTGATTGCCCTTGGGTATACCTTGGTGTATGGCATCGTCGAACTGATTAACTTTGCCCACGGCGACCTCTACATGTTAGGGGCGTTTTTTTCGTTATCGCTGATTGGGACGTTTTCATTGACCACCGAGACTCCGTGGGCGGTGCGTGCCCCCATTTTGATTGTGGTCTTGATTGCCACCATGGGGTTCACCGCCGGCCTCAACATGTTGGTTGATCGCTGGGCCTACCGGCGCTTGCGCGGCTTTGGCTCGCGGATGGCCTCGTTGATTAGTGCCATCGGGATTTCGTTTGTGTTCCAAAACCTCGGCTTGCTCTGGGGTTATTTGCGCTTCCCATTCATGCATGGCGTGATGGGGAGTAATGCCGTCGCCCCCAAAAGCTTCCCGGCGTTGTTGCCGTCTGCCAATCTGTTTGCCGGTAGTGGCGTGCGTTTTGGGGCCAAAGACCTGATTGTGGTAGGCGTATCGGTGGTGTTGTTGGTGGGACTCTACCTGTTTGTCAGCAAAACGCGGTTGGGCAAAGCGATGCGGGCTACCGCCCAAGACCGCGATGCGGCAGCCTTGATGGGCATCGACGTCAACCGCACCATTTCGCTGGCATTTGTGTTGGGCGGTGCCTTGGCCGGCGCCTCCGGCATGTTGGTGGGCTTGTATAACGGTACCGCCGTGTTTGATATGGGCTTTACCGCCGGGTTGCGTTCGTTTACTGCTGCCGTGCTCGGTGGCATCGGCAATATCGTCGGTGCCATGTTGGGTGGATTGTTAATTGGTATTATCTCGGCCTTGTCTGACCAATATATCAGCACCAAATGGACCAACGCCGTGGTATTTGGGATTTTGGTGATTATTTTGGTATTTCGCCCGACTGGTTTGTTGGGTGATGATACCGTCCAAAAGGCTTAAGCCATGAATACACGCATACGCAGTAGCTTGATTGGCGGGGTATTTGGCTTCGCCATCGCATTAATTAGTGGTGGGTTCGCAGGGATTTTGGCGGGGCTGGTGGCTGGCTTGATTAATGGCTTTAGCGTGCCCCAAGCCGAGCCCCTTGCCAACCGTGGTAGCGCGGTGCGCCAAGGGTTGGTAGCGAGCTTGATTGCCAGTGTGTTGACGATTGTGGGGATTGTAATCCGTAGTGTGCTGATTGACCCCGTCATCGGTACCCCCCTCAATATCGCCTCGTTGCTGATTTCGATGATTGGGGCGCTGATTTTGGGCATCCCCGTGTGTGTGATTATGTGCGTCATTCGCACCGAGCCACCTGCACGCGAACGCATCGGCTTGGCAATCGTGATTGGCATCGTGCTCGTGACCTACCCCTGGCTCGACCAATTCTTGAATCTGCGCTTCATGAACGAAGTCATCCCGGTGTTGGTCTTTATTTTGATGGCCCTCGGCCTCAATATCGTCGTCGGCTACGCCGGCTTGCTCGACCTCGGCTATGCGGCCTTTTTTGCGATTGGCGCCTATGCCGCCGGCATGGTGTCGTCACCGCACTTTGGTATTTCGTTGAGCTTCTGGTTGGCAATTTGGGTGGCTGCCGCAGTGGCAGCGGTGTTTGGTGTCATCCTCGGTTCGCCCACGTTGCCGTTGCGCGGTGATTATTTGGCGATTGTGACCCTCGGGTTCGGCGAAATCGTGCCGATTGCCATCAAAAACCTCGATAAAGTCACCATCCATATCTGGAATTATCCGTTGCTGGTCAATTTCGACATTACTGGTGGTACCAAAGGGATCAACCCCATCAATCGACCCTGGTTGCCGGTTATCGGCGAATTCAGCCCGAGTGCTCCCACCCCATGGTATTTTTTGATTTTGGGGATCATGCTAATCTCGATTTTTTTCATTTCGCGTTTGCGCAATTCGCGTTTGGGGCGGGCGTGGACGGCGCTACGTGAAGACGAACTGGCCGCCGGTGCCATGGGCATCAATACCGTCAACGTCAAGTTGTTGGCGTTTGCGATTGGTGCGACCGTGAGCGGGTTGGCCGGGGCGTTTTATGGCTCGTATATCAGCGCGATTTTCCCCGAAAGCTTCCGCTTCGACGTGTCGGTCATGTTGTTGTGCATGGTCATTCTGGGTGGTTTGGGCAACATGTCGGGGGTGATTTTGGGTGGGATTATCATCCAATTTGCCGATCGGCTCTTTTTGCCCCAATTTTCGACGGTGGTACAAAAACTGATTGTGGCCTCGGGGAATGTATCACTGCGTGAAGTCAATTTTGCCTCTGACTTTCGTTTGTTGTTGTTCGGCTTGACATTGGTCTTGATGATGATTTTGCGACCCCAAGGGTTGGTGCCCAGTGGTCGGACCGCCCGCGTGATGCCCCCCGTCGATGCCGAGGTGCCCCATGACTAATATCCTCGAAACGCGTGGCGTCACCAAGCAGTTTGGTGGCTTGACCGCCGTCAATGACGTCAACTTTAATGTGCGTCAAGGCTCGATTACCAGCTTGATTGGCCCCAATGGCGCCGGCAAAACCACCTTTTTCAACATGATTACCGGATTGTACATCCCCACTGCCGGGACGATTACCTTTGCCGGCCAGTCGTTGGTAGGGCTCAAGCCCCACGATGTGACTGCCGTTGGGATTGGTCGTACCTTCCAAAACATCCGTTTGTTTGCCAATATGACGGCCGTCGAAAACGTGATGGTGGGCATGCACACCCGCATGCGCGCTGGTGTGCTGGGGATTTTGGCCAATGTGGCGGGCGTCCGCCGCGAAGAAGCCGCTAGCCGCCAAAAAGCCCACGAGCTCCTCGATTATGTGGGGCTTGCTGCCCAACGTGCCGATGATTTGAGCAAAAACCTGCCCTATGGTGATCAACGGCGCCTCGAAATCGCCCGTGCCCTCGCCACCGACCCGCAATTGTTGTTGCTCGACGAGCCGACGGCGGGGATGAATCCCCAAGAGACGGCCGAATTGACTCAGCTCATCCGCCGCATTCGCGATGAGCGCGGGATTACGATTTTGCTGATCGAACACGACATGAAGCTGGTCATGGATATCTCCGAGGCGATTACCGTGCTCGACCGCGGCGCCAAAATCGCCGAAGGTTTGCCCAGCGACATCCGGAGCAACGAACACGTCATCGAAGCCTATTTGGGGCGTGGAGCCGCAGCAATGGCGCAGAAACAAGCCCAACAAGGAGGCGCATAACCATGGCTACGCCTATTTTGGCACTCCAAGATGTGCATACCTACTACGGCAACATCCACGCCCTCAAAGGGATTTCGTTGACCGTCAATGCCGGCGAAATCGTGACCTTGATCGGCTCCAACGGTGCTGGTAAATCGACCACCCTGCGCACGATTTCGGGGATTATCAGCCCGCGCCAAGGTCAGATTAGCTTCAACGATACGCGCATCGACCGCATGCCCGCCCACGAAATCGTGCGCTTGGGCGTGTTGCAGTCACCCGAGGGCCGGCGTATTTTCCCGCGCTTGACCGTGCTCGAAAACCTCGAAATGGGTGCGTTTACCCGCAACGATGCCGTCACGATGAAGGAAGACCTTGAGCGGGTCTATACCTTGTTCCCGCGTTTGCGTGAACGGATCAACCAAAAGGGTGGTACGTTGTCGGGCGGTGAACAACAGATGCTGGCCATTGGTCGGGCCTTGATGGGGCGCCCGACGTTGTTGCTCCTCGACGAACCATCGATGGGCTTGGCGCCGGTGCTGGTCGAGCAAATCTTCCAGATCATCCAAGACATCAACAAGCAAGGGACGACGATTTTGCTGGTCGAACAAAACGCCTTGATGGCGCTGGCAGTGGCACATCGTGGCTATGTGCTTCAGACCGGCCAAATCGTGTTGAGCGATACGGCTCAGGCTTTGCAAACCAACGAGACAGTGCAAAAAGCCTACCTCGGCGTGGAATAATTGTTGGGGATAGGAAAAAGGGGGGCACGTCATCACGACGTGCCCCCCTTTTTTGATGTTTTATATTTTGGCGATTTCTTCGACCAAGGCTGCCCCAGTACGAATACCGTTGATGAAGCATTCGATGATAATGTTTTCGTTGGGGGCGTGGTTGCGTTCATCGGCATTGGCGTAGGGCACCACAAAGGCCGGAATACCGAGGATTTTAGTGTAGACATAGTCGGGCAAACTACCACCCAGTGATGGGATATGGTAGGGGAGCACCCCTTGGGCCGTCACGATAGCATTGTGGATGGGTTGGGCGAATGGTGAATCGAGGGGCGTGCGGGATGGCTCCATGCCACCATCGAAAATCACTTCCACACTCGGATCGACGCTCGCCACATGCTCTTTGATGGCTGCTTCGCAGGCAGCCAGGCTCATCCCACCTACGAGGCGCATATCACATTTGACCAATCCTTCGTGGGGGAGGACGGTTTTGGAGCCGGGGCCGCCGTAGCCACCATGAAAGCCGTTGATGGTCAATGTGGGCCGGCAGGCGATCCGGTCATAAAAGGGCACTTCGGGTGGACCGTCTAGCTCGGTCATCCCCACACCCGCCATCACCCGTTCGAGCTCGAGGGGCAAGGCATCGAGGGCGGCGCGTTCGAGTGCCGTAATCGGCGCGACTTGTTCCATGATGCCGGGGATGGTGATTTCGCCGCGGGCGTTTTTCATGGTGGCCAGCACTTGCACCAGCCGCCAGAGCGGTTGTGGTGCGACACCCCCCCAATTGCCCGAATGCAAATCGGTGTTGGCCCCTTTGGCATACAGTTCAAATGAAAGCACACCCCGTACCCCGTATTCGATTTGGGGCGTGCCGTCTTCGTGGATGGGGCCATCTGCGGTAATCACCAAATCGGCCTTGAGCAATTCTTTGTGGTTGGTGACAAAGGTCGCCAAGTTGGGGCTACCGACTTCTTCTTCGCCTTCGAGCAAAAAGGTCACGTTGCAGGGCAAATCGCCGACTATTTTGAGCCACGCTTCGAGCCCCAAGAGTTGAGCGAAATGTTGGCCTTTGTTGTCACCGGCGCCCCGCCCGTAGATGCGACCGGCGCGGATGGTCGGGGTAAAGGGGGGCGAAATCCAGGCTTCGAGCGGATCGGGTGGCTGGACGTCGTAGTGGCCATAGAGCAGCACCGTCGGCTTGTCGGGGTGTTTGTGGTAGCGCCCTACCACCATCGGCCAGCCGGCCGTGGGGTATGATTGCGTTTCGAAGCCCAGTTCACGCAAGTAGGCGGTGAGCCACTCGGCCGTTTCGCCGATACCAATGCCGTGGGCACTGATGCTGGGGCGGCTGACATAATCCATCAGGCGCGCAATCGAGGCGTCGCGGTTGGCCTCGATATACGCAAAAATTTCGGGTAAGTGTGACATATGAATGCTCCGTCAATCACGGTGTTACTCGCATTGTATATCAGCCCCATACCCACGTCATTCTATGCCTCGTGCGCGTGCGTATGCACGGGTATGGAGTCAGACGTAGGCAGTTAGTAAGAATAGAAAATAACGATGCACAGAAATGGTAAGTATCGAAAAAGAATAGGAATGATAGTAGAATTTATATAAATAGTTAGAAATAAACACATAAGTATGTACAAATAGCAAAAAAATCGTATAATAAAATATATTTGAATCATACTGGCAAAATGGAGATTATGTTGTGGATTCAGAAATCTTGCAATCGGAATCAATAAACCGCCAACCCAACAATACATATGTATCGAATAACGACGTTCGGCTACACGTCACCACGATTGGGGATCGCACCAAGCCCGCATTGATGATGTTGCACGGCTTCCCTGATTGCAGTATTGGGATGATGGCGGTAGCACACGAGTTAGCACATGATTATTTTGTGTTGGTGCCAGATGGTCGTGGGATTAATTTGTCTGATGCTCCGAGTGACGTATCGGCATATTCGATTGATCAATTGGTATCAGATGTGATTGCAATTGCTGATACACTCATTCCCGGTCAGCAGTTTGTGCTAGTGGGGCATGATTGGGGTGGGGCGGTGGCATGGGCCACGCTGAGTTTGTTCCCGGCGTATATAGCGCGTGCAGTCATCTATGCGGGGCCACATCCGATAGTGTTTCGTGATGCAATCACCCACGACACACAGCAACAACGGGCGTCGTTGTATATGCATGCGTTGCGTCAACTTGGTTTCGAGGACACATTCCGGCAAGATAATTACAAATTACCGTTGGGCGAGTTTAGTAATGTGATGCTCAGTGATGAAGACCAAGCGCAGCTCGTTGCGGCATGGCAACGCCCGGGTCGTGTTATGGGTGCGTTGAATTGGTATCGGGCTGCGGATTTCGTGGTTATTGGAGGGCATTGCGACATCCCGATTCCAGATGGGCAAGTACCAGTCCGGTTGTTGTGGGGGGAACTTGACGGTGCCTTGCTGCCTAGTCTTGCGTATCGCCATCTGCATTTTATGCCGTGGATTACGTTACAAGTATTGCCTGACATGAATCATTGGTTCCCCCGCACGCATGCTACGCAATTTGCAGAGCTGATTCGTCACCCATGAATACTATGAGTGGGTATGGGGAGTCCCTAATGGAAAGGTCTGCACTGCTGCTCCTGCAATAATCGCCAGCCAGATAGTCATCACGGTGATACGTGCCGGCACTTGACGCAAGGTGGGCCATGGCAAACGTGCCATCGTATACCATACATTGAGTGCTAGATGAATTGCGAGCGGTGGCCAGGCAATCGCCATGAGCAACTGGCTGGCACCGAGGGCTGGCACCGAAAAAATCGGCGTGGTGATGAGTAATACCAGCCAAGCATCAAAAATATACACATCGCGCAGGTTGCGTAACCGTAATGTTGGCCAGCCGTGCATTTTGATTGCTACAATGGCGTGGAATGTCATCCACACAAA
>Ga0214917_10006571_pt1 | contig 12012 bp, 14 predicted proteins | sample LL_1208_BB_MetaG_FD_177983 | JGI IMG/M metagenome (GOLD analysis project Ga0214917, IMG submission 177983) | Freshwater microbial communities from Lake Lanier, Atlanta, Georgia, United States - LL_1208_BB | ecosystem: Environmental > Aquatic > Freshwater > Lake | place: USA: Georgia | collected...
CGAAAAGCCCCTGCTCCGGCAGGGGCTTTTTTGTGCGCTGGCCACCAGGCCCTGGGCTCAGGCCTTGATCCAGGCCACCGGCTTGCGGCGGTTGGGATACAACTCCCGGCAGAGGGGGCACACCCGGCCATCGCAGCCGCGGGCGGTGCAGAACTCACGGCCATAGAAAATGATCTGCAGGTGCAGCTTGTTCCAGGCCTGTTTAGGGAACAGCCGCTTGAGATCGGTTTCGGTGCGGGTCACGCTGACGCCGCTGCTCAGGCCCCAACGCTGGGCCAGGCGGTGGATGTGGGTGTCCACCGGAAAGGCGGGAACACCGAAGGCCTGCGCCATCACCACCGATGCCGTTTTGTGGCCCACACCGGGCAGGGCCTCAAGGGCTGAAAAGCTCCTGGGCACAGCACCGCCGTGGCGCTCCAGCAACAGTTCCGCCAGGCGCTTCACATTGCGGGCCTTGGTTTTGGCCAGCCCCAGCTGGCGGATGTGGCCCAGGATCGTGGCCTCGGGCAAGGCCGCCATCGCCTCAGGGGTGGGGCCCGCCACGAACAGCGCGGGCGTCACCTCATTCACCTTTTTGTCGGTGCACTGGGCGCTCAGCAGCACGGCAATCAACAGCGTGAAGGGATCGCTGTGGTCGAGGGGCACCGGCGTTTCGGGGTAGTGCTGCTCGAGCCTCTGCATGATCAGAGCGGCACGCTCCTGCTGTCTCACCGGGCCCCAAAGCTGCAACCTGAGCCCAGTTTGTAGGCTCAGCCCAGCGCATTCGGCCCATGGGCAGCAGCTTCGGCGACCTTTTCCGGATCACCACCTTCGGCGAATCCCACGGCGGTGGTGTGGGCGTGATCGTGGATGGCTGCCCGCCAAGGCTGGAGCTGGATCTGGAGGCGATCCAAACGGAGCTGGACCGGCGCAAACCGGGCCAGAGCAAGATCACCACCCCCCGAAAAGAAGACGACCGGGTGGAGATCCTGAGTGGCCTGCTGGATGGGGTGACCCTCGGCACGCCGATTGCCATGGTGGTGCGCAACAAGGACCAACGCCCGCAGGATTACCAGGAGATGGAGGTGGCCTTCCGCCCCTCCCACGCCGACGCCACCTACCAAGCCAAGTACGGCATCCAGGCCCGCAGCGGCGGCGGCCGTGCCTCCGCCCGCGAAACCATCGGCCGCGTGGCGGCGGGAGCCATCGCCAAGCAACTGCTCGCCAAAGCCCATGGCACCGAGGTGATCGCCTGGGTGCAGCGCATCCACACCCTGGAAGCCCAGGTGGATCCAGCCCAGGTGAGCCTGGAGGCGGTGGAACGCACCATCGTGCGCTGCCCCGATGCCGCCATGGCCGAGCGGATGATCGAACGCATCGAGGCGATCGGCCGCGACGGCGACTCCTGCGGCGGCGTGATCAGCTGCGTGGTGCGCCAGCCACCGGTGGGGCTTGGCATGCCGGTGTTCGACAAGCTCGAAGCCGACCTGGCCAAGGCGGTGATGTCGCTGCCGGCCACCAAGGGCTTTGAGATCGGCTCCGGCTTCGGGGGCACGCTGCTGAAGGGCAGCGAACACAACGACGCCTTCCTGCCCACCGCCGATGGCTCCCTGCACACGGCCACCAACCATTCAGGCGGCATCCAGGGCGGCATCAGCAATGGCGAGCCGATCGTGATCCGGGTGGGCTTCAAGCCCACGGCCACCATCCGCAAGGCCCAGCAAACGATCAACGCCCGCGGTGAGGCCACCACCCTGGAGGCCAAAGGTCGGCACGACCCCTGCGTGCTGCCGCGGGCCGTGCCGATGGTGGAGGCGATGGTGGCGCTGGTGCTGGCCGATCACCTGCTGCGCCAACAGGGTCAGTGCAGCCTCTGGTAGCGAGGCCGCACTGACCCCACGGGCTCAGCGCACCGCGGTGAGGCTGCCGGAGCCGTTGGTGCCGGGGGCTGAGGCCACCGCTGTGCTGGCGCTGAGGCGGCTCACCGCCTTGGCCATGCGCTTGGCCACCGACGAACCACCCGACGACTTGGCCTTGGCGGCGGTGGCGGGCTTCACGGCGGTGCTGCCCTTCACCGCGGTTTTGCGCAAGGGGTTGCGCGCAGGGGCCTTGGCGGCGGGACGCGCCTTGGCAACGGGCTTGGCCGCAGGTTTGGCGGCGGGCTTGGCGGCCGCCTTGGTGACGGCCTTGGCCTTCACGGCGGGCTTCGCCTTGGCCACCGCCCGTTTGGCGGCGGGTTTCGCGGCGGACTTGGCAGTGGACTTGGCAGCGGGCTTGGCCGTCACCGCAGATTTGGCCGCGGGCTTCGCCTTGGCAACGACCCGCTTGGCGGCGGGTTTCTTGGCGGCAGGCTTGCTGCCGGCGGTGCTGCGGGCGCGGTGGCTGAGGATCAGCACCCACTCGGCGTCGCTGATGTTGGAAGGCTTGCTGCCGTGGGCGTTGGCGAGCTTGGCGGCCTTCTCGATGTCGGCGATCAGGTTTTTCCAGGAGGTGGCGAAGCGCTTGTCGGACTGCGACTTGGCTCCGCTCTCCACGAGAGTCTCAACCACGCCAGAAGCCGAAACTTTCTTGCGGCGGCGATTGAAGATCTCCTTCTGAAGCTGCGCGATCAGGGCATCGGCCTTGTCGCTCAGCTTGACCGTGAGTTGAGACATGCGGGGAATGACGTCTATCTCAGGAGTAGCACCGCAATCTCAAAAGTGACAACAATGTCGGTGCTGGACCCTTGTCGGCATCGTCAACGGAGCGCTAGGCATGCGGCCGGGATCGGAGCCATGCCAGCAGCGGCGCCAACCCCGGATGCACCTGCGGACCCATGGCGGAGGCCTCAAACAGCTGTCCCCCCAGGGCGATGGCATCCACTCCCGCCTGGAGCCATGGGGCGCCATCCGCCGGTGCCAGCCCACCCGCCGCAATGCAGAACGGCAACGGACCCAGCGGCCCCCGCAGCGACGCCCAGTAGCCCGGCGGCAATGCAACGGCGGGGTAGAGCTTCACGGCCCGGGCGCCCCACCGCACCGCCGCCGCCACTTCGGTGGGGCTGAACACCCCCGGCACCAGCGGCAACCCCAAGGCCTCGGCGCGCTGCAACAGGCTGCGCTCCAGGATCGGCGACACGGCGTAGCCCAAACCCGCCGCGGCCACCGCCTCCAGGCCTGCGGCACAGCGCACGGAGGCGCCCCCCAGCCGCAGCCCCGGAAACTCCTGCGCCAACCGCTGCACCATTGGCGGCCAGTGGGGCTCGAGGCTCACCGCCAGCTCCACATGCACCAAACCCAGCTGCTGCAGGGGCAGCAACTGGGCACGGGCCTCGTCCACGCCTGAGGGACGCAGCACCGCCAGCACGGGCTGGCGGCGCAGGCCCCTCAGCAGCGCGTCAAGGTCAGACGTATTCGGCCACCCGCACGTCGTTGCGGATCAGCAGCTCCTGCAGATCGTCGGCATCCACGGTTTCACGCTCCACCAGCAGCTCGGCCAACTCGTCGAGCACCTTGCGGTTGCCTTGCAGCACAGCGGTGGCCCGCTTGTAGGCCTCCGCCACCAGTTGGCTCACCTCTTCGTCGATGGCGGCGGCGGTGTCTTCGGAGAAGTCGCGCTCGGCGGCGATGTCGCGGCCGAGGAACATGCCCCCCTGGCTGCGGCCCAGGGCCACGGGCCCGAGCCGATCGCTCATGCCAAAACGGGTCACCATCTGGCGGGCCACCCGGGCCACCTGCTGGAGGTCGTTGGAGGCGCCGGTGGTGACTTCGTCGTCGCCGTAGACGATCTCCTCAGCCACGCGGCCGCCCAGGGCCACCGCCATCTGGTTTTGCAGGTAGGCGCGGCTGTACAGGCCCGACTCCATCCGCTCCTCCGAAGGGGTGAAGAAGGTGAGGCCACCAGCGTTGCCGCGGGGAATGATCGAGATCTTCTGCACCGGGTCGTAATCGGGCATCAGCGCGCCCACCAGGGCATGGCCGGCTTCGTGGTAGGCCACCAGGCGCTTGCGCTTCTCGCTCATCACCCGGTCTTTCTTCTCGGGGCCGGCCATCACGCGCTCAATGGCGTCATTCACCTCATCCATGGAGATTTCGGTGAGCTCACGGCGGGCCGCCAGGATGGCCGCCTCGTTGAGCAGGTTGGCCAGATCGGCGCCGGTGTAGCCGGGGGTGCGGCGGGCGATCTTGTCGAGGTCCACATCCTTGGCGAGGGTCTTGCCGCGGGCGTGCACGCCGAGGATCTGGAGACGACCGGCGTAATCGGGGCGATCCACCACCACCTGGCGGTCGAAGCGGCCGGGGCGCATCAGGGCCGCATCGAGCACATCGGGACGGTTGGTGGCGGCCACGATGATGATGCCGGTGTTGCCCTCAAAGCCGTCCATTTCGGTGAGCAGCTGGTTGAGGGTCTGCTCGCGCTCGTCGTTGCCGCCGCCGAGGCCGGCGCCGCGCTGACGGCCCACGGCATCGATCTCATCGATGAACACGATGCAGGGGGCATTTTTCTTGGCCTGCTCGAACAGGTCGCGCACGCGGCTGGCTCCCACACCCACGAACATCTCCACAAACTCCGAACCGGAGATCGAGAAGAACGGCACGCCGGCTTCGCCGGCCACCGCCTTGGCCAGCAGGGTTTTGCCGGTGCCGGGGGGACCCACCAGCAGCACCCCTTTGGGGATCTTGGCGCCGACGGCGGTGAAGCGGTCGGGGTTCTTGAGGAAGTCGACCACCTCGGTGAGCTCGAGCTTGGCGCCTTCAATGCCGGCCACATCGCCGAAGGTCACCTGGGTTTGGGGCTCCATCTGCACCCGGGCCTTGCTCTTGCCGAAATTCATCGCCGGGTTGCCGCCGCCGCCCTGGGCGCGCCGCAGCAGGAAGAACAACCCACCCAGCAGCAGCAGCGGGAAAATCAGCGAGCCCACCGCCTGCTGCCAGGGCTGGGGCTGGCGGGAGGGCTCCACCGCGATGTCCACCTTGTGCTGCTCGAGCAGCTTCAGAAGGTCTTTGTCGGGGGCGAGGTTGACCACGGCTCGCTGGCCGTTGTTCTCCACCACCTGGGCGGTGCCGCGGTCGGGGGCGATCAACACCCGCGACACCTCGTTGCCCTCTACGGCCTCCACGAAATCGCTGTAGCGCAACGTGCGGGGGGCATTGGCGGGGTCGGGGCGATCCAGGAAGGCGGTGCCCACGGCGATCACCACCACGGCCAGGAGCACGTAGAGCCCCGCATTGCGCCAGCGCTTCTTCACTTTGTTCTCCGCAGTGGTGGGTTGGTGAGATTAAGGAATGTTAACCGCCCTCAGGCGGCGGCCCGCAGCACCTCCACCACGCTACGGAAGGCGAACCACTCGGGGATCTCCTCACCGCCGCGCAGCATCTGACGGAACTGGGTGCCGCTGAGCTTCTTCACGTGCAGGCCACGGGCCTCGGCGTGCTCGGCCGTCACGTAGCCCTCCTCCTCGGTGTACACGAGGTTGAGGGAAGGCACGGTTTCCATGCCCAGCTCCGGGGCGTTCTCCCGGGCGAAGTCCTGGGCCTGGTAGGGGCCGTAGAAGTCGTCGCCGCTCACCGAGCTCTTGCAGCCGGCCATGTCGCGGCCAATGATGAAGTGGGTGCAGCCGTAGTTCTTGCGGATGATCATGTGCTGCAGGGCCTCGCGGGGGCCGGCCATGTGCATCGAGTAGGGCAGGTAGGCCCAGCGGATGCGGGGGTTGTTCACCTCGGCGGCCAGGCGCTCGTAGGTCTGGAAGCGCACCTCACCGGAGATGTCGTCGTCCTGGGTGGGGCCGCAGGTGGGGTGCACCAGCACCACGCCCTGCTCGCTCACGTTGGTGGCGTCGAGGGCGCGGGTGAACAGCTCGTAGTGGGCGCGGTGGATGGGGTTGCGGCACTGGAAGGCCACCACGTCCTGGCCTTCGGGCAGGGTGGCGCGCACCTCCGCGGGGGTCTTGCAGGGGAACACGCGGCGGGGCAGCTCCAGGCCCGCGATGGCACCGCCGAGGTAGAAGCGGCCACGCTCGGTGGCGATCATCTTCACCGCCGGGTGCTCGATCGAGGAGGTGCCGTAGCAGCCCAGGGCCTCACGGGCCTTGTCGGGCTCCCACTTGCTCTCCACCGTCATCACCGCCAGCTCCTGGCCGCGGTAGGTGAGCAGCAGCTTGTGGCCCACCGCAATGTCGTCGCGGTCGGTGTCCATCACGATCGGCAGACCGAACAACAGCCCGCTGGTGGTGCGGTTGCTCTCCACCACCGAGCGGTAGTCGTCGTGGTGCATGAAGCCGCGCAGGGGGGAAAAGCCCCCCACCATCAGCAGCTCCACGTCGCAGGCGTTGCGATCGGAGCACTCGATCACGTGATCCACGCCCGCCTTGGCGGCCTCGCGCTGCTCCGCCGGCACCCGCAGGTCCACCAGGCTGCCGCCGTGGGGGGCAATCAAGCCGGTGCGGGCGGGGGTGGCGGTGCTCGTCATGGCGGGCGAACGGGAGTCGATCAATGGCGGCGATTCTCCCAGAGCGGCGCCGCTGGCCAGCCCAGGCCCGTTCAACCCACAAAAAAAGGGGGCCGAAGCCCCCGGGGTGCCATGGCGGCAGTTGCGATCAAACCTTCTCCAGGCGGCCGTAGAGCTGGCCGGTGATCTTCACGTCCACGGGGTCGTGGCTGCCCATGTCGGTGTCGGAGGGCTGAACGGCGGTGAACACGCCGGCGAACTCACCGGTGGAGGAGTCCACCTTGGTGATCGAGAGGTTCATCTCGCCCACGCCATCGATGTAGCGCTTGCTGTTCTCACGGGCCAGCTCGTCGTCCTGGCCATTGAGGGCCACCAGACCCTGGGCGTACTGCACACCGGTGGTGAGGGCACGGCCCTTGGGATCCAGGAAATTGGAGGTGCGGTAGCTGGGCACGCGGTAGCTGCCACTCAGGTCGGTGCTGGTGCTGATGGCGGCGCCGTCAGCGGTGGCGTCGAGATCCTTGCTGGAGAAGGTGAAGGGCACCTCCTCACCACCGGGCATCAACACGGTGACGATCTGGAAGTCGATGCCGCCCTGCTCCTTGAAGTTGATGCCGTTGCCGGTCACCGCCAGGTCGCCGTAGACCTGATCGAGGCTGGTGGTGAAGCGGGTCAGGATTTTGGTGGCCACGAACTGGGCCTCCTGGCGCTTGTTGGCGGGCTCACCTTTCACATACACCTCAGCGGGGTGCATGCAGATTTCGCGCAGCTGGTACTTGCTGGAGGCGTCGAGGCTGATGGAGCCGCGGGCCGAATCCGGCAGGGTCGGGCAGTCGTTGGCCAGACCGGTGTTGTGGATGTCGTCGTAGGTCAAGTTGGCCCGGTCCACCGCCTTGGCACCACCGCTGCAGGCGGTGACGAAGGTCAGACAGAGCGCCAGCACGAGGGCCAGCAGGGGACGAAAACGCATGGGGAGAAGCCGGTCTGGCGGGGAAAACCTCTGGTGGGGATGCGCCCGCTCGGGATACTACCGGTGCAAAAAGCCCATTCCGCGTACCATGTCGCGGCTCTCAACAACCTGTATGCGAGAGCGGTTGAACTCCCCCCGATGAGCGCTGGCAGCCCCAACGACCAATCCAACAACCGCCTGGCCGAGGGCGACTGGGAGGCGCGGCTGAGCAGCGAGCTGGCGGGCCTCCAGGGGCTGGCCGACGAGGTGGATGGCAACCCCGAGGCGCTGCTGCTGTTGCTGCGCCGCTTGGAGGATCTGCACCGCACCATCCAGGACGGCCCCTTCCGCGCCAGCCTGCCCGCCGACCGCGGCGAACTGTTCAACCTGCTGCAGGGGATGGAGCGCAGTGGCGGCTGGCCCTACATCCCGCGCCTGCAGCTGCGCACCTTCCTGGATCTGCTGCAGAGCGGCGACGACACGTCAGCCCTGGCCGCTTGAGAGCAGCGCCCCTAGGGCGGTGAGCAGTTGGTGCGCCACCGCCAGCTTGCCCTGGGTGGGCACCGTCTCCACCGCCTGGCCGGGCCCCAACAGCCAGCCCTGGTTGGCGGCGGCCCCGAACCCCGATCCGGGCTGATCGATCGGATTGGCGAACAACAGGTCGCACCCCTTGCGGGCGAATTTGGCCTGGGCCTGGGGCAGCACATCACCGCTGTGGGCGGCGAAGCCCAGGATGGGCTGGCCCGGCGGCCGCCGCTGCACCAGCTCCTGCAGCAGGTCGGGCACCGCCTCCCACCCCTCAGCCAGCTGGGCGGTGAGGGCCTGCTTGCCTTGCTTGTGGGCCTGGGGGGCGAGCGGGCGATGGTCCGCCACGGCGGCGGCCATGGCGATGGCATCGACGGCCGGCTGGTGCAGACGCAGCTGCTGCTGCATCTCCGCGCCGGTGTCGATGCGCTGGCAGCTGAGCCCCTCCAGCCAGGCGGGATCCACCTGCAGCGGGCCATGCAGCAGCTGCACCGCCGCACCCCGCAACCGGGCCGCCTGGGCCAACGCCACCCCCATGCGGCCGGTGCTGGGGTTGGTGATGCAACGGGCCGGATCCATCCACTCACGCGTTGGGCCGGCCGTGACCAGCAGCCGGCGCCCCTGCCAATCGCGGCACCAGCCCCAGAGCGCCAGGGATTCCAAGGCCAGCAGCAACAGGTCCGGCTCCGCCATGCGGCCGGTGCCCTGGCGGTCGCAGGCCAGCAGCCCCTCGGCGGGCCCCAGGGGCAGCACGCGTTCAAACCCCTGCAGCCGCTGCCAGTTGGCGAGCACCCCCGGTGAGCTCCACATGGCGGTGTTCATGGCGGCGGCCGCCAGCACCGGCGCTTCGGTGGCCAGCAGGATCGAGGCCAGCAGGCTGTCGCCGAGGCCGTGCACCCACCGGCCCAGGCTGGTGGCCGAGAGCGGCGCCAGCAGCACCAGCTCGGCCCACTCCGCCAGCTCCACATGCAGCGGCCGTGCCGCCGTGTGGCTCCATTGATCGGCATCGAGATAGGAGCGCTGGCGGCTGAGGCTGGCCAGGGCCACCGGGCTCACCAGCTGGGCGGCGCTGGGGGTGAGCACGCAGCGCACCTCGGCGCCACGCTTGGCCAGGGCGCTCACCACCAGCGGCAGCTTCACCGCCGCGATGCTGCCGCTGATGCCCACCAAAATCCGCCGGCCCGCTAGCGGATCGGGGGGACCGAGCGGCTCAGTCTTCATCGAAGGGTTCCTGATCCACCAGGTGCACGTAGGGGCGGGCCAGGTCGGGGCGGTGGATCGCCACGGCCCGCAGCAGATGCCAGTCCTGCAGTCCGGCGAAAGCGCTGGGGTAGTCGTCCTCCTCGAGGCGCCGCGCCAAGGCCGCCATGGAAGCCTCATCCAGGGAGGCGATCAGCTCGGCGGTGATGGTGGGGGCGTTGGTCATGGCGGGGGTGCGGGGCCGGCAAAGGCTGATAAGTTCTGGCCAGGACGCCGCTGCGGCGGAGGCCAACCGGGGGAATTAGCTCAGCTGGTAGAGCGCTGCGATCGCACCGCAGAGGTCAGGGGTTCGAGTCCCCTATTCTCCATCCACGTTCCAGCCCAGGGCAGCACACGGGGGATTGGCGATGGAATGGAGCGCTGAAGCGGAAACCAAGCTCAAAGAGGTGCCTTTCTTTGTGCGGCCGGCGGTGCGCAAACGCATCGAAGCGCTGGCCAGCGAAAGCGGGCGCAGCGCCATTGATCTGGCCTTCTTCGAGCAGGCAAAAGCCCAATTCGGCCAGAAGTAATTCTGGGGGCCGCAGGGCGATGCGGTAAAAGGGACACAAATCTTCCCGGTTTCCGGTCGAGCAGATGTCGCAGTCGAAGCGCGAGCAGGTGGTGAGCCACCTGCGCTACATCCGCCAGGAGCTGCGTGAGATGCACCAGGGCGTGATGGAAGACGGCCTGCTGCCTGAAGCCGGTGAGGTGCGCGGTGTGATGGCCCAGATGGAGGCCCTGCTGGAGTTGCTGGAAGGCAAAGGCGCCCGTAAGAAAGACAGCGACGGCTGATTGCCTGGTTGAACAGCGTTCCCCCGCCGCAACGAACCCGACTGCAGAGCAGCCTCGGCGGAGCCTGGCCCCGGCTCGAGCGTTGGGCCGCCAACCCCTGGAGGCGGCTGTCGCTGCTCCTGATTGTGCTGCTGGGGGCCTTCGTGATCGGCAATGCCATCGGCACCCTCACCGGCGCCCGCGCCTTCCTCGATCCCGTGGCGGCGTTGCTGTGTGTGCTGCTGATTGAGGCGGCGATCCGGCTGCGGGGGCCGCTGCGGCGGCGCCCGGGCGACCGCCTGGGGCTCCAGCTGGTGGACATGGCCCGCCTGGGGTTCAGCTACGGGCTGCTGCTGGAGGGCTTCAAGCTGCTCTGAGCGGCATCGCTCCGGCGCTTAGCGGGCCGCCAGCAGATACAGCAACGCCATGCGCACGGGGATGCCGTTGGTGACCTGCTCCTCCACCAGGCAGCGGGCGGGATCATCCAGCAGGGCGCCACTCAGTTCCACGCCACGGTTCACCGGGCCGGGATGCAGCACCGGCACCGCGGCACCGCAATGCTCCAACCGCGCATGGGTGAGGCCGTACTGGCGGTGGTAGCTCTCCAAGCTGGTGAGCAATTGCTGGGTCATGCGCTCCTTCTGCAGGCGCAGGGTCATCACCGCATCGGCACCGGCGAGGGCCTGATCGAGATCGCGCTCGATGCGCACCGTGCCCCGCTGGGCCACCGGATCGCTGGGCTGCCCGGGCGGCGGCGCCGCCACGAACGCCGCAAAGGCCTCCGGCAGCAGGGTGGGGGGCCCGCACAGCACCACATCGGCGCCGCAGGCGGTGAGGGCCCAGAGGTTGGAGCGGGCCACGCGGGAATGGAGCACATCGCCCACGATCACGATGCGCCGGCCGCGCAGGGCCTCGGGGGTGGGTGCCTCCGGAGCGAAGTGGCGCGCCAGGGTGAACAGATCCAGAAGCCCCTGGCTGGGGTGGCTGTGGAGGCCATCACCGCCGTTGAGCACCGACACCCGCTCACCGCTGGCGTCGAGGTCGCGGGCGAGGCTGGCGGGCACGCCGGTGCAGCGGTGGCGCACCACCAGCAGCTCAGCCCCCATGGCCACGTAGGTGCGGGCGGTGTCGAGCAGGCTTTCGCCCTTGCTCAGGGAGCTGGAGGAGGGGGAAAAGCTCTGCACATCGGCGGACAGCCGCCGGGCCGCCAGCTCGAAGCTGCTGCGGGTGCGGGTGCTGGGCTCAAAGAACAGGGTGGTCACCAGCCGGCCCTGCAGGGCCGGCAGCTTGCGGGCGCCGCTGGTGGGCATGGCCCGGAAGCGCTGGGCCAGCTCCAGAACGGTGGTGTAATCCTCAAGCGAGAAGGCCGCCAGATCGAGCACGTGGCGGTGGGTCCAGTCGCTCAAGGCTGCCCGTGGTTCACACCCGCAGGCTAGGAGCCCGCGGCGCCGGCGGCCACGGCCCAGGCCTCAGCGGGCCGGGGGGTGCGGTCTCCCCGGGCACGGCGGCTCACACTGCGGCTGTGGCGCAGGTACCAGCGCCAGGGAAGCGCCTGGCCAGCGCTGATGCCGATGCGGGTGGTCTGGATGCGATCCTCTGGGCCCACCGGCCGCCAGGCAGCCGGCCGCGGTGCCAGCCACACCCCCTGCTCCGGTGCGGCGAGCTGGGCGTCATGGCGGCGATCGAGGCCAAAGCGCCGCGCCAACAGTGCCGGCCCCGCCGCCACCCGCTCCGGTTCACCCGGCAGGGCCAGCGCCCGCAACAACACCCCGTTGGCCCACCCGGCGCGGCCGGTGACCACGTTCACACAGTGGTGAATGCCATAGCTCACATAGACGTAAAAGCGCCCAGGCTCACCAAACAGGGTTTCGTTGCTGGGGCTGCGGCGCCGATGCCCGTGGCAGGCGGGTTCGCTCTGGCAATACGCCTCGGTTTCCACAAGTACGCCCCACAGCAACTCGCCATCGGGTTGGCGTTGTACCAGCAGGCAGCCGATCAGCTCGGGGGCGACCACCTCAGCGGGGCGGGCGAAGAAGGCGCTGGGAAGCGGCAGAACGGCGGCAGTGCAGTGAGGGAGCGCTGGCTCCAGAGCCAACGCTGTCGCGTGATCAGGGATGCGTTGC
>Ga0214917_10006573_pt1 | contig 12009 bp, 10 predicted proteins | sample LL_1208_BB_MetaG_FD_177983 | JGI IMG/M metagenome (GOLD analysis project Ga0214917, IMG submission 177983) | Freshwater microbial communities from Lake Lanier, Atlanta, Georgia, United States - LL_1208_BB | ecosystem: Environmental > Aquatic > Freshwater > Lake | place: USA: Georgia | collected...
TAGACGCGACGTTTGGCGAGGACGACGAAGAGGTTTCCCGGACCGAGGATCTTGTCGACCTTCGGTACGGACTGAGTGCCGTACGCCATCGCGCATATTGCCTGCGCGCCGCCCAGTTTGAAGACACGATGGACGCCTGCGATGTCCGCGGCAACGAGCATCTCCGGACGCTGTCTTCCGTTCGCATCCGGAGCGGTGCAGAGGACAACTTCCTGCACCCCGGCAACGCGGGCTGGAACGGCAGCCATCAGGACGGAAGATGGGTAGGCGCCACGTCCGGACGGTGCGTAGAGGCCGACGCGGTCGAGTGGACGCACGACCTGGCCAAGTCCTTCGCCGAAATCGAGCCAGGATCCGTGAGGCTGTTGCCGGTGAAACCGTTCGATACGATCGGCTGCAACCCTGAGGTCGGCGACGAATTGCGCCGAAACGTGCTGGTAGGCGGCTTCGATCTCCTCACGTGACGTTTCAAATGACCCGGTGACCGTCTCCCCCAGGCGCGCGCCGATCTCGCGGAGTGCGTCATCACCGCGCGCGCGCACCTCGAGGCGAACGCGTTCCACAAACGCTTCCGGGCTGAGTGGGATGCCGAAGACAACCTCGGTACGTGCAGACACCGCGTCGTCGGGTGTGAGTTCGTCGATTGGTACGCGGTGGAGGATTGCCTCCGCTTCCGGTGTCCCGACGTGCGCGATGCGCAGGATGGTCTCGTTCGTCATCTTGTTGTGGTCGTTCCAGATGGTCGGCTGATGGGTTGCACGCGATGTCGCGACGGTAGAACCTAGGCTCAGACGCCGAGTTCGCGGTTGAGTTCGAGAACGCGGTGCGACTGCTCATCGAACAGGTACCGAAGTTGCAGGACCGAGATGCCCGATCCGCCGGCCGCACGAAGATGATCAACGGCAGCCTGGAGGTCTCGTGACGGCACGATGATCGTGGCGGCGAACCAATGGCCGCCGTCAGGCCCTTCGGAGGCGCTGAATACCCGGGCAATTGTGGGCCCGGTCCGGCCACGGGTCGCCGGCGAACCAAGGAGCTTTTCCGCTACTTCGGTCTCGGTTGTCGCGCGCAGGTTTGCGGTGACCGAATAGAAGCCTTGGGCGCGCCCGCGAGCTTCGATCAGTTCGAGGATTCGTCTGGCTAGTTCGCGCTTGGCCGGATGGGTGGTGAGCGAACGCCGATTGCCAATGAGACAGGCTTGGGTCTTCATGACCACGGCATGCCTCAGGACTTTCAGGCGGTTCTCCTTGAGGGAGACACCGGATACCGTGAGTTCCACGATCACATCAGCGAACCCGGCACCGGGTGCTGCCTCCACGCCGCCGTCCATCGCAATGATGGTGAAGTGGGTGATCCCCTTCTCGTACAGGAAGCGCTGTGCGAGGCGCGGGTAGCTGGTGGCGACGCGAAGGAGTTGTCCCCTTTCGCGAAGGGTCACCGCAACATCCGCGAGGTCGACCATTGAGGTGACATCGATCCATCCGTCCGGGACGGCGACCACGAGGTCACCCGAAGAAAAACCGAGATTGGGATCAAGGACCACAAGATCGTCACCTTCGATTCCGAACTCGGAAACGAAGTCGACCCCGGTGAGACCAATGTCAAGGTCTCCATCGGTGACCTGGGTGACGATATCGCGCGCCCTTTGCAGAAAGACGATGACCCCGGGTAGTCCCGCGATGCCTGCCGAAAGCTGCCTCTCGCTCTCCTTGCGGACACGGAGGCCGCACCCCTCGAGGAAGGAGAGCGCGGCTGGTTCGATGCGCCGTCCCGACGGCACGCCCATCCGCAGGATTGTGTGTTCCGTGCTTGTCATGACCGTGCCTCCGTGCCGTTTTCCGCGCGGTTCGTGGACCTAGGCAGGCCAGTGCCGCCGGAACTCACGGTCGGGTTCTCCCGAAACCATTCGAGGGCCGATGTGATCGGGATTGGCCCATCGGGCACGGCGCTGGTGTCATCGGCCGGTACGCCATCCGGTGTGATAGGGCGTAGGCGAAGGGTGCCGGGAGGATCCTCGCGTGACACCATTGCGAGATAGGCGAAACCCTCTCTGGCGGCGAACGCAACCGCGCCACGTGCGGCGCGCCCGCTCGTGTCAAGCGTAGTGGTGACCCCCTTTTGCCGGAGCGCAGTCGCCGCGCGGGCGGCAATTACCGCGTCGCCGGGGTTGGATGGAACGACAAACACCGCATCCGGGACTTGGTCGCCGTTGCCGTCGCCCGTTTCGGCATCTTTGGCCAGAACCAACCGTTCCAGGCCGAACGCGAACCCAATTGCGGTGACTGATTGCCGCCCGCCGAGGACGCGGTAGAGGTCGTCATATCGTCCGCCCCCGCACAGTTGCTTCTCAGCACCTAAGGCCTCATGGTCCACTTCAAAGACCATTCCGGTGTAGTACTGCAATCCGCGGCTCAGTCCGAGGTCAATCTGAACGCGTTCGCGCCGTACACCGAACGCGTCGAGAAGGGTGATTGTTTCAGAGAGTTGATCCAACGGCTTCGGGTCGAGTCCGTGGGTCAGGAGGAGTGCACGGGCCGCATCCAGGGCGGTATCGGGATCCCCGCGAACGGCCCCCAGTTCGTCGATGAAGGCGAGCGCCCGGTCCACCGCCGCACGTGCCGTGTCTGCGTGCATGCGTGCCGCAAGGCGGGTGGTCACATCTTCAAGTGTTCGACGACCCAGGTCGCCTGCGCTGGTCTGGGCAACCAGACGGGCAAGCGCGTCCTCGGATGCGGAAGAACGGTCTGATGTGACGGCGTTCCCGCGGATTTGGCTGGTCTCGTCCGGGTGGATGACGTCCGGGTCGAGCGAGGCGAACCTGGTCCGGACGGCCTCGATACCGTGACGCCTGGCGTCCTCAAGGCTTTCGAGCAACAGGGCCCTTCGACGACCGGTGAGGCCAAGATGGGTCAGCAGTTCACCCAAAATTCCGACATTACCGATGGTTACGGTGTACTTGGTGATCCCGATGCTGTCCAGGGTCGTTGCTGCCAAGGCGATGATTTCCGCGTCCGCAAGGACACCTTCGGCACCGAGGACTTCGACCCCGGTCTGCATGAACTGCCTAAACCTGCCTCGAGAGGGTCGTTCGTAACGGAACACCGGGCCGGTTGCGAACATCTTGTCTGGCAGACGCGGTGACGGTTGGGCAATTGCTGCCCGCACAATGCTCGCGGTCAATTCGGGACGGAGGCAGATCCGGCGGCCACCAAGGTCGTGGAAGGAGTAGAGCTTCGAGATGATTTCGAGGCCTGACTTCCTGAGGTGAAGTTCGGCAGGTTCGAGAACCGGCACATCAACGCGGCGGAAGCCGTGAAGCCCAAATGCGGATTCGCACTTGGTGCGCATGGCATCCAGGCTCGATGCCTGACGGGTTTGGTGGTCCTGAGTGCCTCGGACGCGTTCAAGCGGTCGCCGTTCCACGGGCATCCTTTCCGGCACCAAGCGGAGCCCCGCGGAGTCCATCCTTACCGGGACGCTCCGCACTGTCTAGCAGGATCGTGACTGGGCCGTCGGCGACGAGATTGATCGTCATGTCTGCACCGAACCTCCCGGTGGCAACGGGTATGCCAAGGGATCGTAACGAGATGATGACGGACGTGACGAGCGGTTCCGCGACCGACGGGAGCGCCGCCCCGGTGAACCCGGGACGTCTGCCACTCCTTGTGTCGGCGAAGAGTGTGAACTGGGAGACGATGAGGGCCGCTTCACCGGTGTCGACGAGTGAACGGTTCATTCGGCCTTCGTCGTCAGCGATGATCCGGAGTTCAGCTATCTTGCGTGCAATCCAGACGGCGTCATCCTCGCTGTCCTCATGGGTCACTCCGATGAGAACCGCAAGGCCACGACCGATTTCCCCCACACGTTCCCCGGCAACCTCCACAAGCGCACCGCGGACACGTTGGATAACGGCGCGCATGATGGTCTGTGGGCCGGCTACGCCGAGACCGGCGAAGACGATGAGGTGGCTGCGGTTCCCGTACTGGTTGGCGCCGGTGACGCGGGGGCGGCCGCAGGAGCGCTTGCCGGAGCAGCGGTATCTGACTTCGTCTCGGTTGCCGGGGCCGGAGTGGCTGCAGGCGTGGGCGCAGGCGTAGTCTCGGACGGTGCCGAAGGGCGACTGTCGTTGATGTACCAACCTGAACCCTTGAAGACAACACCGGCGGCGAAGTAGACCTTGCGCACCTTGCCGGAGCACTCGGGACATTCGGTTATGGGATCGTCGGAAAACTTCTGCACGAGTTCGAAACGATGGGTGCAAGCGGTGCAGACGTACTCGTAGGTCGGCATATGCGGTGCGTGAACTCCTGTTCCCGACCCGATGGTCGGAGTGAGGATAGTCTAGCAACCGGTTACCGGTGGTCAGGTGAGGTCTGGCAGGTCGAGGAGTAGCCCCTCGATGGCGAGACGGGGATTGACGTTCGCATCGATGTGTGCCCACGCCTCGCGGGTTCGGGTGAGTGCGGCGATGATTTGGGGGGCGTCAAGTCGGCCTGAAGCCTGCCTCAACGCCCCTTCACGATCGGTATTCGTGATGAGTTCAGGGCATCCTGCATGGCAAACCAGGGCGTCGCGCCACCAAGTGACCCAATCCTCGAACGCGGCGGCCATTCGTTCACGGGTGCGTGCCACCTGACGACTGTCCTCCAGGCGGTCTGCGAGGGCAAGGCGCCTCGCCCGACGTGTTTCGAGGATCGTCTCGAGGAGCGTCAGGTGGTCATCGCGACGGGTGAGTTGTGCGGGATTATCGGACGTCGAGATGGCCCACCCAGGTCTTCCCCCTGACAGGCGTGCAAGGAGATCGGCTTGGTCGCCATCGACGCCCCGGTCAATCAGGCCCTTCGCGACGGTCGCAAGGGGCACGGTCCGCAACCCAACCTCGCGACATCGCGAACGGATTGTTGGCAGGACCTGGTCGGCGTCGTTCGTGGTCAGGATGATCACGGTGTCCGGTGGAGGCTCCTCAATGGTCTTGAGAAGCCGATTGGCGGCCTCGTTTTCAAGGATTGATGCCTCGCGCACAATGAAGACCTTGCGGGTCGCCAGGTACGGGTGCAGGCTTGATTGGTGGATCACTTCCTGAGCCTGCTCCGTCAGGATGGTCCGCTTTTCATCGCGACGCTCCACAAGATGGATGTCCGGATGCCCGTTACGGCCCGAGGCATGGCAGGACGGACACGCGCCGCACGGCGCTTCAGGCGGCGGCCCGTTGCAGACCACCTGCGCGGCGAACGCAACGGCAAGGGTGCGCTTGCCGATCTGGGCAGGGCCAGTGATGAGGTATGCGTGCGTACCTTGTCCACGCGCGTACGCATTCCGCATCTGGGTGACGGCGGCGTCATTCCCGACAAAATCCGCGAACGATCGGGTCATGTTGTCGTTCCAAGGCAACGGGCTTGCAACTACCGTTGTGCCGAAGCGTTACCCGGTTGATGGGGACCGTACTTGCAAGCGCTGCCGGGTCTTCGCACGTGTTTTGCCCAAGTTGTGTCGGTCGGGTCGAGGCTTTGGTCTCACACGATGATACGGGCGTCGGAATCTCAGACTTCGTGCCGCATGACGCGGTCACCGTGGTGAGATGCGTTGACTGTCGCCTTGTCTTACGCGTCGAGGTCGACCTACCTACGACGATTTCAGTTCCGACGGGTGGCGAACGGCGCTCTGCCGGTGGGGCCATCCATGGTCCTGCGGTCAACCATGCACCCGGCGAACTTTGCAGTCACCTGCGGGCCGTCTAGGTCTAGACTCGGGAAGCGCCCAATGCAGGCAAGTGGGCACGCCGTGGCCACCATACGCGAACGCGCCGAAGCCATCCGGGTGCGTCAACGGGTCTGTGAGACCCGTCTCTGCAGAGAGAATAATGCAGGAGATGGTGCCGAGAGACAGAATTGAACTGTCGACACTGCGATTTTCAGTCGCATGCTCTACCAACTGAGCTATCTCGGCAGGCCAGAACGCCAAGGTGGCACGCGAGAGGTGTGGAACGGCCAGCAAGCAACGCCGGGTGGGCGGTGAGGGGCTCGAACCCCCGACACCGGCGGTGTAAACGCCGTGCTCTACCAGCTGAGCTAACCGCCCGTTCCGATCATCCCTTAGCGTGGACCAGTGTGTGTAATGGTGCCGAGGATGGGACTTGAACCCATACGAGGAGTGGATACCCCACTAGGCCCTCAACCTAGCGCGTCTGCCAGTTCCGCCACCTCGGCAAGCACGCTTAGTATAGCAACGGCGTGGCGGTGCGCCCACGCAGGACGAACCATCACGCCGTGCGAGTGTCCGGTGTGCCAAAAGCACGTCGCTGTAGGGCGTCGCGACTTGGCAGCCCGGGAGTGAAAGCCTTACGCGCCGAGGGCCTTGCGGGCCTTGATGACCGGTTCAGCTTCCTTGGTCAACGTTTCGGCAACTTCCTTGAAGACTGTCGACGGCGCTTCCTGGTTGACGAGGATCCGTTCGAGACCCTTAGCGAGGATCTGGTCCCCGTTTGGCACGAAGACACGGGCGCTATCCTGGAACTTGGTCTTTGGCAACTGGTCGAGGGCGGTCTTGAAGTTCGGGTTGGTCTTGACGAAGTCCTGCATCTCCTTGCTGTCGATTGCCGTCTTGCGGACTGGCATGTAGCCGGTCTGCTGCGACCAAGAAGCCTGAACTTTCGGGCTGGTCGCAAAGGCGATGTACTGCATGGAAGCGGCCTGCTTCTCCTTGGCCAGGCCTGACAGGATGGCTACACCGGCGCCACCGGTCGGGCATCCGAAGCCGGCGGGACCTTCGGGAAGGAAACCTGTTCCGACCTCGAACTTGCCCTTGGCGGCGTCGAGGATGCCGACCAGGCTTCCGGTCGAGTTGATGATGTTGACCGCGTTCATCTGCTTGAACTCGTCGGTGTCGTTCTTGACTGACTGGGACCAACCGGCCTTGATGCTGTCTCGGTAGAACTCACCGGCTTGGACGCCCTTCGGTTCCCCGATGGTCATCTTGAAGTCCTTGTCTGAGTACGCGCCACCGAACTGCCAGATCACACCCTGGAAGATCCAGGCGGAGTAACCACCGTTGGCGAAGACGAACTGCTTGGGATCGATCGCGCCCTTGAGTTTCGGCGCGAAGTCCTTGACGAACTCATCCCAGGTCTTCGGGGCGCGGTCGGGGAGGCCGGCCTTCTTGTAGGCATCCTTGTTGTAGTAGAAGAGCGGTGTGCTGCGGGCGAACGGCAGTGCGTAGCTCTTGCCGGCCTGGACGTACTCGTTGAACAGTGAGTCAACGTAGTCCTTGGTGTCGACCTTCTCGGCCTTCATGAGGTCATCCATCGGCTGGATGGCCTTGTTCAAGTAGAACTTGTACCACCAGACGTCGGAAAGCACGGCCATGTCCGGTGCCTGCTTGGCCTGAAGCGCGGCGGTCAGCTTGTTTGCCAGCTCCTCGTAGCTGCCCTGGAACTGGTGCTCGACGGTGACTGCCTTCTGTGAGTCATTGAACTGTTTGACGACTTCTTCCTGGACCTTGCCGAGGTTGGCGGCGAAGGCGCCCCAATAGACGAGCTTGACCGGTCCCGATGAAGCGGCAGGGGCGGCGGCGCCACCAGACGCGCCGTCACCGCCGCAGGCGGCGAGGGCTAGTCCGGTCCCGAACAACCCGGCGGCGGACAATGCGCCCCGGCGTGTACGCAGGTTCATGCTTGCGTTTCCTTCCTGTTTGCGCGGCACAACACCCGCGCGTCGTGTTGCGGTGGCCGTCACCCCTTGACGGCACCGGAAGCAATTCCCTCGACCAGATGCCGTTGCACCACGATGAAGAGGGCAATGATGGGCGCGATCACGATGATCGTGCCCGCGAGAACCACGCCCCATTCGGTGGTGCCTTCCTGCGTGAACAGGAAGAAGATGCCGACAGGGAGGGTGCGCATGGTGTCCTTGCTGGTCACCACCAGGGGCCAAAGGAAGTCGTTCCACCGTGCCACGGCGGTCAGCAGGATGAGCGTGGCGAGGACGGGACGGGAGAGTGGGAGGACAACGTGCCACAGGATCTGGAGGTGGCCGGCGCCATCGACACGTGCAGCTTCAATCACTTCCCTGGGGAGGGACAGGAAGTGCTGTCGGAGGAAAAAGGTTCCAAACGCTGACCCGATGGTTGGCAGGATCAGTCCGGTGATCGAGTTCACGTAACCAAGTGACGCGACGGTGAGGTAGTTCGGGAGGACGGTCACTTCCTCAGGAATCATGAGCGCACCAAGGATGAACATGAAGATCAGGTTCCTGCCGGGAATCTGCAGGTAGGCGAACGCGTAGGCACAGAAGGTGGCATTCACGAGCTTCAAGGTCGTGCTGACAAACGTCACCGCGATGCTGTTGAGGTACATCCGCGTGAATGGGGCTGCGGCCCACGCGGCCGGGAAATTGCTCCACGCGGGGTTCGGCGGCCACCACGTGGATGGCACGGTGTAAATCTCACGATTGGTCTTGAGTGCCCCGATGATCACCCAGTAGGTCGGGATGCCGACAATCACCAGCGCAACACCCAAGCCAAGGTAGGCCGCGATGGCGCCTGCAAGGCGCGACGCCCGCATCTGTGACGTCGCTCGCGGAAGATCCGTGGACTTAGAGGAAATGCGCGAGGCGGAAGCGAAGGTGACGCTATTCATACGTGACCCGCTTCTCCACCATCCTTATCTGCACGACCGTTATGGCGAGCATGAGACCGAACAGGATGGTGGCGTAGGTCGCGGCCCGACCCGCATTGAAGCCGACAAAGGCTTCGCTGTACACCTGATAGATAAGCGTGGTTGTTGCAAAGACAGGGCCACCGCCGGTCATGACCCGGATGACATCGAACGCCTGAAAACTGGACAGGATTGACGTGACAGTCAGGAAGAAGGCAACCGGGCTAAGGCCGGGGATTGTCACGTTCACGAACCGCTGCCAGGCATTCGCTCCGTCGACACGCGCGGCTTCGTACAACTCGCGGGGTATGCCTTGGAGACCCGCGAGGAAGATCACCGCGTCGTACCCGGTGGTTTTCCAAATGACTACGAGGATCACGGTAGGCATCGCCCACACAGGATCGTTCTGCCAACGTGTCATTGGCATCCCGAGGCCGGTTGCGGCCTGACTGATAAGTCCGTAATAGGGGGCGAGGAGAAACGTCCAGACAAGGGCAATCGCGCTTCCCGGCAAGATTGCCGGAGCGAACATTGCGGCGCGAACCACATTGCGTCCCACACGCTTCTGGTTCAGGAGGAGCGAAAGCGCCAACGAAATCATGATCGTGATCCCGACTGAACCCACCGTAAAGACCAGCGTGTTGCGCAGTACCGTCCAGAAGGTGGCGCTTGTCAGGACCTCAACCCAGTTGTCGAGACCAATCCACAGGGGTTCCGGCGCGATCATGTCCCAGTACGTGAAGCTGAGCCAGAGGTTCCGGATCATTGGCCAGTAGGAGAAGACGCACAGGGTGACAACGTTCGGGGCGATGAAGGCGATGAAGATGATTAGATCGCGGGACCATGCAGGTGTCGCCGACGGGCTCGCAACAGTTGTGGGGCGCGGCACGCGGATAGATTGCATCGTGATGACCCTGACCTCTTACCGTCTTCGAACTGTGCCAATGGGACGTTACGGGCGGGTTATCCGGTTGTGACAATTGTTGATGTTGAGTACTAGGAACCCGGACGCACCCAGTTTGTCATGTCTTCCTTGTGTGCCCTCACTTCGGGCAGTCCATGCACGAGGGCACGACGTGCCATCACCATCCTGGTTATGACCTCGTCAGGGGTCAGGCGGGTGACCACGGTCTCGCCAGTTGACCATTCATCCTTACCCACCAACTTCAGACGGGTGTCGGCAAGGCCTTCCATGAACTCAATCGTCCGATCATTAATCTCGATCAACTCTTCGAAGCGGCCTTCCAAATTGATCCACATGAAGACATTGTTACACAACCTTGGTATGGAAGCGCGGTCGCCGCAGGGTCAGGGGTTCGGGAATGGCAGGGTTCAGCGGATCGCTGCAGACCACCGAAAGATTGACGCCGAGGGGTTCTGCCAGATACACTTCCACGTCATCGACGCTGTTTAGTGGTGCCGATTTCATGGTCCCGTGGTGCAGCGGTCTAGCATACATCCCTGTCAAGGATGAGATCGCGGGTTCGAATCCCGTCGGGACCGCCACTTTTGGCCCCTCCCTAGTAGGAGGGGCCTTGTTGTTGTGCGAGAAGTTGCCGGGAACTGAGGGCAACGTGTCATCACGATCTGACAGATAGCGGGATGTGCCATGCCTACTGATAATCCTCAAGCGGGTGTGTCCCCTGTTGGACAGGTGTACCTGCGTCAAGCCATTCCGGCAGATGCTGACGGGATGGCGACGGTATTCGGCCTTGCTTTCGATGATTACCGCCGCGGCCTTGGGGTAGATGCGGTCACCCTCGCGACGATGTGGCACCCGTCCTTCTCTGCGCGGGTTGGGGTGTCGACCGTTGCTGTTTCGGCATCCGGAGACGTGGTTGGGTTCATCATTTCTGTCCCACCTGGCGCCGAAGAGTTTGGACGAGACGGGCGCCCACGTGACCGTCCCAGGTTTCCAGAACTGATGGGATGGAACAACATGTGGCGCCTGCCAGCCACGTTCGGGCCGATGGGACTTGCCTTTGCCCGTCGACGGACCCGTCCCGACGAGGGGTACGTCTCGATGCTTGCCGTTAGGCCGGATTGGCAGGGGAAGGGTGTTGCCCGGTCACTCCTGCTAGCGGTTGAGGGTGCGATGGTGCGTGCGGGTGCAAGTGGGGTACTGCTCCACACCGCCGCGCGCAATGAGGCCGCACTGAAGGCGTATCGGCGTACCGGCTACCGGGTGGTGCGCACGCTGCGTTCGCCGTGGACTGACCCGGCGGGCATCGACGCGTACGTCGCGATGCGCAAGGATGTGGCCGTCACGGGTCCGCTGCACCGGTAATTCCCGGCAAGTAGATCATTGGCGACGGCGCGGGGCTAAGCAAACGTTCCCACGATCACAATCATCTAGTCGCAGGGGTAGGTGGCACCTCGACGGCATTCCACACGAAGTCAATCGTCGTGACGAGGCCATTGACGGGGCCGTTGAAGTCGTTCCCGGCACTTTCGGGGAAGGTGATCGTGAGAATGAGCGTGTCTGTCTCTGATGGACGAAGCATCTTTGGTGTGCCCACTGGGGGTATTCCCTTGGTGCACCCTGAAACATCGTCGTTCGGAACCGGGAAGTCTGCCTTGAGCGGACCACAATAGAAAGCCGACAAACTGGCACGTGCAACATTGAGTTGCAAACCATTACTGGGGTCGGTGAACAGAATGGTGCCATCCCCGCTGCCGGCGGTCGGTTGCGTTTTCAGGCGATAGGTCAGCGACTTGCGGGTCGTATTCGACACGGTAATCGTGCGGGTAAGTGTCGCGCCGGGTGCGAGGTTTTCTCCCGCGAAGATGCGCACGTTTGTGATGCCATCAATGCCGACGCCAAAACCGACTGTCCGGGGTACGGCGACGACAAATGTTCCGCCGGGTCGAATGGCAGACGCACTCACCGCACGCGTCGTGACACCTGACTGCGCCGCGACCGGATCGAATGAAGACATTGTGGCCAGGAGGCGTCCACCTGTCGCGTCCACACTCAGTCCGGTCACCACGGGTTCAAACCAGTCCCGCGCGTTGGGACTCCATTTGAGGAGGCGAATGCTGTCACGCGAGACATCTCCCCGGGCCAATGGCTCGGTAAGGCGGGCGACGTCGAACGGGATCTCCAGGGTAATCGGGCCCGTGAAAACCGCCGAGGTACTGACATTGATCGGATCTGACAGGAGAAGTTCGCCGGACGGCGGTGTGGCCACTGCAAACGGGGACCGGTCGCCGTCGAGGGCAGTGATGCCGGTTTCGGTCACCAGATCGAAGGTCACGCGCGGTTCACGCCCGGTGTCGCCCGGTGCAGCGACCGAGACGGTCTTGCCTCGGACGGTATAGCCGACCGGCGTGGCTGTGGTGGTTGGCGTCTGTGTGAT
>Ga0214917_10006574_pt1 | contig 12009 bp, 30 predicted proteins | sample LL_1208_BB_MetaG_FD_177983 | JGI IMG/M metagenome (GOLD analysis project Ga0214917, IMG submission 177983) | Freshwater microbial communities from Lake Lanier, Atlanta, Georgia, United States - LL_1208_BB | ecosystem: Environmental > Aquatic > Freshwater > Lake | place: USA: Georgia | collected...
ATCCTTAGCTGCCATGGGTCGCTTCCTTTTCGGTGAGGCTCGCAGCCTCCTGGTTGAGGGTCAGCATCTGCTTGCGGAGCTCGTCGCATTCGGCTTGGAGCAGGCCGATCTTGTAGACGCGATCGCCGAGGTCGGCGGCGAGGCGGGCGTAGCGGGCGTTGAGATCGTCGAGTGTGCTCATGCGAAGGCCCGGTAAGGGTTGTAGTGGAGTTGAGCGAGGTGCTGCTCGATGTCGCGCAGGGCGAACGTGTAGTGGCTGTAGTCCTTGAACCGGGCGAGATCGTCCAGCAGGGCGCGCGCGATGCCGAAACGGCGGAAGCTGGGCTTCACGTACACGTAGTGCAGGGTCGGCGGCGCGACGAGGGCGTACCCGAGAATAACGGCCGGGTCATCTTCGAGGTGCGCGACGCGGAGGGAGCTGGACGCGAGGAGCCGCTCGACCACGGCATGGTGGCGGGCGAAGAACACGTCGCGGGGGACGTGCTTGGCCCACAGCGAGCCGTGGTAGTAGGACTTGAGCAGCGTGGCGAAGACGAGCGGGTGAGCCTCTTGGCCGGCGGTCGCGATCTTGAAGTTGGCGCTCATGTCCACGCCGCCCCGAACTCGGAGAGCACCTTGCGGCAGGCGGCGCACACGTAGCGGTACTTGCGGCAAGTGTTGGGGGTGCCGCACTTCGGGCATTCCTTGGGCGCGGCCTTGTGCCCGCGAGGGAGCCCGCCACGACGGCGCAGCCGCCGGCGGTAGGCGTAGTTCTGCGACTGTTCGAGCGCCGCTTGCAGCACTTCCTCGGCAAACCGCCGGATAAGCGGTTCAAGGTTGAGCGATTCCTGCGGCGGCCTCGGTTTGCCCACGTCGCGAATGTTGGCCGGTTAATCGACCAAAGTCAAGCCCCCCCGACGCCGAGGTGGCGCCGAGGGGGAGCGAAGACGGTAAACCTACTGGCCGTGGACGCGCGCGGCCTGCCCGATGAAGATGACTCGGAGGAGGTGCTGCTCGGCCGGGGGGACCGAGCGGATGCGGTGGTGGATGTAGGCGCGCTCGTCGGCCAGCGCCTTCTCGGTCTTGCATCCGAGGATGTAGAGGGCGATCTCGGCGGAGGTCATGGCGTGCTCCTAGTACTCGGGGCCGCGGTCGAGCTTCGCCCACACGGCGCTTCGCAGCTCGTCCAGCTCGTCCTCGGACATGGACAGGCTCAGGTCGGGGCCGTCGCCGTCGATCTTGGCCCACTCGATCGAGATGCTGCCGCTGCTTCCCACGTCCGGGTCGGCGCCCCAGCAGTCGGCGAGCACTTCCAGGTACACCCTACGGCTCTCGTCGGTCGCCTCGTCGTAGAGATCCCACCTGATCGTCACCGCGGTCATCACACGCTCCCATCGGTCGATCATCGACCGTGAAGAGCATCTTACTTGGCTGGCATCCCCTTGTCAAGCGCATCGCGCAACGGAACATCGCGGGAGACCTGTTCCGCCCATTTTTTCGGGTCTTGCGACCACTTCTCCCACCGCTGCCAAGTGTCATCCATCGGCGCGCGGATCCACCAGCCGTCATCGCAGGCGCGAACCTCGCGAGCGTCGGCGAGGAGGTCCTCGATGCGCTTGCGGGCGCGACCGGCGGTCCCGAGGCCACTGAGCGGGTCGAAGACGAGCGTCACGGCGCCATGCCCCGCCGGAGGCCGCTAGCGTGCCTAGCGCACACGCGCGACCTCGACCAAGCCGCAACGCGCCCCCGGCATCCCTCGTTCGCCAGAAGGCAAGGGAAGGCCGCTCCTGCGTGTTCGCGGCAGTAGTCCACCGAGCGGTACCTCTCCAGCGGCTGTCCGCACCCGTCGAACTGGCACTGCGCCACGTCTTTGTTGACCGGGAGACAGTAAAGGCCGGTGCGCGAGCGGTGGATGCGCCCCTCGCGGAGGAGCCGGTTCAGCGTGTCGCCGAGCGCGCTGGGCGAGCAGCCCACCTCGCGGTAGATCGCGTGGCGCGGGGCGATCCCCTTGGCGAGGGCGGCGAGGATGCGCTCGGCCACGTCGGGGCCGGGCGGTGGTGCGGACTTGGCGGGCCTGATCATCACTTGCGCTCCAGGTGGGAGGTGGGTCGCGCAGAACCGCGCCGGCCAGCTAGGCCCGAGGCGCTCGCTGCATCGGGAAGCGGCGCACACGGACTGCCCGGTGCGTCGCGAGAGCTCCCCGCTACCGTCGCGGGCGAACTTCGCGGCCTCGCGTTGCTTGGCGCGGTAGGCGGCCTGAAAGCATAACGTGCAGAGTTTCGTTTCGCTGGTCCAGCTATGCCGGCCGGTGCAGCCGGGGGTAACGCAGGGATATTCGAGGGGTCCGCCGGGCATCGAGTCACTGCTCCATCGGGGCGAAGAGGATCTCCACGCTGTAGGCGCCTCGAGGCCCGCGGCGCTGCTCGTACCGCCACTGGAGGCGAGGCGTCGCGCGATCGTCGGAGAGCCCCAGCCAGTCGGTCACGCCGTCGCGGATCGCCTTGAGGCTCGCCGGCAGGGCGTCATCGTCGAGGCCGCCGCTCGGAGCCACTCTGGTGAGGGTGATCACCAGCGGGAGCGGGAGCGGGTCGCCGACTTGCGCGCGGCAGGCCGCCGACGCCGCGTTGCGCTGCTTGCGCCGGGCGAAGGATCGCGACTGCCAGCGGCCCCAGCTTCCGTTCAGCGGGTTGGTGGTTTTGAGCGCGAGGGTGACACTACTTGGCATCGCCGCCGTCCTTGTCGGGGTTCGTCTCGCAGAGTCCCCACCTCATGCAGCCTGCGTCGCTTTCGTTCGCGGCAAACAGTTCAAACTGCCGACCGCCATGCGAGGTACGTGCCCACTTGACCGCTTCATCGATCGGCCACGGAGCCCCCCCCCGCCCGGTTTTCTGCTGAAAAAATGCCGGCCGAACATACCCAAGCGACTCGAAAGTCTCTCCCTTTTCAGCGTATCGCTGAGAGGCCCTCTCAGCGACCTTGGCCTCCAAGTCACGGATGAAGTCGATCCGTTGCGGTTCGTTGTCCGCAAGAAACCGGATCTCGCTCTTTCGCGCGAACACGCACGGCCAGCAGCCGACGCGCTCTGCGCCCTTGAGGTACAACGGATTGGGCGCAAGCCCATGCCGCTTGTGGATGTCGATCACATCCTGCTCGGACCAGTAGATCAGCGGACGCCAGACTTCGCAGTCCATAGTGCTATTCCACTCCCACTCAGGCATCTTGGAGCGAGCCTCGCTCTCAGCGCGTCGGATGCCGACTGTGTTTAGCACCTCTTCGCCAGCGTCTTGCATCTCCCGGATGTAGTTTCGCATCGGGAACACCTTGAGTTCCTGCGTGCAGAACCGCTGCATCCGCGAAGCAAACATCCCCTTCTTGACTACGAGATCGACCATGCCGCCGGGATACTTGGCGGAACGGACCTCCTTGATCGGCCCGAGTTTCTCGGTCAACGGCCCGCGGAGGTACTCGTAGGTCGCCGCATGCTCCCAGCCGGTGTCCATGAACACGCGGTCGTGCTCAATCCCTAGTTCGGTCAAGTACAGCGACATGGCGGCGGAGTCCTTGCCGCCGCTCACCGACGCCACGATGCGACGCCCGTTGATCTTCTTCTTCAACTCTTCGATGTCCATTAGCGCCTCCTCCGAAGATCGTCGCCGCCGCAGGCCACGTAGCTGCCATATGCGCTCGCGAGGCGGGAGCGGAAGCGGTCGCCGTACACGGCGGCCAGCGTGCGGCCCTCGCCCTCGGGCGGGAGGTTGGTCGTGACCACGGTGCGCCGGCCGCGGTCGGAGCGCACCTCGATGAGGCTCGCGAGCTCCTTCGACGCCCACTCGCTGGACTCATGGCCGAGGTCATCCACGACGAGCACCAGCGCCTTGAGCGCCCGCGGGTAGGCGTTGCTCGACCAGTGCTCGCCGACGCGCACCTCCTTCGCCGAGAGCCACCAGCTACCGTCGAGGCAGGCGGCGACCCAAGTGGCCGCGCAGGACTTGCCGCGCCCGGTCGGCCCGCCGAGGACAAGCAACCGGCGCCCGTCGCCGCGGACGAACGACTCGCTTGCGCGTGCGGCGGCCTGCGACCCGGGGTGGCCGGCGATCACCGGGCACCGCTGCTGGGCGACCGCGAGGCGGACATGGTCGGGGTCGAGGTCGAGCAGGCGGACGCGCTCCCGGCGGATGTCGCGCCAGTCCTGCTCGTCGGGCGGGGCGGCGTTGGCGGCCTCGGCCTTGGCGCGGATCTGGGCGAGGTACGCCTTCGGGTTGAAGTCACTGGTCATTCTGGCCTCCATGCTGCGCGAAGTACTTCTCCCAAGTGCTCTCGATGCCGAGGCCGATACGGCCCTCGCGCTTGGTTTGCTTCACAAGACCGCGCTCGATCATGTTCGCGGACAGTAGCCCGCGGACGCCGAGGCCGGTGGCGAACGAGTCGCCGCGCAGCCCTTCGATCGCGGCCATGAGCTGCTCGACGCCGCGCTTCTTGCGGGCTTGGCGGAAGGCCATGAACGTGTCGTTCGACCACGGCGCCTGCTCGGCGGTGAGCCCGAGGAGGTCGCGGGCGGCAGCGATCCAGCGGTCGGCGTCGGCGCGCTCCTGCTGGCGCTCGGCTTCGGCCTCGGGGCTGCGGTCCTTCGGCGGGCGTCCCCGGCGGGGCTTGGCGGGCGTGTCTGCCGGCGGCTCGACCGTAGCCGTCGCCTGCTCGCTCGCGTCTTTTCGGTCCCCGAAAAGCGCAAGGTTCTTATCTTTATTCTCTTCTCTATACTCTATACTCTCTACGCTCCCGAGTTGCTGGTGACTCACTAGTGACTCACTAGTGAGGACATTTTTATTCACCTGTGTGTCACCTGTGGGTCGGCTGTTCCTCACCTTGTCGGCGGCCTGCTTTCGGTGGTGAGCGCCGTTGTGCTCCATCCATGCGTACAGGTGAAGCCCGTCAAGGAAGCCGGCGTCTTGGAGCGCCTTCACGAACGCTGCGCCGTCATCGCGCCAGCCGGCCACGACCGCAATCGCCGCCGGCGGCATCTTGCTCAAGTCGCCGTCCGGGGCATGGCGTGACGCCCAGAGCCAGAGCTCCACGACATGCGTCCAAGCGCGAGGCTGCCCGGTCAAGGCGGCCAGCGTGACGCTCTTGCGATGCGTTGGTAGGTCGCCGTAGACCTTTATCCACGGCAGTGGCGAACTCATGCTACACCAAAGACGAAGGGCGCATCTAACGGTGCTGGCCGCTAGACACGCCCCTCGCGGGCAATCGGGGGGGATGATCGCCCTAACCTTCGATCACCGGTTGCCAGCACAACCGTCGATCTCCCATGACGCTACACCGGGTCGCCGGCGGCTGTCAACTTCTCCTTGCGTGGCTTGCCGCCCGCAACTGCAACCGCAGCCGGTCGCGCTCCTGCCGCAGCGCCTGCACCTCGGCCTGCGACCGCGCGAACGCCACGCCGACCAGCACGCTCCAGGCCAGACACACGATCACGGCGCCGAGAGAGAGCATCAGGCGCCCGCCTTTCGAGCGGCGGTCCGCGCACGCACGCCGTCGAGCGACAGTCGCTCCGCGGGCGTCAGCCACACGTCCGCCGGCACCGCGCCCTCGGTCGCGATCTCGAGCGCCCGCTGGTAGTACGGCCCCGGGACGCCGTTGCCGGTAGTCCACAGCGAAGTCATCTGCCGCGTTGTCCCGAGCAGATCCGCCAGCGCCGAGCCGGTCACCTTGTTCGTCCTCATCCACTTCGCGAGATGGTCCATGTCAACCTCCTAGGCACGCTCTACGTTACCGGCCACGGTCCAGTCAAGCCCTCCGCGCAACCTCGCGACTTGTCTAGCGTTTGCGGTGCATAAAAAAAAGAACTTGCACCGTCAAGGCATCCATGCCAGTCTACGCAGCGTCGCAACTGACGCGACACGGAGAATGTGATGACCGACACCGGGATCCGAGTCAACCAGCACCTCGCCAAGACCTACGAACTCCAGCACCGGCTCGCCGCCAACCAGCAGCGCCTCATCGAGGCCAACGCCGCCCTGTGCCACGCCGCCGCCGGCTGGAAGGCCGGCCGCATGGACGCGGAGTTCCTCGCCGCGATTGCCGGCTGGGAGACGGAGCGCGCCGCGTACAGCGCCGAGTCCGACGCGATCACGCGCGACATCGCGGGGCTCAAGCTGTGAGCGCCGCCGACCTCGTCACCCTGCGGTCGCAGCAGTTGCTCGCCGCAGCCCTCATGCGCGCCGCCGCCCAGATCACGCAGGACGATCTCGACGGCTACGCCGCTCGCTACGCCGCCGCCGTCGAAGAGTTCAAGACCAACATCAACAAGGAGTAGACCATGACCACCGCCCTCGCCAAGTCCGAGTCCAGCATCACCACCACCGGCTTTGAGCCGTCCAACATGGGAGAACTGCTTACGCTCTCCGAGACGCTCGCGCGCTCCTCGCTCATCCCCGTGTCGCTCCGCGGCAAGCCCGGCGACGTGGCGGTCATCCTCATGCACGGTCGCGAGTTGGGCCTTACGCCGATGCGCGCCCTGTCCGAGATCTACGTGGTGGACGGCAAGCCCAGCGCCAGCGCCACGCTCAAGGTCGGCCTGTGCGTGCGTCACGCCAGCGTGTGCAAGTACTTCCGCGCGATCGAGGTGACCGAGAAGATCGCAACGTACGAGACGCAGCGCGCCGGAAGCGAGCCCGTGCGGTTCTCGTACAGCATCGAGGATGCCGCTCGCGCCGGGCTGACCGGCCGCGCCACCTGGAAGGCGCACCCGAAGCAGATGCTCTCGGCGCGCGCGAAGTCTGTGCTCGCCACGATGGTCTACCCGGACCTCGTCGGCAACCTGTACGACCCGGACGAGGCGCAGGACATCCGAGAGTCGCAGCGCAGCTATCGCGTCGAGGAGCCCGTGGCCGCGCCCATCCCCGAGGCCGTCGTGATCGAGCAGCGCCCCGTCGAGCCCGCGCCCGAGCGCAGCGCCGCGTTCCTCGCCGCCGCCAACGCGATCGAGGAGGCCAGCACCATCGAGGCGCTCGCCGCCGTCGCCCAGCGCATCAAGGACGCCGCCGGCATCCTCACGCAATCCGAGAGCACGGAGCTGCGTTCGGCCTACATGTCCAAGCGCAAGGCGATCGGAGGTGCCAAGTGAAGGTCACCGGCTCTTCCCTGCCCGTCTTCCGGTCCTGCCAGTGGTGGGCTCGCCCCGAGGTCGAGACGCCGCCGCCGTCCGCGCCCACGCCGGAGATGCTCCTCGGCACCGAGGTTCACGCAGCGATCGAGGTCTTCCTCGCCGGCCAGACGCCGAAGCTCTCCGACGAGGCGCAGTCGCTGTTCGAAACTTGGCGCGCGTGGTGGCAGCAGTCGCCGCTGCGGCATGAGGCGTGGCTCACCGAGCGCCCCTACGCCTACAGCACCACCTCGGACACGGCTCGACCGCTGGAGGTCGCCTCGCACCGTCGCTACACCGCCAACGCCGACGAGATCGCCGGCACGATCGACGCCCTCGCGCTCGACGCCGAGCACGGGCACGTCGTGGACTGGAAGACCGGCAAGGACTTCGGGCGCATGACGGCCGACGCCGCCGGCAACTGGCAGTTGCGGTTCTACGCGCTCGCCCTCGCCCGGGCGCACCGTCTCGACTCGGTCACGGTTCACGTCGTGCGGATCTCCGACGAGGTCACGCACACGTCGCACACGCTCGACGCGCTCGACCTTGACGCCGCCGCGCATGAGATCGCTCGCCTCGCGCGCAACGTCCCGTACAGCAAGCCCGAGCCCGGGTCGCACTGCCGCCGCTGCCGCGCGGTCGCCGTGTGCCCCAGCACCAGCACCTCGACCAAGGCGCTCGTCGCCACCGTCGAGCCGGCCAAGCTGGAGATCTCCTCGCCGGAGCAGGCCACCGAGCTCTACCTCCGGTTGCGCCAGGTGCAGGCCGCGTGCGAACAGGTTGAGGCCGCGCTCAAGGCTTACGCCTCCGAGGGCGGGATCTCGCTCCCGGGCGGCCGCCAGTACCGCCGCATCAGCAGCGAGCGCGAGACGATCACGCTCAACGGCCCGGACGGTGCGCTGGCTCGCGACGCGATCCATGCCGCCGGCGCGCACAAGGCCGTCGAACTCAAGTACAGCGTCTCCAAGGCCGCGATCGAGCGCGAACTCAAGGCTGCGGGGCTCGCCGGCAAGGAGCTGCGCGCCAAGATGGAGGCGCTCTACGCCGAGCTCCGCGTCGCCGGCGCCGTGCGCTCGACCACCATTGATTCGTGGAGGGAGTCGTGATCCGCACCTATCGCCTCGGCAACAGCTACTACTTCGTGTGCGGCGCGTGCAACAAGACCACGATGATCAGCGACCCGGACGCCGACGAACTGGAATCCTTCCTCGGCTCGTTCCTTCGGGCGCATGACAACCTCGTCCATGCCGTCAAGAAGGAGGGCGACAATGGCGCGGACCCGTCAGCGTGAGTGGCCCAGGTGCGTTGCCCAGGTAGCCTGCGACGGGAACATGATCAGCCGGCACGGGAAGACCACCTGTAGCCCATGCGATGCCGCAATCGCGCGGCGAAACCGGACCCCGAAGCTACGGGGCGCAACGCTGCACCCGGAAGGCGTGCAGGATCTCAAGGAGACGTGTGATGAGTGAAGCGACGTTCGGTGGCGAGACGTTCGACGCGAAGATCGACGGGCCGCGGCTCAAGGGCCAGTTGGAGCTCGTGCGGCAGTTCATGCTCGACGGACGGTGGCACGACTTGGAGGAGATCGCGCGCAGCACGGGCACCTCGATGCTTTCCGTGTCGGCGCGAGTGCGCGATCTTCGCAAGCCGCAGTTCGGCGGCTACATGCTGGAAGTGAAGCGCGTCGGGCAGTCGGGCCTGTGGTTCTACCGCGTCATCGGCCGCGAGCAGCCGAAGGCGACGCCGCACGTCGAGGTCACGGTCGAGCCGGATGGCTACTCGGCAAGCACGCTCGGTGTCCGTATCGTCTGGCCCGAGGAGAGCGAATGAGCAAACACATCTGCCATTGTGGTCGGACGTTCACAAAACCCCAAGGGCTAGGGCTTCACCTCCGTCACGTTCGGGACGACCCCGGACACCATCCGCCCGGTGAGCATACGGGCTGGGCAACGGTCAGCGAGCGCGTGACGGAGCAGCCGCCGCCGAAGGCGAACGACAAGCCCGCCGTCTGGCCACTCGTCGTCTCGGACATGAAGGCGCGCGACGCGGAGGGGCGGCGCAAGTACGGCGTGCCGCTTCAACCCTTCAACGGGCGCGACGTGCTGGTGGACGCCTATCAGGAGGCGCTCGATCTCTGCGTGTACCTCCGCCAAGCGATCTACGAGAGGGACGGGCGATGACCGAGGTCGAGAAGCTGCGTGCGCTGCTCGCGGAGGCGCAGGACGCGCTGGTGCGCGCCGAAAACCGCATGATGTTACCACCGCATCAGGTGCCTGACGCCATCGAACGCATCGACGCCGCGCTCGCGGAGTCGGTGTCCGTTCATCCAAGCAGCCTGACCGATGTTGTGACGTTGCTTGAAAACGAGCGCGACGAAGCGCGGGCCGAGGTCAAGCGACTTAGGTTTTCGTTGAAGCGCGTCGCAACTTCGCTTGAGATTGTTTGCTCCAAGTGGACAAAGCCCGCGTTTGAGCGAGGTCAGCACCTGCCAATGATACGGGCTGACTACCAGCATATTCTTGAGGTTTTGGGCCGCGCCATGCCGATTCCCGAGGACAAGCGATGAGGCCGTTGGAGTGGCGGGAGTCGCAGCGGGTCAAGATCGGGCGAATGCTGGTAGCGGATCGCGGGCCGTGGGCAAGGGCGTTCGTTTGGCTGTCGGTTGATAAGGACGAATGGGTTTGGGAGATTGACATCGGCGGGCCACACGGATCAACGGTGATTGACTACGCGCCCACCGAAGAACAGGCCAAGAAGGACGCCGAAGACTACCTACACGGCGTGATTCAAGCCCTGCTGGGCGATGGTGCGAAATGAGTACCTACATTGAGGACGCCTTGCTGATCGTGGACAACGAGTACGAGACGCGCATCTGTATTGAGCCAGAGGTACTCGACGACCGGGACCGTGAGTGCCTGCGTTTCGTCGTCACCGTCAAGGACAAGACCAGCGAACTGCGCGTGCCGTACTCCGAGGTCCGCAACCTCGCCAAGCGACTGTTGGAGTTGAGCATGGGACGCCGAATCAAACTGACCACGCGAGGTGCGCGATGACCACCATCGTTGAAGTCGCCAGCAAGATCTTCGCTACCCCCACCCTGTGGGCTCGCCCAGTCACCTGGCGCGGCTCCGGCCGTGCGATCACCGGCCTCGGCGACCTCCTCGGCGTCGTGCCGCAGGAACTCCCCGGCCTCCAACAGGTCTACCATCCCTCGGTCGCCGACATCCTTGAGGAGTGGGAGTTCGTCCAGCCGCACCAAGTTGTGGTCGAGCGCATGACCACCGCTCGCGACGAGGCGATCCACTGATGCGGTGGCTTCTCGCCGCCGCGGCCAGCGGCATCATCGCCGGCCAGTTGTCGCTCGACTACATCTTCCCCGAGCGCCCCGCGCTCCGCAGCGACTGCTGCGAAGGATGGTCCAAGTGTCCGAACAGAAAGATCGTGAAGATCGGCCGCCACAGGATGACCTGGTGGTGCGGACCGGAGAGAGCCCCGGCGACGGTCCCTACGTCCACAGCGACAGCGTCGAAGTGAAACCCGCCGCCGAGGCGACCATCGATGATGCCACCGCCCGGCTGGAGATGCTCGTTCTCCGCTGGCAGCGCAGCCACCGCCGCGGTGCGCCCCGTTTCGAGCGGCTTGACGTTGAGGCGGAACTCCTGCTATGGCGCCGCTAACCGAGAGCGCGATCGTCTACGCGCGCATGTGTGAGCTTGCCGCAACGCTGCACAATCCCGAGTCCATGAGCGAACTGCGCCGGCTGGGCGCGGTCCACCGCTGGGAGTACGAGCGCCTCCCGAAGTGGATCCAAGAGGCCGCCGGCTTGTCTTCGGCTAACGCCGATGTGTGGGGCATCCCGCCCCAAAGTGAGGGAAAGACCAATGGCTAGCGTCAACAAGGTGATCATCGTCGGCAACGTCGGGGCGGATCCGGAACTGCGACAGGCCGGCCCGAAGCCGGTGTGTAACTTCCGCGTCGCCTGCAACGAGAAGTGGAAGGACAAGTCGGGCCAGATGCAGGAGCGCACCGAGTGGGTTTCGGTGACCGCGTGGGACAAGCTGGGCGAGCTCTGCGCGACCCACCTGTCCAAGGGGCGCCAGGTCTACGTCGAGGGGAAGCTCCAGACGCGCAAGTGGACCGACAAGGAGGGCGTCGAGCGGTTCACCACGGAGGTGAACGCCAGCAGCGTGGTGTTCCTCGGCAAGGGCGAGGCCAACGGCAACGTGAAGGCTCGCCCCGGCGCGGCGGCCACGGCTCCCGACGAGGACTTCCCGTTCTAAGCGGGCCTGCACGGGACTGAAAAAGACGACGATCAGTCCCACCCAACCGGTCGAAAACAGGTTTTTCAAGGTGGGCGCGTCGGGTACCATGACCGGCGCGCTTCACTTTGCGCTTGACGGTAGCGCCACGGTGCGGCTACGATGCCGCGCATGGCTGACCCGCGACCCGCGTTAAAGCGCCGAATCGTGCTGTACGACCTCCGCGACGAGGAGCGCGAGATGCTGCGCTCGTTCGCGGACGCTGACCGAAAGACGATCTCGCGATGGGTAGCTGACGCCGTCCGCTCGGAGATCAAGCGGCGCCGAAAGCGCGCTGCGGAGGACTTCGACAAGCAGTAGGAGCGTGTGATGCCAGACGAACCGATCCCGTACGATCTCATGCAGATCACGTCATCCGTGAACAAGCAGAAGCGCGCCCCGGGCGATCCCATGCACACGCTGGCTCGCGATAATGCGTCGCGCGCAGCGGTCATCCTTACTGCCCCCCCCCCGTGAGTGTGTGATGAACAACAGTCCGCAAGTGATGCCGCCGAACAACAGGACTATCGGTTCGCTCTTCGCCGGGATCGGCGGGTTCGACCTCGGGTTTGAACGCGCAGGGTTCAAGAC
>Ga0214917_10006575_pt1 | contig 12008 bp, 10 predicted proteins | sample LL_1208_BB_MetaG_FD_177983 | JGI IMG/M metagenome (GOLD analysis project Ga0214917, IMG submission 177983) | Freshwater microbial communities from Lake Lanier, Atlanta, Georgia, United States - LL_1208_BB | ecosystem: Environmental > Aquatic > Freshwater > Lake | place: USA: Georgia | collected...
CACCGCCACACGCATGGACAAATTCACCGAGATGATGCTCGCGCAAACTGGCTTGATCGCCATGGTCGGCAAGGCCGAGCGCGGTCCCACCGCCATCGAAGCCATACAAAAACACAAGTCGGCATATTTGATGGCGGTCGGCGGCGCGGCCTACCTCGTGTCTAAAGCCATCAAACACGCCAAGGTGGTGGGCTTTGCAGACTTGGGTATGGAAGCCATTTATGAATTCGATGTGGTCGATATGCCGGTCACCGTAGCGGTGGACGCAGGTGGTACAAGCGCGCATATCACCGGCCCGGCCGAATGGTCCAAGCGCATCGCCAGCGGCGAATTCAAAGGCATCCAAGTCAAAAGCGTTTCATCTGACGCATGAAACACTGCCCCCACCTCCAACAAGCGGTTGAATGGATGGTTCAAGACAAGCTCGGACTGACCACATGAATACCCATGCTGTCGCCGACTTACCCATCGGTGTGTTTGACAGCGGCGTCGGGGGCTTAAGTATTCTTCATGCACTGCAAAACCAAATGCCGCAAGAAGCGTTTGTGTATTTGGCTGACAGCGCTCATGCACCCTATGGTGAACGTGACGAGGCATTCGTGTTGCAACGTGCCCGAGAAGTTTTAAGCATTTTGAAAAGTCAACATCACATCAAAGCATTGGTCGTGGCTTGCAACACAGCAACTGCTTTAGCCATCCAAGTGTTGCGCCAAGAAAATCCGGACCTGCCAATGTTTGGTGTTGAACCCGCGATCAAACCTGCGGCCATGGCCAGTCGTACCAAAAAAATTGGCGTCATCGCCACAGCGGCGACATTGAACAGCGCCAAATTTTTAGATTTACACCACAGCCTGCAAAACCAAGCTGAATTTGTCCTGCAAGCCTGCGAAGGTCTGGCAGACGCGATTGAACAGCAATGGCAACAAGCAGATGACAGTGCGGTGCAAAGCTTGTGCAGCAAATACCTTGAAAAAATGGGCACATTTGGAACTGCGCCAGGACACATAGACACACTGGTGCTGGGTTGTACCCACTATCCTTTTGCTAAGACACCACTTACTGCGCTGCTTGGCCCGGATGTGACTTTGATTGACACAGGCATACCGGTGGCAAAACACGTTCAGCAGGTGCTGCAAGCCCGCCAATTACTGGCAACCTCCCACGCACCCTCACTTCAATTGCTGGCAACGGGTGACACGCTCAATCTGCAAATTGCAGCCAAGGTATGGCTTGATTTGACAAAACCAGTGACCCAAGTTTGAATTTGAGTTCAAGCCAATGGCAAGCCAAAACCAATCATGGTTCCTTTGCCGGGTGTACTTCGCAAGACCACCTCTAAATGCATTTGCTGCGCCAACTGCCTGAAACTGTACAAACCCAATCCCAAATGACGCATCGCACTTTCAGTCTGATCAAAGCGTGTGAACGCTTCAACAGCGTCTTCGAGTTGCTTTTCTGACATGCCCACGCCATTGTCCATGCACCAAACCCATACACAATCAGATTTGCGACGACAGCCAAGCAATACACTGCCGCCCGAACCTGTGTACCGCATGGCATTCGTCAAAAGATTGCGCACCATTCGCATCACATCTATTGAATTGACGCGTACTTTGTAGGTCGAAGAACGGAATCGCAGCATCACCTGTTGTTGCTCTGAGAGTAAACGCATTTCGTTGACCAGTGGGCGCAATATGTCATCGATGGGCATGTCTTGCAGCTTTTGCGAATTACTCCCATTTGACTTTGACCCCTCAGACCAAAACCGCAAGTGCGACATGAAGTCATCGATCGACTGACTGGCCAATTGCATGCCACTGAGCAATTTAAGTCTTTTGTCTGGGTCCGCTTGTACCAAGGCTTTGGCGTACAAAAGCAAACTTTGCATCGGCTGCCATAAATCGTGGTGCGCCGCTGCAAACCAGCGGCTGCGTTCACGCGTCAGGTGCATATGGATGCGCAACGTATCCCGTTCACGCAGGACCTGCATACAAGCACACCAGCCCAACATACCGGTGACCACAGCGCCTTGCACAAAATGCGTGCCCAAGGTTGTGACCAATGGCCACTCTAAAAAGCGAAATAACCAATAAATGAGCATGCCCAGTAAATAAACCACCCAGACCGACACAAATACGGCGCGTTTAAAGCCGGGTTGACGATGAAAATGCCACACACTGACGAAAAGCATGATGAAGGCGTGAACATTACCTCCAAGTAAAAGTATCCATCTGATTTCATTGGGATACAGCCACAAACACGTTGCCAGCGTCATCCACCAACTGGCCGCCGCCATATGTAAGCCTTTGTGTAGAGCTGGGTAATGCAAAGCTGTGTTTAAAAATGCTTGCGCATGGTAAGTGCTAACACCGAACAACAAACCATAAGCAACACACCCAAGCCGTGCGTTTTGAACTCGACTGATACCCGGCCATAGCAAACTCATCAGCCCACTGATCCAGGCTGCAGCCACCCATTCAAGCAGCGCAAAAAGAATGAAAAGCATCAAGGTCTTGGATCGCAAAACCGGCAGAAAAGTCAGCGCATAAAAAACCATCAACATGGGCGCGGCCATCACAACGCCAATGAACAAACACAATTTCAAATGTTGCTGCATGAATGCTTGTGGTGTTTGTAATATCAAAGGAAATTGCACCCGATTCACACTCTGTATGCGCACCAATAAATCGATCTGTCTGTAACTGGTGTCATAAATAGGCCATGTGGGAAATAACTGTCCGCTGCCCCAGCCAAAGTTGGTGGTTTCATGCAACTGATCTTGGCGTCGCCATTCGCCCCCATTGAAACGTAACCAGAGTTCACTGTGTTCTTGCGTGGGCGCCTGCAGACTCAACCACAGTGGCAAGCGGTTCGCGTCCTCTTGATTCATGCGCCAAGCGGCCCAATACGGGGCGCTGTTGGCCGGTGCCACTGGTTGATGTGCATGCATGAGTTGCAAGGCATCTGGGCCTAGACTGCGTTCCCATGCCTGCTCAGGTGTGAGACCGGGTAAGACGTCAGGAACGATTCGCAATTGCTGCCACAACCACGGTGACACCACAGTCTCAGCCGCGCCATCAAGCACCCACAGCAAGCCTGCAGCGATACACATACACAAGCCATAACTGATAAAGACAAAATATTTAGTCATTTGGCATACCAAGCGCGTGCGACCACCGCCAATACATCGACGAAGCCTGCGTTTTATTTTTAACATCCAATCGCTGGTAAATCACATTCAAGTGAGTCCGTACTGTGCTTTCTTCTATACCCAGTTGCTGCGCAATTTCACGGCTGGTTTTTCCACGGGCCAATTCTGACAATACGCGCAGTTGCCGATCTGATAACAAGTACAAAGGCTGCGGCTCAGCTTCCCTTGCTGTGAAGGCTGTAGATGCATGATGACCTGTTGGGGGCGGAGGCAAGGCCAGTGCGTGTAAAGCCGCCTCCACCAATAGGGAGACAGGTTGGGACTTGTGCACATACAAGACGTGGTTAGCTAAACAAACGCTTTCAATTTCGTGGTCATCCACCATGGAAAAAACCATCATGGCCCCGAGGGGACGTGCCTGACAAAACACATGCAAGGTCTCTATCCCTTGTGAATCAGGCAAGTTCAAATCCAACAATACCAACGCCAATTCAGGATGCTGTGCTAACAACGCAAGTCCTTGCGCTTGACTGTTGGCATGCAAACACAAAGCACCTGGCAAAATATGTCGCAAGCTGATAGACAACGCGTTGACCATCATCGGGTGGTCTTCAATGATCAAAATACAAGGGGAAGTCATGCGTCACTCTCCTTCAGGTGAGAGTGACAAAAATTCAACGAAACTGCAAGTTAGTTTTTATAAATCTGAATATTTATGCGGCTGTAGATCAATGAGGTTTCATAAAAGATACCGAACGCAGTTTGACAGCACACAGCAAAGCCAGCAAAGCCACCGGTATGGCCATGACAAACACTTGTTGCAAACCGAAACGCGTACTGAGCGCTGCACCGCCTAAAGCGCCTGTGACACCGGTGAAACCGTAGCCGATGACGGCGTACAAAGCCTGGCCCCTGCCGCGCAATCTTCCGGGGAAATGTTTGGATAACCATGCAATACACACAGTGTGTTGCACCGCAAAAGTAAACACGTGCAGACACTGCGCCAGCAACAATACCGGTAGCAGTGGCGCATAAAACGCGGTCAAGCCCATGCGCAACACCATCAAGCCAGTACACACGCACAGCCATGTCGGCAAGCTCAACCAATGCAGCCACTTACTTTGCGAGAAAAAGCCCATGATCTCCACAATGACTGATACCGCCCACAGTATGCCTATCATGTCTTTGCCGTACCCCAATTCATCCAAATACAGCGAAAAGAATGTGTAAATGGACACATGCGACAACACATGAAAAAACAATGTTGCAAAAAACCACAAGCTCTGCGGTTGACGCAAAACTTGCCAGAAACCGGCTTGCCCTTGAACCTGCACCACCGACTCGCGCTTGTCGGGCAATGTCCAAGTGCTGATGTTGACGGCCAATAAAGTCAACACCGCCCAGTAAGGAAAACCGGACATGCCTTGGGCTTCAAACCACGCGCCAGAGATAAACACCGTGACCAAAAAACCGACCGAGCCCCACAAGCGTATGCGCCCGTAACGGCGCACATCCAAGGTCCCCATGTGGCTGACCAGATGCGCCATGGCGGCTTCACTCATGGGCATCATGGCGCTGGTGTGTATGAACATGCCAAACAACACCGCTGCCAGCCACCAGGGTGACGGGTGAAGCAACAATCCAAAGGAACACAACAAAGCCATGCCCGAGCACCAACGCATCAAAGGCACGCGCGCACCGTTACGGTCGCTCAACCAACCCCAGATATATGGCGCGAACACACGCGTGACCGCTTGCATGGACGTAAGCAAACCGATCATCCATAGGCTCAGGCCTAAATGCTTGAGCCACAGCGGCAAGTAAGGATTGAAAAAACCGATATGAGCGAAGTAACTGGCCGACAAAGCGGCGAACGGCACCAGTTGTCGCCGCGTGGCACGCGGCGCTGTGTCCATGGTCATGGCATTAAGCGCCGCGTTGCGCAGGGATAGGCGACAAAGGCATCACCACATCGCCGCATTGGGCACGGTGACGCAAAGCATGATCCATGACCACCAGCGCCAGCAAGGCCTCGGCAATCGGTGTGGCGCGTATGCCGACGCAGGGATCGTGGCGACCTTTGGTTTGCACCTGTGTGGCCGTGCCATCGCTATTGATGGTGTCTCGCGGCGTCATGATAGAACTGGTCGGCTTGATCGCAAAGCTGACCTCCAAGTCTTGACCGGTACTGATGCCGCCCAAGACGCCACCCGCGTTGTTACCAATGAACCCCTCTGGCGTGAGGCTGTCGCCGTGGGTAGAACCGCGCTGTGCCACGCTGGCAAAACCCGCGCCTATTTCTACGCCCTTGACTGCGTTCAAGCCCATCATGGCAAAAGCAATGTCTGCGTCCAAGCGGTCGTAAATGGGTTGACCCAAACCGACTGGCATATGTTGCGCCACCACGCGGATGCGCGCGCCGCAGGAGTCGCCCGCTTTACGCAAACTGTCCATGTAGGTTTCCAAATGCGTCACATTCGCAACAGGTGCATAAAACGGGTTGTGTGGCACATGCGCCCAATCCTCAAAGCCTATGGCGTGTTCACCAAGCTGCGTCATGCAGCCTTTGAAGGTGGTGCCGAATTTCTCCAGCAACCATTTTTTAGCAACAGCTCCAGCAGCGACTGTGGGTGCGGTCAGGCGAGCGGAGGAACGACCACCGCCGCGCGGGTCGCGCACGCCGTACTTTTGCAAATAGGTGTAGTCAGCGTGGCCTGGGCGGAAGATTTGCAAAATGTCGCCGTAGTCTTGGCTGCGTTGGTCAGTGTTTTGAATCAACAGTGCGATGGGAGCGCCGGTGGTCACGCCTTGGTAAACGCCGCTCAGAATTTGCACTTGATCGGGTTCTTGGCGCTGGGTGACATGGCGACTGGTGCCGGGACGGCGGCGATCCAGATCATGCTGTATGTCGGCCTCGCACAAAGCCATGCCGGGCGGACAGCCGTCGATGACGCAGCCTATGGCCGGGCCGTGGGATTCACCGAAGTTGGTGACTGCGAATAAGGTGCCTAAGGTGTTTCCGCTCATAGAAAGGATTATCCATGAGGGGCCGGCTCAGGGAATGAGGCGGACAATGAAGGTCTAATTCGGATTGCTACCCTGCTCCTGCGGCCAGTCGCGTATATAGGCTTTGAGCATTTGGTTCTCGAAGTTTTGGCTGTCCACCACCGCCTTGGCCACGTCGTAAAAGCTGACCACGCCCATCAATTGACGGTTACTCATCACCGGCAAATATCGCGCATGGCGCTCGAGCATCATGCGACGCACTTCGTCCAGTTCGGTGTCAGGAGAGCAGGTGAGCGGGTGATCGTCCATGGCGCCGCGCACCGTGGTGTTGCCCAAATGACCGCCATTGCTGTTGAGCGCCAGAATCACTTCGCGAAACGTGAGAATGCCAACCAAATCGCCGTGGTCCATCACCAGAATAGAACCAAGGTCATGCTCTGCCATCATTTTCACTGCCTCTGCCAATGGCACCAATGGCGCGATGGTGTAGAGCGCATTGCCCTTGGTACGCAAAATATCGCTGACTTTCATGGGGTGTCTCCTGTTGCTCTTTTAAGAGCAGTGAGTTCAATATAGCCCAAATTGCTGTTTATTCAATCAGTAACCACCTCAAGCCAACGCAGAACCGACGGCCAATCTGACCCACAATCTGCAGCAAAAGCTGTCAAACCAAAGGCATGCTTCACAATCACCACCTCCACCCTAGCCTGAGGTTTCCATGCCCGGATACGCCGATCCCCATTTCGACACGCTGGCCTTGCACGCCGGCAGCCAGCCCGACCCTGCCACGGGCGCGCGCGCTGTTCCTATCCACTTGACCACGTCGTTTGTCTTTGAGTCTTCTGACCAGGCGGCCTCACTGTTCAACCTAGAGCGTGCGGGTCATGTCTACAGTCGTATCAGCAACCCCACCACCGCGGTGTTCGAGCAACGCATTGCGGCACTGGAAGGCGGCATAGGCGCCATCGCCACGGCCAGCGGTCAAGCTGCGCTGCACTTGAGCGTGACCACGCTGATGGGTGCGGGCTCGCACATCGTCGCCAGTTCGGCCTTGTATGGCGGTTCGCACAATTTGTTGCACTACACCATGCGCCGCTTCGGCATCGAAACCACGTTTGTTCACCCGAATGACATCGATGCTTGGCGTGCCGCCATACGCCCCAATACCAAGTTGTTGTTCGGCGAGACCGTGGGTAACCCGGGCTTGGATGTGCTGGACATTCCCTTGGTTTCGCAAATCGCACATGAACACGGTGTGCCCTTGCTGGTGGATGCAACGCTGTCCACGCCTTATTTGTTGCAACCCTTGTCGCTTGGCGCTGACTTGCTGTACCACTCGGCGACCAAATTTTTAAGCGGTCACGGCACGGTGATAGGCGGCGTGGTGGTCGACGGCGGTTCTTTCGACTGGGAGAAAAGCGGCAAATTTCCTGAGCTGACCGAGCGCTACGAAGGCTTTCACAACATGGTGTTTTCCGAGGAAAGCACGGTAGGCGCATTTTTACTTCGCGCAAGACGCGAGGGTTTGCGAGACTTCGGCGCGTGTCTCAGTCCGCACTCGGCGTGGTTGATTTTGCAAGGCATGGAAACGCTGCCGTTGCGCATGGAAAGGCATATGGCCAACACCGAAAAAATTGTTGAATTTTTGGCGGCGCATCCGCTTGTCTCGCGCGTCGGTCACCCGTTGATGGAAAGCCACCCCAGTCACGCATTGGCACAAAAACTGTTGCGCGGCGGTGCGCGCGGTGCGGGCTCGGTATTCAGCTTTGACATCAAAGGTACGCGAACCCAAGGCCGCGCTTTCATCGAGGCATTGAAACTCTTCAGCCATTTGGCCAATGTGGGTGACAGCAAATCGCTGGTGATTCACCCGGCCAGCACCACGCATTTCCGCATGAGCGAAGAGGCGTTGGCGTCTGCAGGCATTGGCGCGGGCACCATCCGTTTATCGGTGGGTCTGGAAGACCCTGCCGATTTGATCGATGATTTAAAGCGTGCCTTGCGTGCCGCTGAAAAAGCCGCTTAATAAGCCGTTTAAGGGAACACAACATGTACATCGATGTGAACGGTCACCGCAGTTACGCCTACACCGGCGGCAAGGATTTCAACCCGGCGCAACCCACGGTCGTGCTGATGCACGGCGTGTTGTGCGACCACAGCGTGTGGCTACTGCAAAGCAGATACCTCGCACACCATGGCTGGAACGTCTTAGCGGTGGACTTGCCCGGCCATTGCAAAAGCGCAGGTGCACCTCCTGCCACTGTCCAAGAGGGCGCAGCCTTTGTTAAAGATTTATTGGATGCCATGGAGATCAAACACGCTGCATTGGCAGGCCACAGTTTCGGCTCACTGATTTGCTTGCAAGCGGCGGCAGAGTTGGGCGAGCGTGTCACGCATTTGGCCTTGGTAGGAACCGCTTACCCGATGCACGTCTCACAAGGTTTACTCGATGCATCGCGTGACGCGCCAGAAAAAGCCTTGCATATGACCAATGTGTTTTCACGCGCCACCTTGTCGCCCCCATCAGGTGCGGGCAGTTGGGTGTTTGGCGCCAGTCTGGCCTTGGGTCGGCGGGTATTGGTCAGCAACGCCAGCGTGAATGTTTTTCACACAGGTTTTAACGCTTGCAACAGCTATGACCAAGGCTTGCAAGCCATGGCGGCTGTGAAGTGTCCAGTGTTGATGGTGTTGGGGGACGCCGATCAAATGACCACACCCAAAGGGGCGCAGCCTTTGATCAAACATGCCAAAGACAACGGCATTGCATTGAAAGTGGTGATGATTCCTAACGGTCACCACCAGATGAGCGAGTCGCCGGATGAAACACTGGATGCATTGAAGAAATTTTTAATGGATTCAGCGACGACCGCCTAGTCCTACATGCATGCGTATAAAAAATAACTAATGGATTCAGCGACGTCCGCCTAGTACCACATGCATGAGCCTACACAGGGACTCGTGAATTTCTGTTTCATCATGCAGCAATCCGCTTATATAAAGTCTGCCAACACACGATCGCGCCATTGTTGATGCACTGCCTTGCTGCCCGGTTCATCTGCCAAGAGAAGTTGGGTCATCAAGGGCGCTACCAACACGGAATTTGCATCCACCAGCAAGACATAACGCGGAGCTTTGCCTGCATTGTCCTCATTCAACAAGCCAACCCAATCCAGTTGTTGCAGTTGCTCTAACACCTGCTGCATTTGTAACGGATCAGCGTTCAAACGCACAGAGAGTTCACGCAAACCTGCGCCATAACTTTTCCCCACCCGGGAGTTGTTGAGTTCGCGCAAAGTGTCCAGCGCCAATTGAAAATCAGCACCCGGCAATTGCGAATCTCGCACATGGCCCATGGTCAAGCCCGTCCAACTTGCCACCAGCACTGCACCCAGCAAGACAATCGACCATGTCATGTATATCCACACCAGCAAAATCGGCACCGTGGCAAAAGCACCGTAGACCAGAGAAAACGTGGACATTCGCGCTAAATACCAAGTGAGAAGACTGCGTGCAATCTCCATCACCAGCGTGGTACCCAAGCTGCCAACCAGCACTTGGCGCCATGGCACATGGGTATTGGGCACAAAGCGATAAAGCGCTGAAATACCTCCCCACAACAATACAAACTCGAGGACATCTAAGGCTTGCTTCATGGCTGGACTCTGGCTTCGCAGTGAGCCGCCAGTCCACAAAATAACCGAGGCCATGGTCACTAAGCCAGCAGCCACCAGTATCGGTCCCAGCGTGAGTGCTCCCCAATACAGCAATACCCGCTGCCCCCAAGGTCTGGTTTTATTGACGCGCCAAATAGCGTTCAGACTGCGATCGATAGTGAATACCAGCGCCAAGGCTGAGAACATCAGCGCCGCGAAACTCACCACGCCAAGTCGACTGGCCTTGGTGGTGAATTGCGTCAAATAACCCAGTACCTGCCGAGAAATGGTGTCTGGAATCAAACTCTCGATCAGCCAACGCTGCAACACGTTTTGAAACTGGTCGAACAAAGGAAATGCTGTGATCACGGCCAATGCCACGGTAATCAATGGCACCAGCGCAATGGTGGTGGTGAATGTCAAAGCGCCAGCTGTTTGACCTAGGCGGTCCTCGGTAAACCGTTGACCCAGGCGACGTGCCGTTTGACGCCAGGGAAACTGCCGCAACCGGCTCACAAAGTTTGAGATATGCGTGACAATCATGGTCTATATCATGCCATTGAACAACACCCCAACTTCCCTCGCGCACCGACACGCGCAACTCACCCGCTTTTTGGCGGTGGGCAGCCTGCTCGGCCTGATTGTTTTATCGCTCGCCTGGGAGCTGTGGCTGGCACCTTTGCGCCCGGGCGGCTCTTGGCTGGTGCTCAAAGCCTTGCCTTTGTGTTTGCCATTGGCAGGTTTGCTGAAAAACCGCATGTACACCTACCGTTGGGTCACCTTGGTGGTGTGGTTGTATTTCGCTGAAGGTGTGATCCGCTGGAACGGCGACCGCTGGCCCAGCAACATGTATGCAGCGATTGAAGTGGGTTTGTGTTTGGTGTTGTTTGCCGCGAGTGCCATGCATGTGAGGTGGCGTTTACAGCATGCGGCATTGGCAAAGCAGCTTGAATCAGAACAAAGCCAACTAATGGATTTATCAGCTCCAGTGTCTGGTTTGGCATCCTCATCAGAAGCCCACAAACCATGAACAAGTTGATAGACAGCTTGCGCCTTGTTTGTGGCGAAAGCAATGTACTCACTGGCGAAGGCTTGTCGGCTTACGAGCGCGACTGGCGCGGCCGCGAACACGGGCGAGCTTTGTGCGTGGTGCGACCGGGCAGCACCGCTGAAGTATCTGCCGTCGTTAAATCATGTGCGGCTGCCGGTGCAGCCATGGTGCCGCAAGGCGGCAACACGGGTCTGGTGATGGGATCTACGCCCGACACATCGGGACGCGAAGTGGTGATCAACTTACAACGCATGAACCAAGTGCGTCACATCGATCCGGCAAATGCCATCCTCACCGCAGATGCCGGTTGCATTCTTCAACACGTGCAACAAGCTGCAGACCAAGCAGGTTTTTTGTTTGCGCTCAGCTTGGCATCCGAAGGAAGTTGCACCTTGGGTGGTAACTTGGCGAGCAACGCAGGCGGCACGCAAGTGCTGCGTTACGGCAATACGCGTGACCTTTGTCTGGGGCTTGAAGTGGTGACCGCGCAAGGCGATGTGTGGGCGGGCTTAAGTGGCTTGCGCAAAGACAACACCGGCTACGACTTGCGGCATTTGTTCATTGGCAGCGAAGGCACACTCGGCATCATCACCGCCGCCACCATGAAACTGTTTCCCAAACCGGCGGCGCAACGTATGGCCTGGGCGGCTGTGCCTAACGTGCAAGCGGCGATTGATTTGCTGGGCATGGCACAGCAACAACTTGGTGCGGGACTGACAGGTTTTGAGATGATGTCTCACATATCGCTGGGCTTGGTGGCCAGACATTTCCCTGCGCTGCAAGTGCCACTTTGGCAAGATGCGCCCTATTGCGTGCTGCTGGAACTCAGCGACACCGAGTCTGAAGCGCATGCCGAACAACGCCTGGAACAACTGCTGGGCGCGGCACTTGAAAAGAATGTCGCCAACGATGTGGTGATTGCGCAAAGCTTGGCGCAGTCGCTCGAACTCTGGCAAGTGCGCGAAAGCATTTCATCGGCGCAAGCTGCTGAAGGTCTGAACATCAAACACGATATTTCACTGCCAGTGTCAGCGATTTCCGAGTTTGTGAAACAAACCGATGCGGCTTTGGCAAATGCATTGCCCGGCATTCGTGTGGTGAATTTCGGGCACTTGGGCGACGGCAATTTGCACTACAACATCCAATG
>Ga0214917_10006578_pt1 | contig 12006 bp, 14 predicted proteins | sample LL_1208_BB_MetaG_FD_177983 | JGI IMG/M metagenome (GOLD analysis project Ga0214917, IMG submission 177983) | Freshwater microbial communities from Lake Lanier, Atlanta, Georgia, United States - LL_1208_BB | ecosystem: Environmental > Aquatic > Freshwater > Lake | place: USA: Georgia | collected...
AGAATATCAATTGATTTCAGTGATCGACTTAAGGATGATTCCTAAAATATGGGTTACATTTCATGATTAACATGGGTGCGCCGATGGTTGGTATCGATATTGGCTCGACACAAATTCGGGGTGTTGTCGCTTTAATTTTGCCTAATCGAGAGGTGTCAGTGGTTTGTCAGGCTAGTGTGCCTGCTTCTGGAATTCACCGTGGAAAAATTGTCTCTCAGTCAGAGCTGTCCTTATCCATTCGACGCTTGCTTGATTCGTTAATCTCTCAATATGGGCGATCAGTAGAGGATGTTATTGTATCGTTGCCAGCAGCAGGGATTGGGTTTGAGTATAGTGTTGGGTTTTGTATGTCTTCATCTGATACAGGGCGTATTACAGAGCAGGACCGTCAGGAAAGTGTGCGAAAGGCCAAACAAATTATTAAACCTTCAGACACCTCTATATTACATGTACTTCCGTATGACTATTTAGTGGATGCGCAGCCTTGTTTAACGCCAGTAGGTGTAGAAGGGCATCATCTAGAAACTAAATGTCATTTGATTTATGGATTATCTTCTTCTGTATTAACAGTGTCACAAATTTTTAGGGATTTAGGACGCCGAATGGTTGGTGTGGTGTATGACCCTTTGGCAGAAGCTCAAGTGGTAGTGAGTGGTGCTGAACGGGATCGTGGGGTAATTGTGTTACATATTGGAGGGCGTTTTTCTCGCTTAAGTGTGTTTGTGCGCCAGCAATTAGTGTGGGCTTCTATGCTTCCGGTTGGTGGTGAAACGGTGAGTGCGGATATTGCTGCGGTATTGGGTATTTCGTTTGCAGAAGCTGAGCGCCTTAAGGTGGGGTATGCAGATGTGGGGGCAACCCAACCTGATCCTATGGCATCCAAATTGGCCGTGACATTATTATCCGGTGAACGAGATCAGGTGAGTCAGCATCAATTGTCTTTAATTGCATATGCCCGTATGAATGAATTGATCCAATTATTATTGTCTAAATTGCCAACTCGGTATCAGTCATTGCCCATGGTTGTTTCTGGTGGGGGTGCGTCTTTGGGAGGTGTTTTAGGTCTTGTGGCGACATACTATCCTCATGTTTTGAGATTGGGGCCACCTCAGTCATTAAACATCACCTCCAAGGATTATCGATTGTTAACTGCAATCGGGTTAATTTTTTATGGGTTGTCGGTTGGTGCAATACTTCCACCTCAATCAAAGCCTGACTCCTTGTGGAAAAAATTCATCACCAAAGTAATTTAAAATTATTATTCCGTTCTTGTATTTAAGTGTGATATATTGACAAAAAATCATATTATCGGGGATGCACTTTGACGACTGAAAATTTACGACAATTTGCGAATATTAAGGTTATCGGCGTTGGGGGCGGCGGTAGTAATGCGGTAAATCGCATGGTGGCTGCTGGTGTGAAGGGTGTTGAATTTTTTGTAGTGAATACAGATGTTCAATCGTTAAATGTATCTTTAGCAGATCATAAACTGCAAATCGGTACTAAATTAACTAAGGGGTTAGGTGGCGGCGCATTGCCTGCTGTTGGCGCCGAAGCTGCACAGGAAAGCTTGGATGATATCCGGTCTGCCCTTGAAGGTGCGGATATGGTGTTTATTACAGCGGGTATGGGTGGTGGCACAGGTACAGGTGCATCTCCAGTTGTTGCAAAAATCGCAAAGGAATTGGGAGCCTTAACAGTCGCTATTGTGACGCGCCCATTTCGATTTGAAGGCCCAGTACGTAATCGTCAGGCCGAGCAAGGCTTAGAAGCACTTCGTAACGAAGTGGATGCATTAATTGTTATTCCAAATGACAGGCTTCTTCAAATTGTTCAGCGCATGACATCTATGTTGGATGCCTTTAAAATTGCGGATGATGTGCTTCGGCATGGTGTTCAAGGTATTGCCGATTTAATTACAATTCCTGGTTTAATTAATTTGGATTTTGCAGATATTCGAACCATTATGAGGAATTCTGGTTCGGCAATGATGGGTATGGGGCGTGCATCAGGAGAAAATCGTGCAGTTGAAGCTGCCAAGCAAGCGATTGCATCTCCTTTATTAGAGGAAACAATAGAAGGTGCTACTGGAGTTGTTTTAAATATTACAGGTGGCGAAAGTTTATCTTTACATGAAGTTCATGATGCTGCAGATGTTATTTACAGTGCAGTTGACCCAGATGCCAATATTTTATTTGGATCTGTTATTGATGAAAAACTGCAAGATGAAATTGTAATCACAGTCATTGCTACCGGATTTAATTCAAAAAAAAAGAGAACTTCGAATGAAGTCGCCGAGCAAGTTGAGCAGCCTAAATCTCAAGAGCCTGTCATATCTCATGTTGCTTCAGTCTCTTCTGTGACAGCTGTAGAAGTTGCTCAGGATACTGTGCAAACTTCACAAGAGTCTGAGAGAGATATTGAAGCCCTTGATATCTTGAATGAAGACGATGATTCTATTTTATCTAGTGAGTCAATTGTTGAGGAAACTTACCGTACTGCTGTGCCAGGGGTTACTATTGCAAGGCCATCCGTTTTAACAGAAGTAAAGGCTGAATTGAGTGATTCGACGGTTCAGCAGGAATCATCGTATCGTATTGCTCATGCACAGTCTGAGCCTGAAGCGCAGGCAGTGCCTGCTGAGCCAGTGTATGTAGGGCAGTCTAATGCTTTTGAGTCAGCGCCAGCATCTGCTGCTGCACGTCCTCAACAAGTTGTCTCTGTGCAACAGCCTAGTGCCCAACTTGATGAGTTTGATTTAGATGTTCCATCGTTTTTAAGAAACTTGTCCTAATTTGTCTTTTATTCTGCCCGAGCACCGTCGTCGTTTGCGACCCACAACATCTCGTTGTGGCGCAATGGTGACGGTTGATGGACGAGAGTATATCGATTTTTCGTCTAATGATTATTTGGGGTTTTCTCACCGTCAGGATATTTGGCAAGATTGGGAAACATCCATCAGCAGTAATTTAGGCTTTGGATCAGGAGGGTCTCGCCTTTTAGGGGGGGATTATGACTTATTTCATCAATTAGAGTCGGAGCTTGCGTCATTTTTTGCTGCAGAGGCTGCATTGGTTTTTAATAGCGGCTATCAATGTAATTTGGGTATACTCTCTACTTTGGTTCAGCCAGGTGATGTCGTTTTTATGGATAAATTGTGTCATGCCAGTATTGTGGATGGCGTTAAATTATCTGGAGTCACTTTTTATCGATTTAGACATAATGATTCAACACATTTAGAGCAGTTACTAAAAAATTATCGCTCAAAATATGCACATGCTTTAATTGTGACAGAATCGATTTTTAGTATGGATGGAGATATCTCACCGCTTAGAGAATTAATTTCATTAAAGAAGCGATATGGATGTGCGCTAATGGTGGATGAGGCCCATGCTATTGGAATTTATGGTCCAAAAGGAGCTGGTGTTCTATCTGCCCAAGGGATTGGTCAGGATGTGGATATTATTGTTGGAACTTTTGGAAAAACCTTGGGGTCGAGTGGCGCTTTCGCCATTGTATCCCAGGCTTTAAAAGATAATTTGATTCAGAAGTGTCGATCATTTATTTACTCTACATCTCTTCCGTTGCCAGTTATTGCGTTTAATTTAGTGGCACTTCGGTATTTGCAAAGGTGTCAGTATGGGGTGGTTTTGTTAGAAAAAGCCAGTGCTTTTCGGACACGGTTGCTGAGCTTGGGGTGTACTGTATTGGGACAATCGCATATTGTGCCCGTTGTTATTGGGCAGGAAGGGCCAGCGTTAGAATGGTCTGACCGATTTAAAGCACATGGTATTTGGGTGACTGCAATTCGCCCTCCGACAGTACCGCCCAACCAAAGTCGCTTGCGTTTTTCGATCAATATCCATCATGATGAGGTGATGATTGACCGTGTAATATCTGTATTAGGAGGGTGTCATGAAGTATCAATGGATCACTAGGGGAGAGGGAAAAGTATTGGTTATTTTGGCCGGTTGGGCAACGGACTATCGTATTTTTTCTGGTTTGCCAACGCATCGTCCGGTGATGATTATTGAAGACTATGATCCGTTTTTACTGTCTGAGGAATTGCCAGCCCTTTTTGAGAATGAAGGAGTGATTTTGCCAGATTTGCTTGGGTTTTCGATGGGGGGATATGTGGCTTTAGATTTTTGCTTACAGTATCCTGAGGATTTTTCTCACTTAATTTTGGTGGGAATGCGTCCTAAATATCCTAAAAAAGAGCTGACTTATTTTTTAAATCACTTGGGTCCGACCAAAGTTAAAAAATTATTGGAAGGATTTTATCAGGCAGCTTTTGTTGCGCCTTTTTATGAGATAGGGACCCCCCTTATTTCGCAGTATTTAACTCATTTTTCGGCAGATCAATTGCGGTCTGGAATTGAGTATTTACAAGAGTTTGGGCATTTAGGCTCTATTGATGAATTGCCAAGTGATAGAGTTTCTTTTTTTCATGGCCGTGAAGATGCGATTGCCCCATTTGCCGAGCTAGATGCTTTTTTACAAGAGCGGGACTTTAAAGTGTTTTGTTTTGAAGGCGCCGGACATGTTTTGTCTGATACGATTGACGTGTCTGTGATATTGGAATGCCTAGGGCTTTAATAGTCTGAGATTTAATAATAGGCTTTGGAATTCTTTTTGAAGGGTGCCATCAAAAATTTTTGATAGTTGGGTGTCGATATGTCTCATTAGAGCGTTGTGAATGTTAGGAAATGTGATGATGGACTCAATTTTTGATAAAAGTTGATGTTCGAATTCGATTTTTACTTCTGTAAGAATATCGATAAGGCTGTCCATTTGGGCGTTTTGGTGTTGATTGGGCGAGGCATTACTTAATGTTTTTAAGTCGCTTAAATAGGTGGAGTTTTCAAAAAAGTCTAATTGGACTTTGATTGTGCTTTTAAGGGTAATGATTTCGATGAGTTTGTTAATGATGGTTTCTAGTTGATTTTGAGTGGTCATTCCATTGAGTACAAGGTCAGGGGTGACATTTGCTTCTAATAAATCGGATAACAGGTTTTTGTCCGTTAATGTGCTAACTGCGTCTATTTCTGCTTGTCTTTTTTCTATGCTTCGTAGTCCGTTTAAAATAAGGGCTTCAGTTTTGGATAAAGCACCTGGTTTTTCGGTGATGGCTGATTTGGTTGGCATGATGAGTGTGATGGATGTGCTAATGCTCTCTATTAATGTACTGATGGTGCCGGTTAATTCATTTACTTTTTGGGTTAAAATTTCGGTGGCATTGGTGATTTCGACAATACCGTTAGAAAGTACAAGTATTTCTTGTTGGATTAATTCTTGATGGTATGTAGAGATGATGTCGCTTGTGGCGTCTGCAGGGAGCGTATTGCACCATAAAATGATGATGTACAAGCTAGGGTTAAGTTTGTACTCATGCGGTTTTGGGGCTGTGGGCGGGCTAAAATAGTAGGGTGTTGATGTGGGTAGTTTGGGTTGCTTTTCGGGTAATGGCGTTGTTTCGCAATACCAGCTCATAATGTCTTCAATGTAATCGCTTTTTGTGTCCTTTGTAGTATTTTGTTTTGCAGCTGGGGATACTGATCCATTTGGGAATTTTGGAAAAACCAGCTCAAGAGATTTTGTGCCTGATTTTGATGATGGTATTTTTTTGGTGGCCGATGAGTGTGGTAGCGGTGGAAACAGTGGAAGTTGTTGCTGAGGTGGGGTTTCGGGATATAACTCACTGTAGCTAGGTAAAAAATCACTATTTGTACTATCGATATGTGTAATTTGTTCGGCAAGGGATCTTGATGATAATTGGCGATGAAGATGTTCGACTTCTAGTGCGACGCTTGGGATTCGATTTTGAATGCTTGATATGGTTTGGGTGATTCCAACGGAAGCCCTTCTCCATACTCTTACTCGTTGCGAAATTGCACTTAGTTGGTTATGAAAGTGATCTGCCATTTGGCACATGCGATTATGAACTCGATAGAATGTAGTGTGGATTTGAGCATGACTGCTTGCCCTCATTTCATTGAGATATCCTGCGCCTTGAATGGTTAATGCTAAGGCTTCTTCTCTGCTAATATGCAGGCCCATTTTGCGTGCTTGATACTCCAATAAGTGACTGGTGTCATCTAGCGTGAGCCCCGCATTTAGTGCTGTTTGTGAAAAAGGAGAAAAGGTAGTTGCAAATACGACTTGCAGAGGAGCTTTTTGTAGAGTTTGTCGATTTGGGCTTAAAAAGTTGCGCACACTTTGTAATACGCCTTTCATTTTTCCAATCCCTTGGGCAATGAAAGTGTCTGGTGTTGGAATGGATTGGCTTAATAATTGGCCAGTAAGTTGATAAAGCTTACTTGCAATCTGAATAGGCATGTATGATGTAGCGGTTGGAATAGATCGATGTATTTCTTCGTAGGTTGATTGGGTTTTTTGGATTTTTTCTAAATGACTTTGTAATTCTGCAAGACTGCGTAATTGTGTTTTAGGGCTTACTATAATCATTGGCGTTGTATCCTGATCTAAATTCATTCCAAGATTGTTTAGTGTTTCAATATGGAGTTGAGATAATTGAGGAGATTGCGTTCTGCTGCCAACTGAGTATCTGTTATGAGCAGCTTGCCTAAGTTGTATGGCCTGATTGTCGATGGAAACAGGGTGTCTTTGTTTCATGATTTTGAACTTTGCTCGTATACACTTGCCTTTTTATGGCTTAAATCCTCTAAGACGGACTGAAATTTTTCGACTAAAATATCCAATGAATGGGCCAGTGCTTCTTTGCCATTAATTGCTAGGGCAAAATTTTCTAGATTAAATGTAATGTGTAATGGTGTTTTTGCTTTTTTCTCGTGATACTCGATGTGTTGCCGAGTTAAAGTCAGTGCATAGCTAAAGTCAGGGGCATGTTGCGTATGGCCAATATTGGTAATAATTATTTTTTTACGGTTGGCTTTCAGTAAGTCTTCAAAAATAGCTTCAATAGCGGATAAGTTTTTTAAAAATTGATCTAAAACTTCCCGCGTTTTAATATCAAATCGTTTGCTTTGGTCTTGCCCAGTTTTTGGACGAAGTACAGTTTGGTTAATTTGTAGCACTTTTTCCCCCATGCCCTTTAATTCCAAGTTTTACCTTATTCCCTGATCTATTTCTCTTTAAAACATCGATTTATTGTGGTTTTTAGGGTATGGTTAATGTATTACGATTTATGGAGATGCTATGACTGTTCGAGGAATTCGTGGTGCGATTACCGTTAAAGAGAATACGGCGTCTGATATTTTGGATGCGACAAGGGTTCTTCTAAGGCAAATGATGACTGATAATCACCTTAATGCTGATGATGTGGCATCTATATTTTTTTCGGTCACTTCGGATATTAATGCCGAGTTTCCGGCCAAGGCGGCTAGAGATTTAGGCTTAAATTCAATTGCTCTTTTGTGTATGACTGAAATTGATGTGCCTGGGAGTTTAAAAAAATGTCTTCGTATTTTAATTCATGCCAATACAGTGCTACCTAATGTGGATATAAAACATGTGTACTTGGAGGGGGCTGTGGTATTGCGGCCAGATTTAAGCCGTGCATAAGGCTGAGTTTTCTAGTGTTTTAATTGTGGGGTTGGGCTTAATTGGCGGATCACTTGCTAAATTAATTCGACATTATTATCCCGATATGAGGATTTTAGGTGTCGATAGCCATTTGGATACCTGTATGGCTGCGGTGTCTGGAGGTATTGTTGACGAGGCCGGATTAAAGATGTCAGAGCTTCGTAGCGAGCCCGATTGTGTGTTTATTTGTGTGCCTATTCAGCATGTTGTAGAGGGCGTTGAGCAGGTTGCTAGGGCATTTCCTAAGGTCAAGGTTATTTCTGATGTGGCGAGTGTAAAAGCCAGCATTGTAGTTTCACGTGAAACTTTAGGCGATATTTTATTTGTGCCGGGACATCCAATGGCAGGCATTGAAAAAACAGGTATTGACTACTCAGATTTAAAAATTATTGAACATGCGACCTATGTTGTTGTGCCTCAACAGGGTGATGGATATGGAATGTTTTGTCACTTTTTGCAGTCATTGTCTTTTAAGGTTGTCGAAATGGATGCAAAGGTTCATGACACTATTGTGGCTGCTGTATCTCATGTTCCCTATGTGATGTCATCGTTGACAGCGCTGAATGCAAAATCTCGCCCTATTGAATTTCAAGATGGGATAAACAAGCTTAAAAGCTCGGGCTTTAGGGATACGACGCGGGTATCTCACTCTGACCCTGTCTGGGGGCATGATGTATGTTTTTATAATCGGGATGCCATATTAAAGCAATTAAGAGATGTACAAGGGCAATTGAATCAGTTGATTCGGTTAGTGGATGTTAAAGATAGCAAGGGATTACTTGCTTATTTTTCTCGCTTAAAAACCTAGGGAGTTGTCGCATAACACAGTGCATGTTAATATCCTTTTTCTCTAAGGGCGGTTAGCTCAGTTGGTAGAGCACATGCCTTACAAGCCTGTGGCCATAGGTTCAAGTCCTATACCGCCCACCACTTAGATCACTGTCGTTTATTATGAAAACCCTTTCTTATCAGGACGTCTTTTCTCGGTTATCTCATATTAACGCATTGGAAAATGGGTTTTTGAAACGAACTATTGACTCTGCTTTAGGGTTTTATGAGTTCACTATAGAGGATGTAGAAGGACTTTTTAATTTAATCTGGCATTATCGGGTGTCAACTCAGATTTTAACCCCAGGCCGTTGGTATGGGGGGCGTTTGTATACTGTGGGGCAAGTGGCACAATTGATGATTGACCGTAATTTGACTTTTGATGGGTTATTTAATGGGACTTATGAGGGTAAATATGATCCAAATTGGTTTAAATCCTGCGCCAAAATTGATGCAAATTTTTCGTGGAGTCACTTTAGTCAACTTGTAGTGCAATTGCCCAGTAATGTGGAGCGTATTGATTGTCCAACAGGGGCTTTTCGATTAATTGATGGATTGCATCGGTCTTTGGTTGCTTCAGTGAAAATACTTAGACATGAGATAGAATTTGAACCCATAACGGGGATACTAGTGATTCAACCTCCACTTAAGATGTTTGGATAATATGGTTAGAGACAGTGACTATACCCGGCATGCCATTGCCCAGCATCGTAGTGCCGAGAGACTGAGGGAGTATTGCTTAAAAATATGTCCGACAAGCAAGTCAATTTTGGATTTGGGATGTGGTAATGGCTTTGAAACAGCAATGCTCGCAGACCTTTTTCCGACTGCAACAATTGTGGCGATTGATCGTAATTTTGATCGAATTGAAGAGGCAAAGGGTGTTTATCAGCGTCCGTCTATTGAGTATCGAGTGGATACAATAGAGGACTATCAGGGCAGTGGATATGATGTGATAGTGTCTAATGCATCTTTGCATTGGCTACGTTCTGTTGGGGGTATTTCTAGGTTTTTGGCCCCGAAAGGCAATGTGATTATGAGTTATTATACACCTGATACATTTAGGGACTTGGACAATGTTTTGAAATCATATTTTGGATGTGACATTGGCTTAAGTGCTCAGCGATTTTTGCCATTTGAACAGGTAAAATCGGAGATGTCTCAGGCTTTAGAGTGTGTTGAAGTTTCTAGAGAAATCATCACTTTGTCATTTAAAAGTATGTTAGAGGTGTTGCGACATATTCGGCATACGGGGACTCGGGGAGAGCCGATGATGCCATCTGTGATTTGGACGCCTAATGGGATGAAGACGATGGAAGGCATTTATTTAAAAAAGTACGGAAAAATTCAGTTAACATATGACATTATCTATTCGGTTTGGAGCAAATGATGGCAGGGAAAACATTTTTTATTACAGGGACAGGAACCCAAATTGGCAAAACGGTTGTCACTGGGATGCTTGCTAAATTTTTAAAAGATAATGGCAAAAATGTGATTACCCAAAAGTGGGTGCAATCCGGCGGGCGATTTACTGAAGATGTGGAAGTCCATTGGAAATGGATGGGAGGGGAAGCGCCTGCATTAGACTTAATGCCATTTATTGTACCGTATCACTTTGAAAGGCCTGCGTCTCCCCATTTGTCTGCTCGCTTAGAAAATGCAGTGATTGATACGGATTATTTAATTGAGACCACTGAGACTTTAAGGCAGGATTTTGACTATGTTTTAGTTGAAGGAAGTGGGGGATTAATGGTGCCTGTTACGGAGTCGGAAACATGGGTTGATGTGTTAAAGAAAAACCCGATGCCGGTGATTGTGGTTACAGAAAATACATTGGGCTGTATTAACCATACGTTAATGACAGTGGAGGTATTAAAAGCAGCAGGGCTGCCTATTTTTGGTATTGTCTATAACCAATTACCTACAACACCGATTGATGATGAGATTCAGAAGGATAATGTGACGATTATTACTAAGATGACAGGTGTGGAGCCTTTGGCGGTTTTGGGTGTACAGTCTGATATGGATGGCGTGGGCTGGAGTGGGTGGTAATGAGTTGACCGTTATGGTGGGGATGGGTATAATGCGCTTCGCTTTACGGAGTAAGCTTTTTTTATTGTCTATCTCTGTTTTGTTATCCCGATTATCTTTTTTTAAGTGAGGCTACCATGAAACGTACATATCAACCGAATAGCCGTAAACGTAAACGTACTCACGGATTTTTAGTCCGAATGAGCAGCGTTGGTGGACGTCGAGTTCTACAAGCGCGTCGTAAAAAAGGTCGTCATCGTATCGCTGCGTAAGCTTGGCTATGCCGACATTACCGCATTCGAGTCGGCTGAGCTTAGACGCTCATTTTTCGTATGCATTTTCGCATTCTCGCCGATTTGAGACGCCTGCCTTACTGCTTTATGTCAGTCCATTATTTTTAGATCGGCCTCATCAGGCCTTTGTGGCGAGTCGTAAAGTGGGGAATGCAGTGGTTCGAAATCGGTGTAAGCGTTTGGTTAAAGAAGCATTTCGATTATCTAAAGACCACTATTGTACGGACCGTGATATGATTTTTGTTGTTAAAAAACCCCTTTCCAAGCTTAATTTTGATGCTGTATATGGCCAAGTGAATGAACTTGTTACCAAAGCGTGTCAATCTGGGTTGAGACATCGGTGAAGCGGTGTATACTTATAGGAATCCGGTTTTATCAAAAATTTATATCTCCATTTTTGGGTTCAAGATGTCGGTTTTATCCCTCTTGTTCAGAGTATGCGTATCAAGCTGTTGAGTATTATGGAGGAATTAAAGGAAGTATTATTGCGATTAAACGTTTATCAAAATGTCACCCTTTTCATCCCGGCGGAGTGGATGAGTTACATCGAATAGGAGAATAGTATGGGACCAATAGATTATTTAATTACGAATATGATGATACCGTTTTTACAGTTCTCATATCATACGATATATCCAAATTATGGTGTGGCTATTTTAGTGCTGACCGTGGTTGTAAAGATTGCATTTTATCCATTGTCCCAAAAGCAATTTGAGTCTATGAAAAAAACTCAGGCGATACAGCCTCAAATTAAGAAAGTCCAAGAGAAATATAAAGATCAGCCTGAAAAACAGCGTCATGAAATGATGAAGTTATGGAAAGAGCACAAGGTAAACCCATTTGGAGGGTGTTTACCTGCTTTAATTCAGATGCCCTTTTTTATTGCTATTTTTTATACGATTAAAAGTGAGGCGTTTCGGGTTATTTTAGACACGCCGGGGGTATTTAGTGGCTTGTTTCATTTTTGGCTAAGTGATTTGACGAAGCCTGATCCTACATTCATTTTGCCACTTTCGATTGGTCTTTTAACATTGGTTGGCCAACGAATGATGACGAAAGGGCAGGAGATGCCGGCATTTATGAAAATGATGCCATTTATTATGGTTGCTGTCTGCTTTAAGATGCCTGGGGGCGTGTTGCTATATTGGGCAGCCTCTCAGTTAGTGTCTAATATTCAGCAGTATTTTATTTTTAATACACAAACTACAGAAAAAGGAGCGGTTATCAATGTCTAAAGGTCGTGGATTTTTTGGGTTTTTAAAAGGACTAACACGCGAAGTTGAGGATG
>Ga0214917_10006579_pt1 | contig 12005 bp, 8 predicted proteins | sample LL_1208_BB_MetaG_FD_177983 | JGI IMG/M metagenome (GOLD analysis project Ga0214917, IMG submission 177983) | Freshwater microbial communities from Lake Lanier, Atlanta, Georgia, United States - LL_1208_BB | ecosystem: Environmental > Aquatic > Freshwater > Lake | place: USA: Georgia | collected...
AGCGATCGTGCTTCTGTCTTTGGTGCTTGTTGCTTGCGCTGTGATGACTGAAGTGCGTCAGAAACACTGATCTTCACTGTCAAATAGAGCTGCTCAGTTTCAGAAGCGTTCTTCTGCCATGCACAGATTTGTGCTTGAACTGCTGTCCTGTTGGTCTCTAGCGAATGCGCTAAAGCTTGGATCAATGCGGGTTCAAAAGTGAAGACGCCAGTGAGCACGGGTGACTTTTCACTGAAGCGATTTTGGTTTTCAAACATCGCACCGAAGCTTGAAGTCATCGGCTCATTTGGTTTTGATTTGAATCTTGGTTTTTGTCTCGTGTTTTTCATTTGTGACGGTGCTCCTCTTGTTGTTGGTTTTCGCTTTACGCATCAAAGCATTTTTTGATGTTTTACTTTGTATTTAGTCATCTGATTTCACTGGAGCATTCATGTCTTGAAGCGCAGCATGAAAGCGATCAGGGAACGACAGGAAGTCTGGATACTTCTTGAAGCACTTTGCTGCGTAGAGCGTCGTGAAAGCGTCACATGGTTTCAAGTCTGATGTCCTTATGAAAAACTGATCAGACTTATCAACGAATGTGTTTGTGCCTGTCATCAGATTGATGAGTGGAAGCGTTGATTCAGTAGCAGCGACAATGGCATGGTGGTGCAGGTTTCGCTGTGGATCGTCAATGGCGTTTGCTCTCTTCACTAAATGGTCATCCAGAAAAGCAAGAGTGATGGGTTGCTGGAGTCTTTTACGATTCTTGTGGTAGTGCTTCGTTTCAAGAATATTTGGTAAGAAATAAGAACAATAGAATCTGATGAAGTTTCGGTTGATCAGACTTGGGATCAATGGAAAGTCTTTTCTCGCCTTGTATGTCAAAGAAAGCAGAAAAAGGCTTCTGTTCTCTTGAGTGTTCAGGTGGTACATCAGTTTCGCTAGCTCAACTCTTGATCTAACATCAAACTCAACTGGTGCGTCTGGATTCGTTTTTAAACGCTGGTAACAATCTCGGGTGAAGTTCTCTAGTGCTGATCTATACGCTATTTGTTCTGGATCAATCTTTAGTGTTGTTGTCATGGTTGTCTCATCTCGTTAAAGTTATTGTGGTTTCTCGGGATCAATGCTTGCTTTAGATGTTCTATTGGTATCTCTGAAGCGTTGTTCTACTCAGCAGTTCTAATGGGTTCTCTGGGGTGTTCATTTCTGTTGAGATGACTCAGGTATTGAATGAGCCTTCATCAGACTGATCCTCAGAGAAAACGAATATTTTCGTGAAGCAGCGGATAGTCCGCAGAATCTCAGAACGGATTGATCTTCTGTCTCACTGTGCTTATTTATGTATCTTTGCGTTTTCAAAAGAGACCAAAACAGCAGCGATTTTGGTATCGCTGCAAAGTCAAGAGTTGTTGCTAAGGTCATAAGAAAGCACAGTGTTTATTATACTTTAAATCAGGGATAAAATCAAGTTTTTGTAACATTCACCATGGGAATCTTTGATAGCTATTTCAGCATTTACAGTAAAAGAAGTCTAGGTCGAATACACAATGGAATATCTCGTAAGTCTCGCGATATCAGGAATTACAATCACCTCTTGCTCATGATCGGAACCAAAGCAGACAAGATCCTTTTCGTCAAATTCGTAGTCTGCTACGATGCATTTGCGATTAGTCGCATCGCAAGATTGATTTACATTATCGAACATAGTTCTTGCGACTTCACAGCGATCAGCAAAGGAAAGAATACCTGGTTCCGGTCTGTGATTGAATCTGGCTTTGGCAAACCACAATGCAATATCTTTCGATGTTGAAAATGAAACGGATTTGTTAGCGTCTTGAACACGGATCTTGCGGTTGACGATTACATTTTCATCGCCACGAATTTCATATCCTCTGTGGAGTTTGTAAATCGGTCCCCTTTTCTGCCTTTCCAGCTTCTTTGTCTGGAGATCAAAATTTGAGCAGACTTTCTTGTGATATTGCTTTTTACTCCTTTGAACAACTGATCTGATCTCAGAAATCTCTGAAAGATAGTTCGACTTGGTTGCTAAGTATTCAAGGGCGAAGCGGTGCATTTGCTTAGCAGTTGACATGACTGTACTCAGGTAGTTTCTTCTTGCTAGTTGGACGGATATTCTTGACTTTTGGTCCAAAGAATCTTTTAGTTCTTCGACTATCAGAGACGGAAACTCCACTCGATCAATTGCGAAGTTTAGAAACGAGAAGTAGAACTCTTTGTCGCAGAGCTCATGCAAGGCACGCTTTTGGTTGCTACGCTTGAAGAAGAGTGAAGCGATTGTGATGTCGACATAGTCGAAAAGCGAGTTGAGTAAATCTCCGTTATGCGCTGGGAGGTATTTCATAAGGTGATAACAGATTGATCGTTTGAGCAAGAGAAACTCAGTGCACTTCTCCTCTACTTTCTTCAGTTTATGGTCTCGAAGGAATTTCTCGATTTGGTGATGAATGAAGTATTGCATCTGTTCTCTTGGAATCCTTTCTGACACTAATCTAATGTTTTTTGAGATCTTTGAATCAATGGAAGGGGTCAATTTCGATTCACATATTAAGGAATTAGTAGACATGGTTTTGTTCTCTTTAAAAATGCAACTACTCTGTTCTTAAGTTAGTTCAGACAGTAGGTCACATGAGTACAATTTTAAATCTGTACGATATAATTGTTAAGGCGATAAATGTTTGCATCGGTCTTAAGACCACGATTGCATTTCTGTCCGAAAGTGATCAGAATTAACTGATGAAATCAAGAGCACCGATCATTGCGGACAAAGAAATATTCAGACTCTGGTACGAGTTCTATCGTTTAGCGTTGGACAGTACCGATAAAAGTATTCAGCAGGCATTGAAGAAGAGTGCGAAACACTATGCTGACTGGAATGCATCAGAAAGGTTGCATTTTGACGATTGGTGGGTAAAGCACCGTTCACTGTTTCTTGACGAAAATATTGTTCGTGTCACCGAGAAGGATGAGGAACAACGGAGTGACAATCTTTATATCACTGTTCCTCGTAGTAAATCATACGGCGATATTCTCAAAGAATTGAAGGCACTGATCGACAAAGAGGTGTTGTCGAAAAAACGAAGACGGATTCCTGTTCCGCATCGTTTTTCACCGACTGAGATTCAAGGGATCAAAGGTGAAAGTATTCGTGTCTTGTTGGATCTACAGAAACATGTCTTCAGTCAAACCGATCTAAAAGGTGTGGCGCTGACAACGAGAGTGCGTGAGTACCTTGGAAATGAACGATACAAACGGAAATCAAACAAGATTCCCGATGCGTTTCTGATTACAAATTCAAGTGTTGATGATCATGCGGAACAGACTGACAGAAATGTTCGGCGATATAGGCAAAAAGCAAAGAGGTTGATGTTGAATGTTGCGAAAGGTGAGTTCCCTGGCAAATACTGAGGTCGGAGTGTAATGTCAGGCAGCAATCGGCAATTCTGCATTCTTTGAACTTCGAAGGATTGCGTACACTGTTCCGACTCCGACTGTGCATGTTTTCGCAATGTCTCTGATGCTCACTCCTTTATCTCGAAGAAGAGTGACTGCGTTGATCAGAGAATCGTTGACCTTAGACGGGCGACCGAGTTTCTTGCCCTGAGATTTTGCACGAGCAATGCCCTGATTGATCCGTGCAATCATTGTTTCTCTTTCTAACTGTGCGATTGAGGAAAGCACGGTGAGAAAGAACTGACCGATTGCAGACTTTGTGTCAATGGCTTCCCGTTGAAAGATCAGTGTGATGCCGAGGTTGTTGAGTTCTTCGACAACTTGGAGCAAATCTTTCGTGGATCTGGACAAACGATCAATCGACACGCAGTAGAGCACGGTGAATTTCTTTGATCGTGCAGCAGCAAGCATGGATGCTCGTGCGTCTTTCTCTTTTGAAATTCCAGAAACACCCTTGTCTACAAATTCTGTAACGACTTGATGATTGTTTTTTTCTGCAAGGTCACGCAATGCCATGAGTTGATTTTCAGGAGTCTGCTCTTGCGTGGAGACTCTCGCATACAGGGCACATCGAGTAGACATCGTCATTTGATCCTCCGAAATCATGGGGTCGATCGGAGGTCTGGAAATCGAGCATTTGTTGCTTCAAGCACTCATTGTCTTGCGTACCGAAGCAATTTAAGATTCGCCGAAAAGTGTATAAAACTACCGACTTTTATACATCGACTTTCCGAGCAATTCGTAAAGTGTTGATTTTACGAAGAATTCTGGTGGCGAATCAGGGACTCGAACCCCGGACCTGCGGATTATGATAACACATTTTCGAGTCATGTCAAGCGCATTTACACAAGAAAATCAATGACTTAGCGTTGCTCTAGACACGCTGTATAAAAGTATGTATAAAAGTCCCTGTACGATGTCGATCTGTTCTTTAGGACGAATATTCAACACAATCTTTTATACAAAGCACCCATCCGTTGAACCGACACAATCCACTGCCCGAGTCACGACTTCATGTGCCGGGATATCCCTCGAAGTTGCTGCTCTATAAGACCTCAGCATCTCGATTTTTCTGGGTTCGGTTCTACTTTCACGGTCGTTACTTCTACAAGTCCACGCAAACCGAGTCCGTCAAAGACGCAAGACGATTTGCAGTCGATTTCTATGAAGACTGCCTCGTGAATGCTAAGGAGAGGAAAGTCTCCGACACGAGTCGCTCCTTCGCATTGCTGGGGCGTAAGTTTCTCGAGCTGCAAGAGGGCGATGAAAAAATCAAAACGACTCGCAACGATGCTGCTCGATTTCGCAATGACCTACTTCCCTTCTTTGGTGAGCAAGACATCACCACAATAACAAACGCACAAATCAGTCAATTCTTAGAGCGACTTCGTCAACGCAAGTTATCTCCTGCAACCCAAAAGCATTTCCTCGTTGTGCTATCAAAGATCATGCGATTTGCAATTGAAAACGATCTGATGATGCGAATGCCCACCTTTCCACGGGTTGCAGGTCGTCTGAAGACATCACAGTCACGAGATTATTTTTCGCATGAAGAGTACGACAAACTTGTTGAAACTGCTGAAAGATGTGCAAAAGAGGGTGCCATGGTTCGGGGGACACCGATCACCCTAGAGATGAAATTCTTGATTCAGTTCATGGTGAATTCGTTCATCCGCCCGAGTGATCTTCGTGTGATCAAGTTTCAACACCTCCATCACCGTAAAGAAAAAGGCGAAGAGTGGATTGCGCTTACTCATCCCGCAACGAAGACGACTGCAACCGAAGTGCAGGCAATGCCCGTCACGGTTCATATCGTTGCCCGTTTGATCGAATTTCTGAAGACACAAGGTCGTAAACCTCAAAAAGACGATTACCTGTTCTTCTCTTCGTATGCAAACCGTGACACCGCAATGGCAGTGATTGCTCGGCAATTCAGACACATTCTCGAGAAGTCAGGCATCGTTCACGCAACAGGCAAGACCCTCACCCTATACAGTCTTCGACACACGGCGATCATGATGCGATTGACCTACGGCAAGGTCGATACACTTCACTTAGCAAGAAACGCACGCACATCGCAACAAATGATCGATCAGTTCTACGCACGAAACCTGACCACCGATCAAGTGCGCAAGCAACTGCACAGTTTTGTCGCAGAGGAACGGACTCTAAAACCCAAGAATCGGTCGACTTCACGAGGCAAGCAATCAGTCTCTAGTCGGAAAGTGAACTCTGGCGATTCAAAGCACGCAAAAGACAGTCTCGGAACAGTCAGAAATCGTTCTAAAAGTGTTCGGAAAGTGGCACAGTAGTTGTCTACAGATGCTGACGGTTGACTCAAGGGAAACTTTGGATTGATAAACGATTCCGTGGTATGAGTGGATAGGTCTTGAGGATTCACTTTATGAATAGAGATTCGGAGGAAATTGGGACGGGAGAAGATGGGCACTTTGAATGGAGTCCAGAATTCTCATCTCTCAAAGAAATTGACGATTTGCTCGTTGAGTTTGAGTCGTCAAACAGACTTAATACAGTCAAGGAAAACACACCGTATTGGAAGGACTTTGAAGGAGAACCGAACCTATGGTCGATCATAGAACCGTTTGTCTTTTCTGAAAAACATTTCCATGATCCAGAGCAACCAAGTGCTTCCATATGGGAAACGGTCTTCATTAAAAATGACAAAAAAGAGAAACTTAATCAAGTGGTAAGAACGGTTCTTGTGAATCTACAGAACCTAAAGAGTGCGCACCTCGTCGAGAAAAAGGAAACACAAAGTACCAAATCTCAGAAGCGGGCGCAATCGCCGAGTATCAATGAACAGCAACAGAAAGAGTCAAATATCTACGACAAAATTAATTCACATTTGAAACTCGGTTCAGAGGATTTAGCGTGCTTTGGCAATTTCCTAGTTTCTAAAGCACGCAAGCAAATTTACTATCTTTCAGAACATAAAAATTTTCGGCGAAGTCTTGCTGAAGAAGAGGTCGTAGCAACGGCGCTCGAAAAGCACTTTCAACTAATTCGGTGCTATGAAAGTAGTCAACAAGACGACCCGTCGATCCCATACTTTGCGGGACCAAGGAGAGTACGAGTGATGGGTTGGAGACAAACCCATAGTCGTCTACATCATTGTGACGAACATGTCCTAAAACTTCTAGTTCACATTCGAGAACATTTCAATAAAAATGGCAAAAATCACCCTACAGCAACTTGAGTCCTTTCTCTGGGAAACGGCAGACATTCTTCGTGGTGCCATGGATGCCTCAGAGTTCAAAGACTTTACCTTTGGACTGTTGTTTCTCAAGAGACTTTCTGATCAGTTTGACGAGGAACGAGAGCGAGTCATTGCACACTACCGTCAGTCCGGTCGAAGTCAGTCTGATGCGGAGCGACTTGCTGACGATGAGGACGAGTACACCTTCTTTGTGCCTGAGCGGTCAAGGTGGGCAAATCTCAAAGACCTCAAACACGACATCGGCGACGGACTCAACAAGGCAACCGATGCCATAGAAGAGAAGAATCCGCAGTTAGAGGGTGTTCTGTCAAAGATCAATTTCAATGACAAAGACAAACTCAAAGACAACAAACTTCGTGACTTGTTGTCGCACTACTCAAAGTACAGACTTCGCAATGATGATTTTGAATCGCCCGATCTGTTGGGATCTGCATACGAATACTTGATCAAGCAATTCGCAGACTCAGCAGGCAAGAAAGGTGGCGAGTTCTATACGCCCAGCGAAGTGGTTTGGTTGTTGGTGTCACTACTCAAACCCACGGCAGGCATGAAAATTTACGATCCGACTTGTGGATCGGGTGGCATGTTGATTCAGACACGCAACTATCTGAAATCGCACGGCGAGAACCCTGCCAATTTGTCACTCTACGGACAAGAGATGAATTTGGGCACATGGGCAATCTGCAAGATGAACATGTTTCTTCACGGTGTGTTCAATGCAGATATACGCAAGGGTGACACGATCAGAGATCCGGCACACATCGAAGGTGGTCGTCTGATGATGTTTGATCGGGTACTTGCAAATCCTCCGTTCTCACTTGCGAAGTGGGGAAAAGAAGAAGCAGACTCAGATGCGTTTGGTCGGTTCCCCTGGGGCACTCCGCCCAAAGACACAGGCGATCTTGCATTTGTTCAGCACATGATCGCAACACTGAACTCAAACGGCAGGATGGGTGTCGTGGTGCCGCATGGTGTGTTGTTTCGAGGTGCAAGCGAAAAGGAAATTCGCAAGGGCATTCTGGAGAAGGATCTATTGGAGGCAGTAATTGGATTGCCTCCTGGACTGTTCTACGGCACAGGCATTCCAGCGGCACTTCTAATCATCGACAAGAAAAAGAGTATTGACCGAAAAAACAAAGTCTTCTTCATCAATGGCGAACTTGACTTTGAAGAGGGCAAGAATCAGAACAGACTTCGTGACGAGGACATCGAAAAAATTGTTGGCACATTTGATGCGTATCTTGATGTCAAGCGATACGCAAAAGTCGTGTCGATTGATGAGATTCGTGACAATGATTACAACTTAAATATTCGGCGATATGCGGACACTTCGCCACCACCTGAGATCTACGATGTGCGTGGCATTCTTCATGGCGGTGTGCCAGTTCGTGAAGTCGAGGACGAGTACATACAGGAAACTTTGCAGGGTATGGATGTGTCTTGCGTGTTCAATCGACGAGATCAGGACTACTACGACTGGAGGAAGGAGATTGAATCAAAGGAGCAGATTCGGGACTTTCTGAAAACTGATGATCAAAAAGTCATCGCACAGTTTGAGAGATGGTGGGACAAGTATCGGGTGTCTCTGCAGGAATTGAATGTAAAGGTCAAAGAATCAGAACAGACGATGTGGGCATATCTCAAGGAGTTGGGGTATGAGTAAGACTTTGCCTGAAAAGTGGCAGTTGAGAGAAGCAGAGTCTATCTACGAAAGACTAAGAATCCCTGTTGTTTTTGATAAGACTTCAGTAAAACCTACCGGGAAATACAAGGTAATAGATCAGTCAGCAGATGGACACATTGGTTTCATTGACGAGGAAATATTTCCCTGTGATAAAGAACACCCAATAACTACTTTTGCGAATCATACCTGTGCGGTTCGTAAAATGATTCATCCTTTTGGCGTAATTCAAAATGTATTTCCTTTGCGTCCAAAACCCGATATTGATGCACACTATTTGTATCAGATTCTTAGAGATGCAATTCCGCAAACTGCATACAAAGGTCATTATCCTGAACTGCGGGATACCCAATTTCTAATTCCACCACTCAAAGAACAGCAAAAAATCGCAGAGATTCTGACTTCGGTTGATGAAGTCATTGAGAACACGCAGTCTCAGATCAACAAGTTAGAGGATCTGAAGAAGGCAACGATGAACGAACTCTTGACGAAAGGTATCGGTCACACAGAGTTCAAGGACACGGAGATTGGAAGAATTCCGAAGGTTTGGAGAGTTGCCAACTTTGAAAGTCTCGTCACTTTCTCTGCACTTGGGACAGTAGAACGAGGTAATTCAGAAACCTCCGTCCCCCTGGTGAAAATGGGAAACCTGCAATCTGGTGTGGTAACAGACCCGACAGAGTTTGTCTCTAAGTCAAAACTTACCGAGGAAAATTATGTTTCAAAAGGAGACTTTCTATTCAATACAAGAAACACACCTGAACTAGTCGGAAAAGTTGCAAATTACAACTTGAATTACCAATCTGCATATGACAATAACCTCCTGAAGATAAACTTTAATGAAACTGTTTCGTCCTGGTATATGGGACTACTTTTTAATCAGAGTTGTTTAATTAATAGGTTAAAGAGATTAGTTGCAGGCACAACAAGTGTTGCAGCAATTTATTGGTCTGATTTGCGCAAATTAAAAATAAGTGTACCCAAAACAGAAGAGCAATCTTTAATTGTGAGTGTCTTGCATTCAATTCAGAGCAGACTTGATGACTCAAATGAAAGTATCCGTAAATTTCGGTATTTGAAGCAATCACTAATGCAAGACCTTCTCACTGGCAAAGTTCGTGTTTCGGTGAATTGAAGTGGACTCAGACGAACTCAGACTTGTCGAGCAACCTGCACTCGATCAACTTCAAGGTTTGGGTTGGAAATACATCGACGGTCGAACACTGACGCCAGAGTTATCGTCTGAGCGATCGTCACTGAAAGATGTTGTTCTCGAAAATGTGCTTCGAGAGTCACTCAAGCGAATCAACGAATGGATCTCAGAAGACAATCTCAATAAAGTTATTCGTGATCTGACAAGAACGCAGTACACGAATCTTCTTGAGGCGAATCAAAAGAACTGGGACCAACTGACACAGTACATTTCAGTTGCACAAGACATCGGTCAAGGTCATCGAAGTCAGACAGTAAAAATCATCGACTTTGAGAATCTCGAAAAGAACGAGTTTCACTGTGTCAATCAGTTCAAGGTCTCGGGACCGACACAGAACATCATCCCTGACATTCTTTTGTTTGTGAATGGACTGCCACTTGCCGTGATTGAGTGCAAGTCGCCATTCATTACCAATCCCATGGAAGAAGGGATCAATCAACTTCTTCGTTATGCAAATCGCAGAAACTCACAGAGTGAAGAAGGTGCAGAACGACTCTTTCACTTCAATCAAATCATGGTCTCGACGCACCGTGATGTTGCACGAGTTGGAACAATCTCATCTAGAGCAGAGCATTATCTTGAGTGGAAAGATCCGTATCCGCTGACGGTTCAAGAGGTGGGCGAATCACCGACTTCGCAGAACATCCTGATCTCTGGTCTCTTCACGCATCGTAACTTTCTCGACATTGTTCAAAACTTCACGGTATTTGAGGCAGAGACAAATCGGGTGGTCAAGAAGATCGCACGGTATCAACAGTTTCGTGCAGTTCATAAAACCATTGATCGTCTCAAGCATGGCAAGTCTCGCAAAGATCGAGGTGGTGTCATATGGCACACACAGGGATCAGGCAAGTCACTGACGATGGTTTTTCTTGCGGTCAAACTGCGGCGAGATGTTGACCTCCGAGATCATAAACTTGTGTTTGTCACGGATCGCACACAACTTGATGAGCAAATCACAAGTACTTTTCGCAAGGCACAGGGCGAGACTGTTCTGAATGCCAGTTCTGTTGCAAGTCTCAAGGCACTTCTTGCACGAGACTCCTCGGATCTGGTCACGGCAATGATTCAGAAGTTTCAAGACAAGGAGGGACTGCGAGAGTTGCCAGTTCTCAACGACTCTTCAAAGATCGTGCTGCTCGTCGATGAAGGGCACAGAACTCAACTGGGTTCTCTTGGGTCAGCAATCAATGCAGGTTTGCCCAATGCAGCAAAGATTGCGTTCACTGGTACACCACTGGTCAAGAATGATCGTTGGAGTCAAGAATTCGGTTCTTACATTGACACCTACACGATCGAGCAGGCAGTCAAAGACGGTGCAACGGTTCAAATTCTTTACGAGGGACGAGAGGCACGAGTCAAGGTCACCGGCGACTCTCTTGATTCGTTGTTTGATGAGTATTTTTCAGATCGTTCGGACGCAGAGAAGTCTGAAATCAAAAAGCGATTCGGTACACAGCATGCCATTCTTGAAGCACCGCAGAGAATTCGTCGAGTCTGTCTTGACATCATGCGACACTACAACGAGTACATTCGACCCAATGGGTTCAAGGCAATGATTGTGACGAACTCACGGTCAGCAGCAATTACCTACAAAGAGATGCTCGATGATGAGCATGGTCCTGACTCGGCAGTGATCATCTCTGGTGATCACAATGACGATGAGCGGACTCGTAAGTACACAGACAAACTGGCACACAAGAAGGCAATCGAGGACTTTCAAAAACCCATAGGCGTTGGCGAAGGGCAATCAACACTGTCGTTTCTGATCGTGAAAGATATGTTGTTGACAGGGTTTGATGCACCGATTGCACAGGTCATGTATCTGGATCGTAAGTTGACTGATCACACGCTGCTTCAGGCAATTGCACGAGTGAATCGGACACATGCAAACAAGCATCGAGGGTTCATCGTTGACTACTTCGGACTGTCGGACTATCTGACCGAAGCACTCGACATGTTCACCACAGAAGATGTTGCAGGTGCATTGAAGAAAGTCGCAGATGAATTGCCAAGACTCGGAGCAGCACACGAAAAGGCACTCTCGCACTTTAAGGGCATGGATCATTCAGACACTGATGAGTGTGTGCTGAGTCTCAAGGACGAAGGTAAGCGGCAAGCGTTCTTTGTGGAATATCAGCAATTCGCAAAGCAAATGGAGATCGTGTTGCCGGACTCACGGGCAAATGTCTTTCTGCGGGATTTGAGACTGCTGGGCAAGATTGTTCATGGTGCAAGAAACCTCTATCGGAATGAACAGATCAATATCGTCGGTGTTGGTGAAAAAGTACGAAAACTGATTTCTGATCACCTTCACTCGACGGGCATTGATCCGAAGATTCCGCCTGTGGATCTGTTGGACCCGAAGTTCAAGGAGAAGGTAGAAGCAAGGAAGTCTCCCAAAGTCAAGGCAGTCG
>Ga0214917_10006580_pt1 | contig 12004 bp, 9 predicted proteins | sample LL_1208_BB_MetaG_FD_177983 | JGI IMG/M metagenome (GOLD analysis project Ga0214917, IMG submission 177983) | Freshwater microbial communities from Lake Lanier, Atlanta, Georgia, United States - LL_1208_BB | ecosystem: Environmental > Aquatic > Freshwater > Lake | place: USA: Georgia | collected...
CGGCCAAGTGCGTATTGGCGCGATTCCGACAATCGCCCCTTATTTCCTGCCGTCGTTGCTTGCCAGGTTTGGCCGGGAATTTCCGGAGGCGTCCGCCCTGGTGGATGAGGACACCACGGACAAGCTACTCAAAAAGCTCTCGGATGGCGTCGTGGATGTCGCCTTTCTGGCTCGACCGCTTGAGGCCCGTTACCTGGATGTCGTCGACCTTTTTGAGGAGGAGCTTTTCCTCCTGCTTTCAGCCGGGCACCCGCTGGTGGAAAGGAAGCAGGTTCGGCTTGCCGACATTGAGGCGCTGCCATTCATCCTTTTGGGAGAGGCCCATTGCCTGACGGACAATATCGTGACATTTTGCCGGCAACGATCGTTTCACCCCATGTCGGTCGAGCGGACAAGCCAACTGGCCACGGTGCAGGAACTGGTGGCGCTTGGGCATGGCGTGAGCCTGGTGCCCAGCATGGCCCGGATGGTCGATTCCGATCCGCGGAGGGTTTACCGGTCGTTGGCGGGGACTCGCCCGACGAGAACGGTGGCGATGGCCTTCAACCCGTACCGGTTCCAAAGCAGGCTGCTTGAGGGATTCAAGAATCTTGCGCGAAAGCATGCATGCGAAACCTGAGGCTTGTTTGGCCATGATCCGCCTGATGTCGCCATTGATCGCCCTGACCTTGGTCGCCTTGCCGGCGCGGGGGCAATCGAAGTTCCCGTTTCATGAACCGGTAAGCCCGCCGCGCGCGGTCCAAGTGATGGTTCATCGCGGCATGGCCATGCTGGCGCCGGAAAACTCGGTCCGCGCGGTTCGGGCGTGCGCGGACGATTACCTGGAATGGGCGGAGATCGATGTTCGGCTGAGTTCCGATGGCAGGCATGTGGTCATTCATGACGATGCCCTTGGCCGTTGCACCAACGGCACGGGACGGGTGTCATCGCTCACCTTAAGCGAATTGCTGAAACTCGACGCCGGGTCGAAGCATGCCCGCCGATTTAACGATGTTCGCCTGGCCGCATTGTCCGAGATGCTCGAGGCGGCCAAGGGGCGGGTGAACCTGTGCATCGACTGCAAGGAGGTGGATCACGCCCTGCTGTGCCGGGAGATCATCAATTCTGGCATGGGATCGCAAGTTGTGGTTTACGATTCACCTGGAAACCTCCGCAAAATCAGATCGATATCCGGATCCGCGATTGCCACCATGGTGAAGTACAGGCCGGTGGAGGACTTGGCGGGATTTATCGCCACAACGGATCCGTCGGTGGTGGAGATCGACGCCGATGATGTCACAAGCGGCTTGTGCGCGGCCTTTCATTCCCGGGGGATCAAGGTTCAGGCGAAGGTTCTGGGCGCGAAGTGGGACAACAAGGCCACATGGGCCCGGGTGATCGACAGTGGTGCCGATTGGCTTCAGACCGATGATCCTGCCGGTGTGCGGTTTCTGGATGCCCGCCGCAGGATCGGCAAGTTCCCGGTGATGATCGCGATGCACCGGGGTGCAAGCCGGTACGCGCCTGAAAACACCATCGCCGCCATCGACACCGCCGCAGGGCTTGGGGCCGATTACATCGAGATCGACATCCGGACCACCCGGGACGGAAGGCACATGCTTTTGCACGATTCCCAATTGTCACGGACAACCACGGGCATGGGCGCGATTTCCGATGCTGAATGGGATGATGTTCGGCGCCTTTCGGCGGGTGACTGGTTTGGTTCGCGTTTCACGGGCCAAAAGGTTCCCTCATTGACCGAGGGATTGGACGCCCTGGGGACTTCCTCCGCCTACCTCGACGCCAAGGCCATCGCGCCCGGGGACCTGGCGAAAGCCATCAGGCAGGCCAACCTGCTTGACCGTCATGTGGTTTACCAATCGGTGGACTATGGGAAAAAACTCCTGGAGATTGAACCCCGGGCGCGGATGCTTCCGCCCATGTCTAAGCTTGCGGAACTCGAATCGGTTGCCGCCATCAAACCCTACGGCGTTGACGCCCGCTGGAATGCCCTTTCAAAGGAATTCATCGATGCCTGCCACGCGCGCGGGATCAGGGTGTTTTCCGACGCCTTGGGCTTCAACGAGACGATCGGGCAATACCGCCAGAAAATCTCCTGGGGTATCGACTGCATCCAAACCGATTATCCGCTGCGCTTGCTGCGCGCGATCGAATTGAATGCCGGCAAGGCGGAATAGGTTTTTTCCTAGCCGTCGTGGGAACTCTCCCGGCCCAGGGTGGGCAACCGCCACTTTTTCCGGATGGCCGCCAAGCGCAGGATGAAAACAGTCGCGATCGACGCCAGTTGGGCCAGGTCAGCGCCCCCTGCGCGTGCCACCGAGATGAAGACGATGGCTCCGGCCAGCGATGCCGTGGCGTAAAGGTAAATTTCCTGCCTGAAAACCATGGGGATTTCGCCCACCATCATGTCGCGGATGATGCCGCCGGCGGTTCCGGTCAGCACGCCCATGGTGACCGCGATGACAGGGGAAAAGCCCGCGGCCAATGTTTTTTCCGTTCCGACCATCGTCACCAGGGCCAGGCTGGCGGCGTCGGCCAGGTTCATCAAGTCGCGGGCCATGGGGTGCATGCGCATCAGCGCCCCCTCGACCATGAATGTCAGGACCGCGCAGGCGAACGCCGTGAGGAGAAACCACGGGTCGCCGACCCAGAAAACCGGGCGCAAATCGAGAATGACATCCCTGATGGTGCCGCCACCCAAGGCGGTGACGATGCCAAGGACCACCACCCCGAACAGGTCGACACGCTTGCCCCGCGCCGCCAGGACTCCCGACATGGCGGAAACATAAATGGCGAGGTGTTCCAGCAGGTATTGCATGGCCTTTGTCCTTTCCGCCGCGCCGGTCGGGCGCCAAAAAGGTTATCGGTTCAACCCGCGCGGAGAATAGTCGGGATCGCCGGGCGCGCCACGAATTCCGCTTGAAGCGGATTCCGGGTCGGCCACACCTTGCGCCTTCGGCGCCCCCCGGCCACCATCGTGTCAGAAACCAAGGGGATTGCGCATGCATATGTCGATTGGCTGCTTTTCGTTGTGGTGCCTTGTGGCTGTCGCCCAAGGGCCGGATTTCGCGGCCGACCTTGAGAAGCTTGGAGCCAAGGTCACCCGCGCCGGAGGGGTGGCGGTGCAGGCCCAGGTGGAGGCAGCGAGCTTCACCCCGGCCGATTTTCAGGTACTTGGCCGCTGCGCGACGCTGAGGAAAATATTCATCAATGGCAAAACCCTGAATGATGAAACCCTGCCGCTGCTTTCCGGCCTGGCCGCCCTTGAGGAACTCAGCACCAACAACACCGATCTTTCCGACGAAGGTTACCGCCATTTTGGCGCGTTCAAAAATCTCAAGTCATTGGCCCTGTTTCATCCCTCGTGGGACAAGAAGGGTTTCACCGGTCGTGGCCTTGCCCACCTGAAGGCCTTGCCGAAACTCGAGAAGCTCACCTACGCCGGGGCCAGCACGGGAGATGAAGCGATGGCCGCAGTGGGAGAACTTGCGGGACTCAGGGACTTCAGCACCTGGCACACCATGCAAACCCAGGCAGGCAATGCTCCCTTGGCCAAGCTCCAAAACCTTTCCGCACTGCGCCTCGGCCAGCGGTTGCCCCGCGGCAATCCGGCACCCCTTCCCAGCCTGGACGAATCAACAGTCAAGCTGATTTCAAAATGTTCGGGGCTTGAGAAGCTTGAACTGTTCGAGGCGCGCCTGACCGCCAAGGGGCTTGAGCCACTCAAGGGCCTTGCCAAGCTCAAGCGGCTGGTCATCCACACCTGCGACATTACGGCAGGCGACATCGAGACGCTGCGCAAGGCCATGCCGAACACCGCGATCGATTTCAAGCCGATGACCGACGCCGACCGCGAGGCGACCCTCGTGAAGAAGTTGCGGATTTGAAGTGGAAATGTGCGAGCAGCTCATTTGCGGAGCGAGCCAAGGATGTTGAGAATCCCGAAGCATGACCGCCTCATTGTGGGTCAATTTTGATAAAATGTGTAAGCATTATGCCGGGCCTCTGATATCCGCCTTCATGCCCTTCGGGTAATCCCCGGTGCGATGTCGGGGCTGGGGTTTCCGCCGGTTTCCAGCGGCACTCAGTTCATTCCCCACTCGGGCAAGGGTTCGTTGCGGCGCCTGCCGGAACTGTCGTCGCCATCGGGGCCGATCAGAACCTTCGTGTGGAAGGCGCGGAACGATTGGTCGAATCTGGGGTTGCGTGTGAACCGTCCTTTTGCCGGCATGTCGAACCAGATGGCCTTCTCGAGGACCTCGCGCAGCGGCAGGCCCGACTTGGTGGGCAAATAGGCCTCAGGCCCCTCCATCCACCGGAATAGGAGGATATCGAGGTCGCGCTGCTGGTGAACGCCGCCAGAGGCCGAAGCATTTTTCACCTTCGTGAATTCCGCCAGCAAGACATCGTCGAGGGCTTCCTTGAGTTTGGCGTCCTCGGTTTTTTTCAGGAATTGCGAGAGCGCCTGCATCCGCGCCCCCAGCCTGTCGTCCGCCGCCTTGACATATTCGAAATGGTTTGGCTTGCCCATTTCGACGGCATGGGAGGCGTCCATGTTCACGCGCTTGCCATTGTGCCTGAGCACGATCTCCCCAGTCTCCATTTTCACAAACTTGAGTTCGCCCCGGCCCAGGCGCCATGACATGGCCTCGAAGCCAGGAGTCGTGTGCTGGAATGTGGCCTCGCCGGCGCCGCGGTTGATCGAGGCCACCGGGAGGGACTTGGCGTCAATCTTATGCTCGGCGCGTGAAAACAGCGAGCCGCCAGGATCCTGAAGGGGATTCAATAAAACGAGAATGAATGGGCAAAGGGACATGGGCATTCTCCGGGATGAAGGCATTGTACTGGAGAATGATCAGGAAAATACACCCTGGGAAGCAGTCTTTTGTTGGCCGATCGCCCTTGTTTCAGGTGTCGAAGACACCGTCGTTGGCATGGTCGTAGGGCGATTCCCAGCGGATGATCTCGATGCGGTTGCCGTCGGGATCGCGGATGAAGAACCTGTCGGCGCCGGGAATTTTGGTTGTTTCGGCCGTTGGCAAACCCAACTCGGCACAGCGGGCGCGCGCGGCGGCGACATCGGCGACTTTCAGCGCGAAATGGCGTGGGCCGATGGTGTCGGCCTCGGGCTTCACCAGCAGGTGCAGTTGCCGGTCGCCCACCTGATACCAGACAGCCTTGAAGTCGAACGAGCGGGGCCTGCCAATTTCCCGGAGGCCGAGCATATCACTATAAAAGGCCCTCGACCGCGTGATGTCGGTGATGAGCACGGTGACATGGTCGAACCCTTCTATGCCCAGGCTCATGATCGCGCAGCCCTCAGTCCAACCGCGGACCGAACCAGACCCATGGTCTCCTCGGCCACGGCGCGGGCCTTTTCAGTACCTTGCGCCAGCCATTTCTCCACAAGGGCCTGGTCGGCGGCCAGCTCGCGGCGGCGTTCGCGTGCCGGGGCGAAATGCGCCTCAATCTTGTTGAGCAGTTCCGTCTTGGCGGTGCCGTAGCCCATGCCGCCGGCGCGATAGCGGGTGGCGAGCGCCTCCTGCTCGTCGGGAGTGGCAAAAAGGCTGTAAAGGGCGAAAACATGGCAGTTGGCCGGGTCCTTGGGAGCCTCCAGCGGGGTGGAGTCGGTCACGATTCCCATGACCGATTTTTTCAGCGCCTTGCCCTCGGCGAAGATGTCGATGGTGTTGCCGTAGCTTTTGCTCATCTTCTGCCCGTCGGTGCCCGGCACCTTTGATTCCTTGGTGAGGCGGTATTCCGGAAGGGGGAACACCTCGCCGTAGCGGAGGTTGAACTTCACGGCCAGGTCGCGGCAGATCTCCAAGTGCTGGACCTGGTCGCGGCCCACGGGAACCAGGTTGGAGCGGCAGATCAGGATGTCAGCGGCCATCAGCACCGGGTAGGTGAACAGGCCGACTGACGACTCAAGGCCGCGGTCAACCTTTTCCTTGTAGCTGACGGCGCGTTCCAGAAGGCCCATCGGCGCCAAGGTGGAGAGGATCCATGCCAGTTCGCACACCTGGGGTACATCGGACTGGCGGAAAAAGACGGCCTTCTCAGGGTCGAGGCCCAGGGCGAAGTAGTCGAGCGCGACATCCAGCACATGCTGCCTGAGGGCGGCGGGGTCGTGGACCGTGGTGAGGGCGTGGTAGTCGGCAATGAAGTAGAAGCAGTCGGCATTCTCGGTGGTGAGGGCGACATGCTGGCGAACGGCGCCGAAATAATTGCCCAGGTGGAGTTTGCCCGAGGGTTGCACGCCGCTGAGGATGCGCTTGCGAGGGGCGGTTTGCGGGGAAGTCATCGTGGTGCCCGGTGGTTGAACGATGTTGAAAAGTGTAGCGGATGCGGGGGTTGCGGCGGAAGGGGCGAGGGACTTGCCCGGAAGCGCCGGAGCATCTAATAGTATGGCATGCCGCCTCCGCACCGGCGATGCCGGCCCTCCCGAACCCGTGGAGTCGTCACATGATTGAAGTGACTCACCTGACGAAGTATTACGGCGACTTTGCCGCCGTGCGCGATGTGACCTTTTCCGTCGGCAAGGGAGAGGTTGTCGGCTTTCTGGGGCCCAACGGCGCGGGCAAGTCCACCACCATGCGAATGCTGACGGGGTACCTTATCCCCTCGGGCGGCAGCGCGGTGGTAGCTGGTTGCGATGTGTTGGCCGACCCGCTGAAGGCCCGCTCGTTGATCGGCTACATGCCCGAAAACTGCCCCCTTTACCCCGACATGAGGGTGGAGGAATACCTGTCGTTCCGCGCGGGCATCAAGGGTGTTCACGGTTCCTCCGCTCGTTCCCGTGTCGCTGAATGCATGGACAAGTGCTGGCTGACAGGTGTGCGCCGTCAACTGGTGGGCACCCTTTCCAAGGGTTACCGCCAGCGGGTCGGTCTGGCCGACGCCTTGGTGGGCAATCCGCCCGTGTTGATCCTAGATGAACCGACCTCGGGGCTGGATCCGACGCAGATCATCGAGACTCGCAAGCTGATCGCCGAGTTGGGGCAGGATCGCACGGTTCTGGTGTCCACCCACATTCTTTCGGAAGTGGAGAAGACCTGCACCCGGGCGGTGATCATCGCCCGCGGCAAGGTGCTGGCGCAGGGTCCATTGGCCGACCTGTGCCCTCCCGGGCAGTCCTTGGAAAAGATGTTCCTCGACCTTGTCGAAGAGCGCGAGGCGGTCGGCGCCTGAAAGCCCAACAAGCAACCTTGGAGCGCGAAACCATGCAGGAAACCATGAATTGGGCCGCAGTCTTGGCGATGGCGGCGGGTGGAGTTGCCGGTTTGGCGATGCTTGCCGGGCTTTTAGCAGCGCTATGGAAAGCGCGCAGCCTGGTGCACAAGGAGTTTTTCTCCTATTTCCTATCCCCCATCGCCTACGCGGTGCTGGTGGTGTTCCTGGGGGTGCAGGGCTGGCTGGTTGCCGGAACCCTCGACCTTCTGCTGGCATCGGGCCCCCGCGGGGTGGAGTGGCCGCTTCAGTTCTGGTTATCAAGCCCCGTGTTCTGGCTGGTGTTCCTGGCAGCCTGCCCTCTTTTGACCATGCGGACTTTCGCCGAGGAGAAGGCTTCCGGCACACTCGAGATGCTCATGACCTCGCCGCTTTCGGACTGGCAGATCGTGCTGGCCAAGTACACCGGTTGCCTTCTCTTTTACACCGTGCTGTGGCTGCCCACGGTGCTGTACTTGCCTGTTCTGGCCGGGGTGAATGTCTCGTGGGCGGGCGGGGTGCCCAATGTTGCGGCAACCGCCGACCTGGCACCCGTTTACACCACCTACTTGGGACTCTTTCTGGCCGGTGCGATGTTCCTGGCCATGGGAGTCTGCGTGAGCAGCATGGTGCGCGACCAACTGGTGGCGGCACAGGCGTCTCTGGCCCTGGGCGTGCTGTTCCTGGCGGGAAGCTTCGCGGCCAACGCGATGGACGGCGGCACGGGCTACCAACTGGCGTACTACCTGAGCGTTCCCCTTCACTTCGACAGGGCGTTCAGCCGCGGAGTGATCGACCTCAGGCCGGTGACGCTTTATGTGAGTGTCGCGTTGTTCAGCCTGTTTTTAACCGTTCGCAGCCTTGAGAGCCGGAGGTACGCGTGATGAGCGGAGCGCAAGGAAGCCGTCAGGCTCGCGATCCCCGCCAGGCTGCCGCCTGGGTGGGCTTGGCTCGGTTTGTTTGCCGGATCGCCGGTTTGGCCGGGTTGCTGGTGGCCGCGACGGGATTGGTGCTGGCGGACCCTGCCGCGTCGCCCGCCGCTGCCGCCGGGAAATTGGTGTCCGATATCGCGAATCTCGATTCTCCCGCGGCGATTGTCTTCTTGGTTGGACTAGGTTTGGCCGCCGTCGCGGCGATTGCGGAGGTGGCGGCTCTCGCGTCTTACGCCGCGGGCCGGCGAAGCACCCATTGGACGCTGACCACCGCCCAGGTTGGCATGGCGGCAGCGGCCCTTGTCGCGTTCAACATCGCGGCGTTCAAGCATCCGGTTCGTTGGGATCTGACACGGGCACGCACCTTCACCCTGCCGGCTGAATTGGTTGCGGAACTTCAGGGACTTGAGCCGGGAACCACGGTGGTGGTTTACCAGATGCACCGGGTGTTTCCGGGCGTGGCGGAAAAGCCCGACCGCTTCGACCTCGCGGCGGAACGGAAAATCCTCGAGAAGGTTCGCGACTTGGTGGACCTTGTTCGCGAAACCAGCGGCCGGTCGCTGAAGGTGATTGAACTTGATGTCGAAAGCGAGAACCACGAACGGCGACTGAAGGAACTGGCGCGCGACAACCCGGCCTTGGGGCAGGCGATCGACCAGGCACCCGAGAGCAGCATCTTTTTCCATGCCCGGCGCGGCGGCAGCGGCCGAGAACTGGTGCAACGGCTTGGTTTCAACGAGTTCCTTCGCCTCGACAAGGTCGCCTCGGAGGAGCGGGAAAACCTGGTGCTGCTGCCGCAGGGCCTTCCGCCTGACGCGGCGGGACCCGACCTGCGCGGCGCCTTCCCTTTCATTCGAGGCCTGGTTTCGCTTGAGGCGCGCAAACCCCGAGTGGGCATCGGTGTCATTCACGAATGGCTGACCACCAAGGGCACCGATGTTTATGGCCTTGCCGGCCTGCGCAAGACGCTCGAACGCAATGGTTTCGAGGTCCGCGACATGGTTCTCAAGAAACTGGGCCGTTCGCCGGCGCCGGTGGTCTCGACCTTTGAGGAGAGTCGACTCGATCGTCTGGAGAGCCGCCTGCAGATCATCGCCAAGGGCTTTGAGCAGAGGGCCAATTTCGTCAACAAATCGCTCAAGACGAGTGAGGAATTCTGGGCCAAGTCGTCGCTCGACGCCATTGCCGAGGTGCTTTCCAAGCAGTTCCGCCTGCCGGCGGACAAGGCGAAGCGGGATGAGATTCTCATCGAGTTCCGCAAGGACCAGATCGCCGCGATCGCTGAGGAGAAGAAGCAGATCGAGCAAGCCGACCAACGGGCCATGGAATTGCGCAAGGAGATCGAGGCGGAGCGGGCCTCGCTCGACCTTGAGACGCTCGCGGAGCAGCGCCGCAACACCGACCTGAAGGGGAAAATGGAGCAGTTGCTGGCTGATTGCGATGTGCTGCTGTTGCCGAGGCCTTCGCTTTACGATGTGGTCAGCGACGATGACAAGAACCTGCCATTGTGGCTTCATGGCCTTGACCGGGAACAGGTGGAGGCCATCAAGGCGTTCATGAAGGCCGGCAAGCCGGTGCTGTTCTGCCTCGGGCCATCCAGCGAGCGGCCGGGTCAGGGACCCGACGGCAAGCCGGACCCCGTGCCCACGGGCTTCACCGCCTCTGACGGCATCGACTCCATCATCAAGGAGTTGGGCTATCGCCTGAACAAGCAAACCGTGCTGTTCGACGCGGAGGAGGTGGCCTTCGGCGAGCGGCAGGGTGGCGGCCTGACGGGCGGCACGGAGGTGAAGGTGCCGCCGCTGGTGCTTTCGTGGCCCGCCGGCACCGGCTATCCCCCCGGCCTTCGCAGGCCCGCCGACAAGGCCGAGCATCCGGTGCGGATGAGCCAGTGGTTGGCGTCGCGGGGCTTGGGTCGGGCCCAGCGGGAAGACCCCCGGCTTCAATTGCGCCTGCGGCACGCCCGGCCTGTCTATATCGAGGCCGACAAGGAGCATCCGGAACGGTTCCGCCAGCAGGCTGAGATCCTGATGACCTCGGCTGACTCGTGGAACGAGGACCAGCCTTTCGCCACGGAAAACAGCACCCCGGCGTTCAAGTCCGCCACGGGCGCCAAGCAGGAGAAACCCGCCCTCGAGGATGCGTTGATGGAGCGGCGCCGAGGCCCGTTCCCGGTGGGTGCCGTCGCCGAGGAAAAGCTACCCGAGGCGTGGTTTGGCAAGGACGAGAAGCAACCGGGCTTCGTTCGCTCGGCGGTGATCGGCGAGGCGTGGTGGCTGATCGGACCCACGCTTGATCCGGCGCGCGAGCGGTTGGTGACCGACTTGTTCAACTGGCTGATCGGCCGGGACGATCGCCTCGCGCGGCGACCGGGCGACGAGGCCTTGTGGGAATATCCGAGGCTTGAGTGGAGTGCGGAAAAGGCTGGCTTGTGGCGCAGCGGGCTGGAATTCGGCCTGCCGATGCTCGCCGCCTTTGTCGGCTTCACGGTGTTGTTGTACCGCCGCCTCCGCTAGCACAACGGACGATCGAACGGGAGCAGTCGCATGCGTCTACCCTGGGCCTCTCTGGTCGTGGTTTCCGCCTTGGCCGCCGCGGGCGGGTTGCTTGTCCTGGCGGTCGGCAGTTCCCGCGTGGAACAGCGCCACGCGGGTCTTGATTCGCTCAAGGCGGCCGACATTGTCGGCATTGCCGTGCGGGCGCCCGGGCGCGGTGCCACGGAAAATGTGGAGCTTGAGCGCTCCCTCAAGGATGGAAAGGCCGGCGCCTGGACCATGAAGGGCGGCTGGCCCGTTCGGCAGGAGGAGGCCAACTCCCTTGCCGAGTCGGTCGCCTCGCTGCGCACCCGCTTCCTTCCCGTGCCCCTGGCGGACGCGGTTGTTCCTCCCGTGCTGCGGGGAGACAAGCCCGAGGCCATCGCCATCGAGGCCAAGCTGGCCTCGGGTTCGACCGTGTCGGTTTGGCTGGCGGATGCCGAGGCCACCGAGGACAACGCCTTCACCCGCCCCACCTGGGCCCGCCTTGCCGGCGAGACCGAGGCCCTGCGCCTGGCCCCGGGCTTGATTCCCCGGTTGAACCAGCCATCCGACTTTTACCTGCAAAGGCGCATTTTCGCCGGTCGCAAGCCCGACAAGTCGGCCGGAGTTCCCCGACCGGGGGAGTCCGCCGAGAAGAAGGAACTGGTGAAGGCATCTTCCTTGCGCATGGAGACGCGCGTGGATGCGGGCGCCGCGAAAGTGGTCCGTTTGGACCGCAACGGCATTGATGCCGCGGATCCCGATGCCCGGTCGCAGGCTTGGACGATGGACTCCGAGGATGGCAAGTTCGTGCTCGACCGGCTCAATCCCGGCACCATGGACACACTTTTGGAAGCCATTCCCGACCTGTGGGTGGAGAGGTTCATACCCTCGGACAAGGCCGCCGCCGACAAGACCGGCCTCGACAAGCCAGAGCGTGTTCTGACGGTGACCGGCGCCGATGGCGGCAAAGTCACCCTGTTGGTGGGCAAGGAATCGCGGGTGCGCGAAACCAAGAAATTGGTGAACGCCCCGCCCCCGCCGGGCCTGCCTCCCGGCATCACCCTGCCGCCGCGCGAGGAAACCCAGCGCGAGGTGTTCCTGCATGCCCGGCTGGAGAACAACCCCAAGGTGTTCGAAGTCCGCAAGGATCGGATCGACCAGGTGTTTCCCGATGTCGCCACGCTGCGTGATCCGCGCCTGGCCCGATACGAACAGGGGGATGTGGTTCGGCTCGAGATCGCCTTGCCGGGCAAGCCCAAGACCGTTGTGGAAAAGAAGGATGAAGCGTGGCGGCTTGTGGAACCCATCTCAAGGGCGGCCGACGCGTCCAAGGTGACGGCGCTG
>Ga0214917_10006581_pt1 | contig 12003 bp, 11 predicted proteins | sample LL_1208_BB_MetaG_FD_177983 | JGI IMG/M metagenome (GOLD analysis project Ga0214917, IMG submission 177983) | Freshwater microbial communities from Lake Lanier, Atlanta, Georgia, United States - LL_1208_BB | ecosystem: Environmental > Aquatic > Freshwater > Lake | place: USA: Georgia | collected...
GGAAAGCAGCCTGAAACCATCAACAGCGACCATCAATTATCTTTCCCAGCACGCTGTCTCACAAAACCGGTCCACCTCTTTCGACCGCGTTACCCCGAGCGTCGCTCCAGTCACTCGGAAGCTTGCTATTTACTAGCGGATGATTCACCCTAGGTGTTTGACGGTTGTAACTAGACTTAAGGGGGTGAAACAGGTTCATCAAATCCACGTCCTTCCCGTCAACGATCTTCGTATAGATCGCGCCAAACAGATACTGGTGGGAAGTGAAGCTATGATATTTTTCAGCAAACTGCCGACCCGCTAGACCTAGCGTTTTACGTAATTCGGGATTCATCACAAGTGTGCGGATATTTGCCACGATGTTCTCGGGAGAAGTTGACAGAATTGGACACTCGTTCAGAAAACCATACCGTCGAAATACACGGGTGTAAAACGACTCTTCATGGTTGGCTAAAACCGGTAACCCTGACGCCATGCCCTCCATCGAATTCAATGCATAGCCGGTCATAATGCATTGATCGGCCAGGATGTCAACCTCCTGCATCAACTCTCGAATTCGATGGTTTGGGACCTTTTCTACTAGAACCAATTCAACCAGAAGACCCTCAGCGCGAAGTTGTTCGACAGCATCGATGATGAACTCAGTGCCCTTGAAGCCTCGATGGTTGGGCGCGTGGAGAATCTTGACAGGGCCTGTCAAACCATCGTGCGTCGAATAGTCGGTTTTCGCACTCCAAGTCGAAGTGTCTACGATGTACACACTGTTGGTGGTTACATCCCAGCGCCCAATTCCGTCGATCATGTAGCCAGTGAGTAAACAGTCGGCATTGCGGGCCCAGTAGTGAACCTTAGCAGCAGTCAATTGTTCGTCGAGGGCAAGGTGCGGATAGGACGCGAGTAGGCCATATCGCAAGGAAGGGTCAGCGAGCGTTGAGTAGAGATAAATGTCGCCTCCAAAACCAATGATGACGACTTTCAAACCAGCTAGCCGAAAGAAGAAACGTTCAAGCCGCCACCAGCTAGATAGGCCAAGCGAGAAGCCCCAAAAGGATGTATGGACCACTTTGCCCCTACGCAAAGTAAAGATGAACGAGAGGCAAGATCCGAGCGCCCATCGGGCGCTTTTTGGAAGCGGCAGAGGCACAAAGTCGGCATAGTAGCGATCAAAGTCGTCGCGGGCGTTGATGCCGTAATGGTCGGACATCAGGGTCATGCTGTTGTACCCCACTTCTTTCATTGCAGCCGACCAATACTTGTTACCGATTCCTGGTTCCACTCCCCAGAGTAACAGATCGCGGCGCCGTGCCGGCACCAAGGCAGCAATCAAAAACAGAGGTAGGAAAAAAGCAATTACGATGTCCCAAATCAACCGCTTCCACCAAACGATCCTCATTTACAACCTTTCCTGAAAGGTCAAGTGCCTAGCCAGGTCTCGACATTGAGCAACGACCAGATCAGAAGGCGTCTATTTCGCTCGCCCCTAATATGTTCCCCGATCAGACACTCGGTCATCTCTCGGTCGACAAAGTCGTATATCCGAGCGTTCCGGTCAAGCAGTGTCTTCCGAATAAAGTCAATGCTGTCGCCCTTAAACCAACTAGCGTCGGGCGCCGAAAATCCCTGCTTTTCTGCATTAATCACGTCCGCCGGTACGAAAGCAGACATCGCGTCTCGCAAGATTTGCTTACCGTCGCGAGTCTTTCTGAAGAATTCCGCCTTCTTGCCTCCAGGTGCATTTTCGTCGATCCGCAATACCTCGTTGAGATTGTTGAGCTTGAGATGCACGGGGCAACGCATTGCGAATTCGACGAGATCATTGTCGAGGAAAGGCACTCGGGTTTCTAGGCCGTGAGCCATACTCAGTTTGTCTTCCACCACGAGTAGGCCATGAAGAAAAGTCTTGGACTCGAAGTACAGTGAGTGGTTAATGTAGCTCTCAGGGCTTTCGAGCATATTGTCGTGGTGCCTGAATACTGCTCGGAAGATTTCTTGGGTATCAACCGCCGCCACATCATTCCAGATGGGAGAAAAAAGTCTCTTGCGCTCTTGCTCACTGAGCATACGCTGCCAAAATTCGTAGTATTTTCCGACATAGTCGCCAAAGTTCTCGTTATTGACTGCACGATAGTAACGCCACGGGTAGCCCCCGAAGAGTTCATCGCCGCCAGCACCCGACAACACAACTTTAACGAATTTCGACGCGAGCTGCGCAGCGTAGAAATTAGGATAACATTGGCCGACACGCGGTTCTTCGAGGTGGTACGCAAGCCTCGGCAGACACCTCTCCATATCGCCTGCCTTTAGCACCATTTCATAATGCTCTGTTTTGAAGAAATAGCTCATGGCCTCCGCCCTGACACGTTCATCAAACCCGAGTTCAATACCACTTACCGACGATAAGTCGAAGCCACAAGTAAAAGTTTTCATGTAGGGAAAACTCTTGGCCGCGATTGCAGTGATTGACCCACTGTCCATCCCGCCGGATAGGTACGAACCAAGCTCTACGTCGGTTATCAGCTGGCGATTAACGGCTTGTTGGAACAGACGCCTCAGCTCCTCACGATATTCATTGTCAGATGCAGGGTTCTCTGGATCTGAGAAGTGAAAGTCCCAATACTGAGTGGCCTCGAGCTTTGGCTGCACATGGTTCATATTCAGCCTAGCGTAGTGTCCTGCAGGCAATAGACGGATGCCATCGACTAGCGTTCGGTCGGTGAAGAAATTCTGAAAGGTGAAATACTCAAACAACGCTTCGCGATCGATTCGCTTCTGAACCGCTCCGCTGGCCCAAAGCGATTTTTGCTCCGATCCAAACACAAACTGGTTGCTACGTAACGCGTAATAAAGCGGCTTAATCCCGTAGCGGTCTCGAGCTAGCAGCAGCGTCTTTTCCATGCGGTCCCATAGGGCAAACGCAAACATACCGTTGAATTTCTTAGGTGCTTCGACCCCCCACGCAGCAAGAGCGTTCAGCACCACCTCGCTGTCCGTGTCAGAGCGGAACCAATACCCCTTCGCTTCCAACTCGGCGCGCAGCTCCCTGTAGTTGTACACCTCCCCGTTATAGCTCAGCACGAAACGGTAATCCGCACTGACCATAGGCTGGGCTCCTGCTGGCGAGAGGTCAATGATTGCAAGTCGTCGGTGGCCAATCCCGACATTCCCTTCAATCCACTGCCCCTCCCCGTCCGGTCCCCTATGAGCAACTGTATCGGTCATCCGTTTCAGAACGACCGGTGAGACCGGCGCGCTATCTAGGTTGATAATCCCGGTTATCCCGCACATGGCCGCTTCGCAAACCGACCGGTGTGACATGCCTCCTCACTACGCAGGTACTCAGGTGTGAAGCCCCCCTCAATCAGCATAGCTTTGAATTCCCTTTGCGAGTAGCGGTGGGCAGTACTGGGAGCGTACCAGTCATAGTTGATCAACTTGGACGCTTCGAAACCGTGGCCCGTGTTCCAAAAGCATTTGACAAAATTCCAGTAAATAAATCGCTGTATGTCCTGCCTCCCCCCCCGTATGCCAAGGGCGGGGATATCAGGTATGTCTACAGCGATATTCAATTCCGAAAGAGTACGCCCCAAATGCGTGAGCTGGTCGCTCATCTCCCAAATCTCTTCGGTGGTAAGGTCCTTTGCTAGCGCGCGAAAATGCTCATCGAGAAGTTCGCGCGGAAGGGCCTTTTTCGCGTACACGTAGGCGTTAAGTAGACCGTGAGGCACAAGTAGCCTATGAAACTCACGCACCGTGGCTGGCGGATCCTCTGTGTGGTGCAATACTTGGTCGCAACTTATGAAGTCAATTACGGAGTCGTTGAAGGGGGTTTGTGCAATGTCGCCTTTAACAAAAATCATGTTTGGTGCCTCGGCATAGCGTTCAGCAGCCAAAAAGATGGCTTCGGAGCGGTCCATCGCTACCACGAGCGCACTTGGGTTTAATCGCGCCAACCAAGCTGCCTTGTAGCCTGGCCCACAGCCAGCGTCTAGGATTACACGTCGTGTCGTTAACGCTTGAGCCAACTCAAGTTCGTCAGCATAGCCATAACAAGCAAGATACCAAGCGAACTGAAACTTCTTCCAAGACTCGTCGTCAACCTTTGCCTGCTCCAGCTTTAGCCACTTTTCAGAGAATGCGGAATTGGTATGTCGTTCGTTCTCTGAGGATAGATTGGCTTGGGCTAAATAGACGCCAGCTACCACTGGTAGTTCCTCGCAGAAGAGCTCCGCCGGGGAAATCTTAGCGTCGAGACGCGGAGAATCTTTCATTTTCTTATCGAGCCTCTATTCGCGACTCTCGGCGTGTCTTGACCTGTGCCATGTGAACCGCGCGCCAAGCAATGAGGCGTTTCAACCCTTCGCGCAGCCCGATTTGTGCAGTAAAGCCAATTTCTTCAGTAGCCCGATTTGGGCAGCCAATCCGATTTTTCACGAGAGTTGCAGTACTCCGAGGTGCATACTGGATTTCCCGAGTACTCCCAGTGAGCTCGATGAGCGCCTCGGCCAACTGACGGAGCGAGGTTCTCTGGCCGGTCCCGACGTTGTAGAACCGATCAGAAGTCGTTGCCTTCATAGCGGCTAGGTTGGCACTAGCACAATCTTCAACTGCGACAAAGTCAAAAGCCTCAGACCCGTCGCCCAAAATCGTCGGACTTTCCCGGCGGTCCAAGGCATCGAGCATTTTCATGATTACCGCAATGTAAACGCCGCGATAGTCCTGGCGGGGCCCGTAAACATTCATGTAGCGCAGACCAACATAGTTGAGTCCGTATCGGTGGTGATAGGCCCGAAGCATTGCCTCGCCCGCGATCTTTGTAGCTCCGTAAAAATTCTGGTTTTTAAAGGGGTGGTCTTCGTCCATTGGTTCACGCACGGCATCACCGTACACAGAGGCCGAAGAGGAGTAAACGAGTCGCTTCACCCCTCTGCTGACGCAGGCCTCTATGACATTGAAAGTGCCACGTACATTAGTGTCGAAAGCTGCCCGCGGGTATTCATGGCACTGCAACAGCCAAAGTGCCGCGAGGTGGAATACTCCATCCGCGCCCTGCAACGCGGATTCAAGTATGTCGGCCTGAAGGATATCGCCACCAACGTCGTAAATACGAACCCGGGGATCTCGAAGCGCACTTGCAAGGTTCTCCTCGCGGCCGCGAACAAAGTTGTCGTACACGAGAATCTCTCTGACGTCCTCATTGACCAGTTGGTCAACCGTGTGCGAGCCGATCAATCCAGCGCCGCCAATGACGACGATCTTTTTTCCTTCGAGTTGCATGCATCTAGCCTTAAAAGTAAGGGGTTCAAAGACACGTCGTATCGCTAAAATTGCGAAAAACGCTGGGTAACCTAAGCTCGTGATATAGAAACCACCGCTTCCGATATTTGGCGTTGGACGTTCTCGCTCAAGTCCGGATAGATAGGTAGACTAAGAACGTGCTTTGCCAGTTTGTCGGCTACAGGTGTGCAGTCCGGACAACATAATTCTCGATATGCGGGCTGCTGGTTGATTGGTACTGGGTAATGCACCGCCGTGGGTATACCTTGCTCGGATAAAGCTTCCCGGAACGCGCCCCGGTCGTCAACGAACACTGTGTACTGCGCCCAAACACAATCTCGATCAGGGCGAATGCTCAAAAGCCGCACGCGTGGCCCACACGTCTGCAACATACGGCTGTAGGCTTTACCCAAGGCTACTCTCTGATCAATCTCCCAGTCGAACCTCTCGAGTTTTGCGAGCACTATTGCGCACTGTAATGTGTCCATGCGACCACCCACACCCACCCTCGTGTGATGGTATCGATGCGCCTGCCCGTGAACACGGATCTCGCGCATCGTCATCGCCAGCGCATTGTCGTTGGTGAAGATGGCCCCACCGTCACCGTAACAGCCCAACGGTTTGCTGGGGAAAAAACTGGTGCATCCGATCGTAGACAGGTTACCGCTCTTGCGCCCCTTGTAGGTGGCTCCAAAGCTTTGAGCGGCATCCTCGATCACGGGAATTTGGCCTCGCCTTGCAGCAATTTCATTGATCTCGTCAATGTCCGCCACCTGACCATAGAGGCTGACGGGCATGATGGCCTTAGTTTTGCGCGTGATCTTGGCCTCGAGTAAGCTGACGTCCAAGTTGCATGTGTCAGGTCGAACATCAACGAATATGGGTTTGGCACCCAGCAACACAATAACCTCTGCTGTTGCAGCAAATGTGAAAGGTGTCGTGATCACCTCATCGCCCGGGCTTATGCCTAGTGCCATCAGGCTAATTAGGAGAGCATCGGTACCACTAGCCACCGTCAAGCAGTGACGCGCGCCGGTGTACGCGGCCAACCTATCCTCGAGTTCTTTTACCTCAGGGCCCATGATGTACTGCCCATGTTCGAGCACGTTATTAATGCGAGCCTTGATCTGCGTCTGCAAAACCCTGTACTGAGCATTCAGATCGATGAAACGCATTGTCATATATCCCGGACCTCTAGGCTGTTGGCTCCAAGACGGTACGACGTGCCCGTATGGTAGCAGGTGTATTCACCCTGCCCAGAGAGCGGCAATGGAATTCGTTCACCGTACCGACTCATCCATCCGATGTGCCGAGCAGGTACCCCAACCATCAGGGCATATGGTTTGACGTCTCGGTTAATTACGGCTCCTGCTCCAATGAAAGCGTACTCCCCGATAGTTACACCACAGACTATTGTGCAATTTGCACCTAGGGTTGCCCCTCTTTTGACCAGCGTGGTACGGAACTCCCTTTTACGCTCAATCATGGCCCGCGGGTTGTAGACATTGGTAAACACCATGCTGGGCCCACAGAACACCCCTTCCTCGAGGGTGACTTCCTCGTAGAGGCTAACGTTATTTTGGATCTTGCAGTGGTTCCCGACGACCACTCTATTTCCGACGAAGACATTTTGTCCAATCGACACACCTTCGCCAATCCGTGCATCGCTACAGATATGCACCCAATGCCAGATGCGCGAACCTTCGCCGATCTCGGCGCCTTCATCCACGATGGCCGTGGGGTGGATGCTGACATTCATGCTAAGACGCGCGCCGCGAAGGGGTGTATGTCCCCAATTCGGGCAACGTCCGCGGTGCGTATGCCGGCGACAGTTTCTATAGCGATACGGCTCTCCGCGAGACCGAAACCCTCCCCCCGGAAAATAGCCTCGTAAGAGCGAGTATGCAAGTCGGTGAAGCCATCAGAGAACTCGACGTTTTCTCCATTCGCTGTAAGGGCGCGGTAAGTACGCTTGCCCTTAGCACTTTCAGAAGGTGGTACATCGCTGTTATCTATGGAGAGGAACCAGCGAACGCGTGCCTGCTCGTATTCCAAGTAGCCCGCTGCCTTGGTCGGCATACGAAGGTGCACCACACTGTGCTGCAAGGCACCATAAATGTAATGGAGCATGTCAAAGAAGTGCACACCTATGTTCGTGGCCACGCCGCCAGATTTGCGATCGTCGCCCTTCCAACTCTGCAGATACCAAACGCCGCGCGAGGTAATGTATGTCAAGTCAACATCAACTTTTGTGTCTACCGGTGCCCGCTGCATCATCTGGCGTAACGCTATTATAGTTGGATGTAGTCGCAATTGAAGAATAGTGTTTACCTTGCGGCCGGTATCTCGCTCAATATCCAGTAGGCCGTCAATATTCCACGGGTTCAACACCAGCGGCTTCTCGCATACGGCGTCGGCGCCTGAGCGTAAGGCAAAACGTATATGACTGTCATGCAGGTAGTTTGGTGAACAGATTGAAACGTAGTCGACACTTTGGCCTTGACGTCTCTTTCTGTCCAGATGCCTGTCGAATCGCTCAAATTCAGTAAAGAAGTGTGCGTCCGGGAAATAGCTGTCAATAATGCCGACCGAGTCGTTGGGGTCAAAGGCAGCGGCGAGACTATTGCCGGTGCAAAGAATCGCCTGCATGTGGCGAGGCGCAATGTAGCCGGCAGCTCCGATAAGAGCGAAAGATTTCATAGGATTTTCGTTTGGGGTAGGGCTGAGATCATGAGACCAGCGAGAAGGTGTTGAAGCGCTTCACGGTTAGGAGTTATTGTTTCATGTAGAGCGAATCGGCGCTGCACGGAGTGCTTTGATGGCGGATTTGGAGCTTAAAGAAGGTGTTTTTCTTCGGTTCTGCCTTGTTGCGCCGCCTGAGGACGGAGTTGGACTAAGGATCGCATGCGAGTAACGTTGAAGGCGACAACCGGACTTCGACGTTTTGAAGGCCAACTAATCCAGCTCACTGCAATAGTCTTAGCCGGCAACTCGTCAACCCCTTCTTCACCAATCAACTTACGAAACTTGCCAATCAAAGTCGGATCGCAAGATGCACGCGGTTCAAAGATATCCATCCCCGGCCGCGCACATCGAAGAATCTCAAAAAGGTATTGAACCACCACTATATCCTAGAACGATTCAGAGGCCAATCTGTTGACACCCAATAGGAAGTATTTTAGCAGCCTAATAGAGGTTCCTATTCAATATCACGCAACCAAGCATCCAGTAGGGAAAGTTCTGCCTCCTTTACAATTGAGCTCTTACACAAAGTCTCGTAGGCTAAACGCAAGTTTTCAGCCATGGTCCACTTTTCGCTAACAATATCATTTACAAGAGTCGGAATAAGGGTCACAAACTCGTACATAGGTAACTCATCTGCCAAATCGCGATACAAGTTATGGTCATTTCTAATCTGCTTAGCAGTCGGGCCGGTGAAACCTACACACAAACCGTGGGTTGATAGAATTGGTTGAGCTACAAGACTCCGTAATATATCACAAAATCTAAAAGTAACCGTAGCTGGAATGTAAAGCAAGGGAAAGCTATTTGAAAAAAACATCGTATTTTGACTATTAAAAGGACAAAGCGTTCCTTTATTTAAACAGATAGGTTCATGGTTGTCGAAGACGAAATCTTCCCTGCCGTAGAGTAGCCTGTAAATAGCATCAACGTCAGGATCACCGTTGACCAAACTTTGCCAAACTCCAACACTAACAGGTGAGTGCTTGCTACTTTCAAATTCAACGTTATAGCTTCGACTCACAAGATTGAGTGGAAATCCTCGAGGCCATATTCCTTCTTTCGAGAAATACTGATATATATTAACAAAACCGCGATCCTCTGAAAGCTGCTTACAACTCACAGATGAACTGGGAAATTGCCAATTCACTAAAGGAAAATTGTCATCGTCCGTATCAACAATCGCCTTGGCTCCTTCATGAATTGCGAGGATATAACCTATCATTTTTCTAGAATAGTGATTGAAAGGCAAATATTTTGTTATTTCAAAATCTAATCTAGCCTGCCTCTCGACTGAATAGAATCTAGCTCCATCTAGAGAAAAACTATCAGGCGTCTTTAAATCGCCAACTATAATGACATTGTGGCCAGGCACTGAAACAAATCTCTTTAAAGAGTCGGAAGGTAGATTTATCGAAGTTATGACGATGGCTTTATTCATTTCTAGCAACCCATTCCGATAGTTTAATTGGATGAATGTAAAGGTGACGATCGGAAAATTTCTGTAGAAGGGTGTCAACTGAACCGTGGTGCTCAATATGTAATCCGTTCACACGGCACTTATCCCAGAGAACCAGACCGCTTCTATCTAAACTCTTCTCTGTAACAATCTTATCGACAGTTAATGCTAACGCTGTTGGTAGTGCAAGCTCTACGAAGAGTCTTCCTGTGGCAAACGCACCAGTGAGTTTCCGAAACTCACGATGATATCGATATGGCAAAATAAGCATGTCAGAATACCCCCCTATCAAGGGGTAATTCATCCTGTAAGTTTTATGCACAGAACTTAAAACATTCAGTAACTCACTGGGTTGCTTCATTACATATCTTAAAAAAGATTTTAAATTTGGAGGGTATGGGGTAATCTGCCAATACCTAAAGGCTCCTACAGACATTCCATGTGAACGAATTCTACTTTCGGCCTCACTAGCACTTGGTATATAGGGTCCGATGTCTAGGTAATCAGTGGTGGTCTCCCATAATGCAGCTTCTCTCGCTCTTCTCCACCATCCTCTGTGCTCATGCACATTTATCAAACTAGGTATGAACGCTGTGCTAGGGTCAACACCAAACCATTCACAAAAATTGTGTTGATTTATTTTAGGATTTAGAAGTAAATCATCCGCAATAAATATAAAATAATCGAAATGATTTGCTCGCTGATCGTGTAGAAATTGCGAGATATAACCCTGGAAATAGTAACTATGCCCGAAGACCGTAACTACATTACCGTTACTCTCTTCCGCGAAAGGGAGAAGGTATATTATATTACTAAAACGATCTCCATAGATGCTTTCTAATTTCTGTATATTTCCCGGATAATGATTATTAAATATTACAACAAGCGCAACAGCTTCTTTCATCGCCTTCTTCCAATCTCTATATCTACAGCCGCAAAATAGTAGTTTGGGAGGTCCATTAAACCGATGACGCAGACCCATTAGTCACCATGCCGAAACCACTTGATCTCCGGAAGGCATTCATATAAGCATTTCCCTAATAGTTTGAAATTGTGATCAGCAAGATCTTAAACAAAAGCATTGCACGCCTTCACGACAGTCTCGGCGTCAATATCGCTGAGTGTCGGGCCCAACGGAAGACTTAATACTTCTTGATGTATAAGTTCAGATACTGGAAAGTTTCCTCGCTTGAATTTCAAAGTCTTGTAAGCTGGCTGGAGATGCGGTGGCACTGGGTAATGTACCAAGGTACCAATACCCGCGGCGGTAAGCCATTGTTGAAGTTCGTCACGCCTCTTACTTCTGATGACATAAAGGTGCCAAACAGGGTCGATGTTGTCTGGTACAGATGGTAGGTTCAATCCGGTCAGTTTTTCGCTGTAAAAGGCAGCGATCTGCTTTCGCCGAGAAGTCTCTTGGTCAAGATGTTTGAGCTTGACCCGAAGAAACGCCGCTTGTAATTCATCTAGGCGGCAGTTGAATCCCAGTTCCTCATTCTTGTATTTGACCCGCGATCCGTAGTTAAGTAGAACACGAATCTTTTCAGCCAATTCGGTGTCGTTGGTTGTTACAGCCCCCGCGTCCCCTAGGGCGCCCAAGTTTTTCCCTGGATAGAAACTGAAACCTGCTGCGTGCCCAAGTCCTCCAGCTTTATGACCCTTGTATGTAGCGCCATGCGCTTGAGCGGCGTCTTCAATGACTATCAATTTGTGTTTGTCAGCAATTTCGATAATTGGGTCCATATCAGCTGGCTGCCCATACAAATGAACAGCGATGATTGCTCGGGTTTTCGACGTAATGGCTGCTTCGATAAGGGCTGGGTCGATGTTATAGGTTGAATTTTTAGGTTCGACAGGAACAGGCTTGGAACCAGCATAGGTTACAGCTAGCCATGTAGCAATATACGTGTTCGAAGGTACGATAACCTCATTACCATCACCGATCCCGTACGCTCTTAGAATCAAATGAAGAGCATCGAGACCATTGCTAACACCAATCGCATGCTGTGTGCCACAATAATCAGCGAACTCACGCTCAAATGCCTGCACCTCCTTGCCTAAGATATACCGCCCGGAATCAAGAACACGGGCAAATGCATCGGTGAGTTCGCGACCGTGCGCACCATTGATTGACTTTAAATCAAGAAAAGGGATCATTTTAGAAAATCCATTCGTAAAAGTCGTGAATCACTCCACGACCGCCAAATCCTTCTTTTTGACGGATTAGCCCTTCATTCAAATAGCGCCCTTGTTGTTCTGTCGAGATACCAAAACTAAAATATCTTTTATCTGCGAACGTTGACTGAATCAGCTGCACTAATACATAATCCAGCGCGCCGAGTGTTTTACCTTCGTCGGAACTGTCCAAATACTGACTGTGAGCAATGTGGCCAAAATCATAGATTAGTCTGCCGGTCATGCCTACATCCAGTTGGCCGAGTCCTTTCGCGATGACAGCGGCAGACCTCGACAACGGGTGGTATCCACGCTGGGTCGTGCCGATGAGACGGGTGGCCAAGTCGACGCCA
>Ga0214917_10006583_pt1 | contig 12001 bp, 17 predicted proteins | sample LL_1208_BB_MetaG_FD_177983 | JGI IMG/M metagenome (GOLD analysis project Ga0214917, IMG submission 177983) | Freshwater microbial communities from Lake Lanier, Atlanta, Georgia, United States - LL_1208_BB | ecosystem: Environmental > Aquatic > Freshwater > Lake | place: USA: Georgia | collected...
CGCCTACGATCCAATCAGGGAAAGTCTTATGTTCAGTCATAAGCCAAAAAGCGTGTTCAGGCGTAAATCCTGCTTTTCTGGCTGCTTTGTAGCATTCATGCAGAGCCATGTAATGCTGATCAATCTTAGTTAATGGCTCAGGAGATTGGCGAACTACGCGACGATTGATCTTTTTGCGTTTGATAGGTTTTCGTGTGTTCGCCATATTAAAATTATGACTTACTGATTAAAACAAACAGATCATCGACACGCTTCTCAAGTCGATTAATTTGGTCTTTTATTGATGCTCCACCATTAGGTTTCAACTCGGCTAAATAGGATTTAATAACCCAGCGCAGAGCCAGTAATAAACTGCTTGCGATTGCGCATCCACCAACGGCTAATGCAACCCAATCGTTGGGTGTCATTTCGCATCAATACCATAATCGGCTTCTTTACCAGAAGTTGGATCAATGGCTTTGATTAGTGGAGCGATTAACGCACCGAGCATGACTGCATATTCAGGCTTAACATCTCCCACAATCGCTAAAGCCACAGTTATTCCAGAAGCTGCAACAGCTCTTAAATATGACTTGATTGCTGATTTTTGTTTTTTGGTTAGTTTCATTATTGCTCCTCATCTGGAATGTCGATTTCCTCGACAATGTTGTTGTTTGGCTTTGATTCGTCATAGCCGCCTAAACCGTAAGTGACTAGTTTCATTAGACTGCCCTTAATGAAGGCTGCATACCATTTGCCGAACCACCATCTACTAAAGATGTTGCTGTAGCAAATGCACCTGTTACAGATGCTTGTGTCCAATAAGCAGTTGCTGTATAACCAGACCCGAAAGGTTGTCCAATAAAAGCAGAACTACCAGCAAAACTTATATTTGGACATAAATAGTTATTTGTAGTTGCCGCAGTTTGCGAATTGGCAGCCATCCAATAAATACCTGGTGTTAGTTGTTGGCTAATTGTTATTTGATAAGTTGTGCCAGATGCGGTAGCGGATACCGTTCCAGCATCCAATAGGACTGTAGTTGGCTTACCACCAGATGAGTTGTAAATACCAAGTCGAACTGAAGCTGTGCCTGAAAAACTAGTCCCTGTTCTTATAGCAATACGATCGAATGTTGTTGTAACAGAAACAAAAAATGGCAAATAATAAGTTGTGTTTGCAGTTGCTAATCCAAATGTTAAAGCTCCTCCGGGGCCTCGATAATAATAACCACTTATAAAAGGCATAATTGAACCCGCTGCAAAATCATAGGCAGTCTTAACCGCATTAGCAGTAGCAGCAGTTGTTGTAGAAGTTGATGATGTTGAATCAGTTAATTGTAATACTCCAACAGCAGATGTTGTGCCAGTAGATACCGAAAGGTTTGCAGCTGATGAAGTGCCAGCATTTGTAATCGGTGCATTGACTGTTACAACGCCTGATGAGCCTTGTGCGCCAGTCGCTCCAGTATCGCCCTTTGCGCCAGTTGCTCCAGTATCGCCCTTGACTCCTTGAATACCTTGAATACCTTGAGATCCAGTCGCTCCTGTCGCTCCAGTCGCTCCTGTTGCTCCAGTATCACCTTTTGCGCCAGTTGCTCCAGTATCGCCCTTCTCACCCTTTTCTCCTTTAGGACCAGGAAATAGGTTATTAGAACTAATCGTTACGCGACCCATTATTTACCACCAATCATCGGGATATTAAAGAATGAATTGTTTGAATCGCCTTCTTTGGTAAAGCTGATATGGCAATGATGGTTGTGCTTATTAAAGCCATTGTAAGGACGCCAAGCCCAAGATTTTTTAGGCGATGCGATTCTGCTATCAAAGATGATGTAAGCAATTCTTTTCTCTCCAGACTTTGCTGCGATTCGAATTTGCTCAGCAAGATATGGCATGACATCTGGTTTGGCTTTACCAGATAAATCCCTGTCAATATCGATTGCCCTAACGACTCCGCTACTCGCATCTGGAATGTGATCAGATTTGCCAGCAGACATGTGTCTTGCATCAGCGATCCACCCATCGGATGAGCGATCTCTGTCTGGAAAACTATCATCAATTTGTTCCCTTAACTGAACAGCAGCTTTAGATAACCAAGCCTTCATTAGCCAAGTATCGTTTTGAGTTCATCAGCAGTTAAACCAATGCGATCAAGGATTGCTTGTTTGGCAGACTCTTTATCCGCATCATTTTTTGCTTTTGATGCTTCATATTTAGCAAAACCATCTTGATATTGTTTTTTTGTTATTGGGGCTTTATCAAGATTTATCCACAATACAGAATCAAAGTCATCACCATTAATGGCAAATTCAACATCTGGACACAAAAAATTAATTACATCTGCTCCTCTTGTCATTTTATGCTCCGATTTCTGCTAATATGAAACTTGCTTGCCCTGAATTGTAATTCCAATATGTCGGGCCACCAGTGCTATTATTTTTCATTTGCAATTTGTAAGTTGTTGCGGAAGTAGTAGCAGGACTGTCTAAATAATAACCAAACCAACCTCTAAATTCATCAACGGATGCACGAACTTGTGCATAATAAAATGTTTGAATTACTGTTGAGCCTTTCAAAAATCTATATTCAATACCTCCCGGAGTATATGGAATATAACTATCAGCAGATTGGCAAAAAATCCATATCTTGCTCGTGCTTGCGGTTGGTGTAATTGTTGCGGTCATATTTGTGACATCAACATAAGTTGATGATGTTGTCGAAAAATAAGTTGATGATGTTGCTGAAACAAATTGTTTTAATTTGCCACCACCAGCAACACCCCATTTTAATCCTGTTGCAGTAGTTGAATCAGCAGTTAAAACTGTGTCGTTTGCTCCAACTGCTAATCTAGCAACTGTATCGGCTGCGGTTGCTGCAATAATGTCGCCTTTAGCATCAACAATAGTTTTAGCAATTGCTGCTGATGCGTTGTTAAATGTTGTTGTGTCAATAGATGTGCCAAGTGTGCGAATAGCAGCTGCGCCATCCTTGACGAGCGCGGTGTCGTCCGGTGTTGTCCAGCCATAGTTAGTAGTGGTTGCCATATTGTCCTATCCTCAGGCTACGATTGTAGCGTATTCCCATGTCAAAGTATTGCTTAAAGTGTTCCATTTCTCGCCAATCGGTGTTGTATTCCAACGCATCGCCACCTGACTATAACTGACTGGCGAAAGATTGATTGTTAGAAATAATTCATTGAACCTAGTGCTCCAACGCCATCCCTCAACATAACCCTCAAATTCGCCACCTGATATCTGAGTAGGAAGGTTTTGGATGTTTAAGGGCTGACCAATAAAAACGCCCAATAAAGCATCCCGATCTGAATTATCAATTTCAGGGTTGGTAATTGGGAAAGTAATGCTTTGGAATACTGGTTGTGGGAACGCTCTTTGAGCAATATAACGATCCGCCACAGCTTGAGCATCCACAGCTGAGTGAAGCACTGATTGAATGCTTTCTGATTTGTAGCCATAGGTTGCAATTGAGCTTGTGCTTATAGCTGTCTTTTGAGATCCGAAGTTATTACCATAATTGATGTAGATATCATTTCGGATATCACCTGATCTAGTGATGGTTGATAGTCCTGATCCTAAAGCGTGGTTTGCATCAAGATCAACATATCCATTGGTCAATAGGTAATTCTGTCTATGGTCTGCATCGGCATAACCAATGTTGCCTTGGTTGTCTTCATACAAATATCCAAAGGCTGAGTTGGCTATAAGGGAAGCGATGTTGTAAATGGTGTCTGGTGATGTTCCTCGATTTTCCATTGTGTAAAGACCAGGGCGATCAATTTCGCCAAGTCCTAGATTTCGAGCATTAGCCCAAGTTTCAGTTGCGGAATATGTTGCCCAAGTTGAATCTGCTGGAACCTCAGACCAAGTGCCAAGCAATACGCTAGAAAGCAAAGTATAAATCTGGTTGCCATCCTCATCTTGAGAAATTGTGCCATTGTAAATTTCTTTGGCTAATTTGACCAAAGATCCCATTGCAAGGATTGTGTAATTTATGACATTGGCAACATTTCCAAATGATCCAACCTCAACAGTTAGATCCGTAATATCTCCACCAAATAAACTTACATAAGTTCCTGAACTGTTTTTGACTTGTAAATCAAAACTATCGTTAATTGCAAATGGCAAGGTTTGACCAGATAAAGCCACCAAAGTTACCTGCATGTAAGATGGGGATGGCTGAGTGTAAATATCAGTCCGACCAGCCTGATGCGTGATATCGCTTATTGCTATATTGGTGTAATTAGTCCCTGCGACAGTAAGTTTCCATTCGGGCGACCAAACAGTCATTAATTACCTCGAACGCTTGTGCCACTCAAAGAAGGAACGGATCTAGCTGCGCTGTCATTAAGCACCTTAGCCACAGCTCTTGCTGCGCTCTCACTATCCAAAGCATTTATTGTGATGTTATTGACGCTTGGGTTTCCTGATCCATAATTAAAGTTTGATCCATTACTAGATTTGGGAACTGATGGAACTGGATTTCTAAGCATGCCAGTAGTTGATGATGGATTTGGAATATAGCCAATATCTGATCCGGGCTTTACAATGTTGATAATTCTGATTGCTTGATTTGCAAACTCTACCAACAAACCAATTGCTTCTCTAATAAATGTAATAAATCCTGAAATAATTCCAGCAACAACTCTAATTGCATTTCCAAAACTTGCGGCACCTTTTTGGCTTTCATCAAGAGCTGCTTTAAGTCCTTCATCTCCTGTAAGTCCAGCAATAAAAGCATTTAGAGTTGGAAGTCCAGTATCATTTAAGTAAGTAATAAACTTTTCAACCTGTGGCAATAAAGCATATCCAAGACTTTCTTTTGCTTCATCAAATCCAACTTTTAAGCGATCAATCTTGCCTTGAAAGGTTTCAGCGTTTGCAGAAGCTGCGCCACCATAAAGGTCTGACAATTTTTGTTGAACCTCAGTAAAAGACATTGTTTTAAGTTCAGCAGCTGATAGTCCAAGTCCTAATCTGCCAAGTGCAGTCGATTGTCCATCGTGGGCTTTACCTAAAGCATTTGCAACAGTTTCTAAATCTTTTCCAGATCCTTTTGAAATATCTAAAGCAAGGCTTAATAACTTCTGGGCTTCCTCAGTATCTTTTGTTGATACTGCCAATCTTTGTAAAGCTGGTCTTAATTGATCATCAGCAACACCTGTGGCTAAGGATGTCTTATAGATCATGTCCTCAGTAGCCTTTATTTGGGCATCAGTAGCCCCTGTAGCGGTCTTTAAGGCGTTTGCTAACCTGAACTGTGCCTGCTCGTCCTCAAGGGCTGCTTTGACCCCATCAATGGCTAATTTAGTGCCATAGGCAACGGCAGCAGCAGCAGCGACTGCAAATGCAGCAGCAGCTTTTTTTCCAAACTCACCGATCTTATTTGAGTTATCCTCGACCGCTTTATCAGCTTCGCCTAGTTTCTTTTTAAGATCATCAACATCGGCAAGGATGGAGAGTTTGAGCGTGCGATTACCAGTAGCCATTAGACCCATTCCTTAATAATGCGATCAAAACTTTGTTCCCACTTGTTAATCAATTCAGGCTGAATTCTGCGAAGGGTTGGATAGATAAACCATCCACGCGAACCTCTGCCTTGCCGTCCTGAATATGTAGGGAACTGTTTGAACTTATTAGATCCAAACTCAACACCACCCCATAAGGTTTGTGTTGTAGCCCCACCTGAAAACTTCTGGCGTGCGAAACCATAACTGAACTCACCAATTTTGCTTGACTTAGAGATTGTAACTCCATCGGCAACTCTCTGCGCAACTTTGCCAGCCTTTGTTCTTTGTCCAGCAGCTTGTTTAATTTCCTCTGATGCAAAATACGCCAAAGCAGCAGACTGCGCTCTTGCTTCCTCAGTAGCCTGCTCATCCATAAGTTTGAATGCTTTGTAAATATCGCGAAGATCAGATTTGTTGTAAGCAATAGTTTCACTTGCCATACTTATCCTCCAATACTTCGATCGCTGTTAAAATGTCCTCTGCATCAACCCATTCACTCATCGGTATCTGTGTGGCTATTGCCAACTCAACTAATAAGCGACTTAGGCTTCCTGCTTGATGACTTTTGGGTCTGCATCACCGCGAATAACATTCCAATCAGCAACTGTTTCTATCCATGTATCAAATGGTAATACTGGCTTTCCAGCAGCTTCTCGTTTATGAGCGTGATATGCCAAAAACATCAATCCTGATATTCCGCCTTTATCATCCCAATCTTTAATGCTAAATCCTGTGTGCTTTTCCCACTTCACCCACTCAGGAGTCTTAGCAATATAAATTGCTTCCTCACCTGAGTTATATGTAATTGTAATTGTTAATTTCATGGTGCTCCCGGTTTCCTTTTTTAGCTAACTGTTAAAGTTGGCTTTGCTGTGCATTGTAGTGTGAATGAAACCTGTTGTGCATCTTTACCATTTCCAGTTGGATTTGGGAATGATGGATATAGGCTTCCTGTAAATACTGCACCAGTTGCTGCTGTGAATGAATACGATAATGCTGTATCTGGTGCTGATGATGCTGCTGCCCATAGAAGCTCACATATTGAGTAAGCTGCTCCGACAGATGCGCCCCAATCGGCAAGAATGGTTAGATCCATTGTTGCATCTGTATCAACTGTTTTGAATACGCGACCATCAAGAGTTTCATACGCTTGACGATCTAAAGTTGTGTTTAACGCAACTGAAAGTGCTTGGGCATCGTATGACTTACTATCGATAGTAAGAGCCAAATCGCGCCCTGTGATTACTGTTGTTGGCATTTGATCTCCTTATGTTTGGTTGTAGTAAGTCGAAACTCTAATATCTGCAATTAGCAGAGTTGATGCTCCTACTTGACTGACTGTTGGTCTTTCGACTGAACTGACTTCATATCCGCTTGGGATAACTGCCAGAACGCTCATTAGAAGTTGCTCGATATTATCTAGCGATGCTGGATTGCTTGCATACGCGACCGCAACTGTTATGGTCATATTGATCTTACACTTTATGACTGACTTATTAATTAAATCAAATTCTAAATATGGTGAATCTGGAACTATCACTACAGCTGGTGGAATTACACTTTCTGGCACAAATGAATAAACATTGCCAGCAACTGAAACTAAAGCATCTGCCAAAGGTTTTCTGACGGCTGAAAGAATTGTGGATGGCATTATTGAGCGATCGTTCCTACATCTATCAAAGATCCTAATAATCCTGAGCAACGATTGTAAAGTGATCGACCCATACGGAATGGGGATGGACTGAAATCAACGCCTTCGATTTGTCCTCCAGCAGCTGTTCGGCTTTGGAATATCTCAACCGATACCACTAATACGGCTGATTCTACCGCGCTATTACCAACATAAGTTGATGCACCGGTAAGGGTAGCCAGCCCCGATGGGATTATGTTCTTAGAAATAATATCAGCATTTGTAATTGTTGCTGAGAATGTGTAGTCATCTAAAAGATTTGTTGTGATAGTTCTTGTTCCGTTGAATGGAGTTCCGCATCCGGAGATAACCACAGATTGGGATTCGCCAAAAGGATTTATTTGAACTGTTGAGAAATAAGCAATGTTGTTATTCAAAGATACTGCGTCAATGGCTACTGAATAGCCAACAAGCATTGGCAGAATAACTGTTTCTGCAGAATCAATAATGTCTTCCAAAACTGCATCAGAGTAAAGAGAGGATGAAACACCAAGAGTAGTTCTAAGTGTTGCAGCAGTAATAATTGTTGGCATTTGAATCCTCTCTTACTCGACTGGGGGAATGACCGGGAGCAACCACTCCCCCATGATTAGTTAGTTATTAGGTAAGGTTAAAGCGGCGAATTCCTGCGCCAACCTTTGTTGCGATTGCATAATAACCATAAACTGCAACCTGTAAGCGACCATTAGCAAGTGCTTGAACTTGAACCTGTGTCTTTGGTGCTTCGTAGAATGTTACTGCCTCTGGAACAACCAAGAATGCAGAATCATCAATCAATGTTGTGATTGAATTGTGTGGATCAACATATAGGTTTTGACCCATTACTGTTCCAGTTAATGATTGAACTCCAACATTTCCTGGTGCATTTGTTGGCTGTGCAGCAATAAATAGAGGACGATTTGTTGTGTCCTCAGCTGTGATGATTGCCTCCCACCATGCTGTGTTAGCAATGATGTTCTTAGCAAACTTTCCTGCTGCAAGATAAGCAGCTGGTGTTTCCTTAGCAATGAAAGCCTTAAAGCCAGCAATTGTTGCAGCCTGTGTTGATGCTTGAGTTCCATCAGCAATTAACTTAGATACAAGTGCGCGATCTGTTGCCTTTGCGTATGCATAGTTAAGTTCTTTGATTAACTCATCATAGAATGCTGGTGATGAACGATCTAACAATTCCCATGAAATTGTTTGTAGTCCTGCTGCCTTCTTAACATCAACTGTGATGTATGTTGAAGCCATTTCAGTTCCGCCAAGAGCTTCGCCCTCAGTTGAATCGCCATCGATTGTTGGTGCAGTTCCAATTTTAGGAATTGTGAAAGACATTCCTGTGTTTGGCAAAACGCCGCGTGATACTGCATCTACAGCTGGACGACCATCAATTGAAGTTGTGATGAACTCGTTTAGGTGTGGTGCAAGAGTAAGACCTGTGTTTGTTGAGGTGTCGTTTGTCGCCTTAACAAGAGTCTTTGCTTCATCATCGCCCATTGCAGCTTTGATGTTCGCCTCAAGGAATTGACCAGCAGTCAAATTCTTATTGATGCGTGGAGTTGTGTAGAATGCTGGCTTTGGAGCAGCAGCCTCTACATTGGTCGCTTCTACCGCTTCAATTACGGCAGGAGCTTCTGGAACGGTAGTGTCTGACACTTGTTCTCCTTCTGATTGTTTTGTTGTATCTGTTACCTCTGGTGAAGTAGCAGAATCCTCTGATGCGGCAACTTGTGCCACTCTTGCTGATTCAATTGCTGGATCAGTTACTAATGATGTTTCAACAATTGAACTCTTGCTGATGACCATAACGCCATCTTTGTTATCCCATGCATCAACCTTTACTCCAACAGAAAATCCATCTCTCATGCCAGTAGCAGCCTCAACTAATGCATCATTTCCTGCTGTTGTTTCAGCAATTTTGAATGTTGCAACAATTCCGGTATCTGTTACCTCATGTGCAATTAGTTTTCCAATTGGACGAGTGCGATCATGCTCTAAAAGCAATTTAATGCCCTTGCTAAAATTGATTGAGTCATTAGCGAATACAGTTGGTCCAGCAGATGTATTGCCCTGCTCTCCCCATGTAACTATTTGACCAGAGATAGTTCTCGACAGAGAATCAGCTGCGGTTAGTGATATTGGAACTTGAATTTTCATCGAATCAAGTCCTCCTCTTCTTGTATTTGCTCGACACTCATTGCGCCGATTGAATTAAGTATTTGATAAACCTGAGCACGCTCTAAAGGATTACCGCGTAGGAAATCATCAAGATCAAAGCGGATTTCAGATGTTGATGGACAAATATCCGGTAAAGATAAACGACTTTCAATTGCAGCCAAGATTGGTCGTAATGAGAAATCAACTAATGATCTGCGCTCTGAGGTGGCATTGGAGTAAGTCATAGAGGTTGTTTCTGCTGAAAGAAAATAAGCAGGAATGCCTGATGCTCTTGCTATCTCCAACGCCACATATTGACGAGCTTCTACTAATTGCATTGACTTAGGATCAAATCCAACTGATTGCATTTCTACATCAGCATTTAGGAATGCAGTTGATCTAGTTGCTCTGGAATTTCTCCATGCTTCTAATAATTTGCCAATTCTTTCAGAAGTTAAATTTGTTCCATTAGATTTTAATACCATTGATGGAACTGGCTCTTTTGCATAATTTAATGCAGCCTTTTCTAATTCAATTGCTGCAACAACTGTGCGACCTGCGCGATTAATAAATCCTTCATCAGCGCCATCAAATCGAATTACACTTCCAACGCCAGCAATAGGTGCTAATTTGCCATCTACTTCATAACCTTCAATTTCATTCATTGCTAAGTTATATCTAGGTTGAACCCTGCGTGGTTCAATTCTTGTCCATGACCTTACCCGACCATCGCTTTCATACGCATCTAAAACTAAACCAAATCCAACTCCATATAACCAAATATCTTCAGCCAACCAGTTATACACAACAAATCCTGAAACTCTAGTATCTGGTTGATTAATTACTCTTAATGGCTCAATATGTGCGCCAGTCATTTTGTTATATTGTTCTAAAGGTAATGATCCAATTGTTCCGCAAATTATATTTCTTGCGCGAGCAACAGCTGGAACTGACATTGCACTTGCGCGATCAACTGTTGTTGGTGCATTTAATAAACCATAAACCGATGTTGATAAATTGAAAGGTGCTAAGGATGCTTCAACATCTGTGTTTTGAATTGAAGTCCTATTTGTAACAAATCTATCGAATAATCCCATTAAGGTATAATATACCATATTGTCCGAATTATCCTACTTGTATGTCGATTTCCGATTCTACTTGTGTCGCGAAATATGTTGCTAACGCCGAAGCGACAGCTGCACAAACTGCCACTCGACTAGCACGCCTTCCAATGATCCATGCCCCATCCCCATAGGGCAATTTAGCAGCAGATAGCGTTTGTTGGGTCAGTTCATCCTGCCCACCATGCTGTAATCGATGGGAATTGATTGCGCCCAGCCATCGATCACAACTTTCAGCGTATATCGCCCCATCCATATCTGTAATGGGAATTCCAGCAGGAACTAGCCGACTCGCGACAGCTTGTGCAGTCCTCTTGGAATAAGCGACAGTCTGAACATTATATTTTCTAACATAAGGTGCTAGATCATTTGCAATTGCTAAATCGTTTAAGCTGAAATCATTTGACCATGTATGCAATAACACTAAATTGAATCTTTCGCCCGGTAACTTTTGAGTAGCAACCAATGCAGCAAATTTTCTATCTGGAGATAAATCTAATCCAAGCCATGTTTCCTTTTCGGGATCTAAAGGTATCGGTTCGGTCTGACATAATGCCCACTTTTGAGCATCGATTGCTGAATTAATGGTATCTACCCATTGGCAAAGCACTTCGGTTCTTACAATGTCAGGTGGATCATTAATAACGGCTTTTAGGTTATCAGGATGAATTGTAATGCCCAGCGATGGATTGGCTTGAGAGAATGCTTTCCAGTTTATTTCGCCAGACGGAAGGTTAATGGGCGAATCGGGTTCAGCACTCCACTCAAACCAACCGATCGTGTCGGAAGGGTTCGCACTAGCTGCAAGAGCGCGTTCCCGAAGTTTGTTTAGAATTACAGAATGTTGATCTCCAGCATTGGAATAAATCCATACTTGCGGATTTTGTGCCGCCATCATTGTGTATCGCATTGATGACCAGGCATCTTCATCTTTGTATTCTCTTAATTCATCCAAGTGAATTGTCGATGGCTTTGAAATACCACGCGATGCATTGTTTGCTGCTTTTACCACAAACCGCCGACCGCCCTTCAATTCCATTTCCTCAGCACCATGTTGCCATCTTATCTTTTTTACCTCAGAAGCCAAGCGATCATTTTCCTCAATCAAGGTAACCATCTGCCGAAATGTTTCAAGTGAGGTAGTTAATCTATGAGCTGATGAGAGCTGTAGATTCTCGCCCCATACATACATGCCAGTTAAGATCCTCAGCATCATAAATGTGGATTTGCCATTCTGTCTTGCAATCAATAAGCCAGCCTCTGTGTGATGCCATCTACCATCGGGTTTAACTTTATGTCCATGAATTGCCACAAACTTCTGCCATTCCATTAAAGGGATGCCAATCTCAGCTGCAAAGTCAATCATTTCGTGACCTTTTGAAGGTAAATCATTCAAAGGTGAGTGAATTCGGGGTGTTGCCACACCTCCTATTGTCAAATCAACCGGATCTGAAAGGATCTCTCCAGTTTTAAGATTAATCAAACCGATCCTGACTGATCGTGGCTAATCGAGGTGTTTTGTGGGTTAGAAAAGGAACGGGGGGTC
>Ga0214917_10006584_pt1 | contig 12000 bp, 11 predicted proteins | sample LL_1208_BB_MetaG_FD_177983 | JGI IMG/M metagenome (GOLD analysis project Ga0214917, IMG submission 177983) | Freshwater microbial communities from Lake Lanier, Atlanta, Georgia, United States - LL_1208_BB | ecosystem: Environmental > Aquatic > Freshwater > Lake | place: USA: Georgia | collected...
TTGGCCAACAGCAACAGAGGTAACCGCGGCAAAGACCACCTCCATGGTGAGAATAATGGCAACTCTAGAAGCATCCATAATTGATTGAGCCCAGGTCTGGAAGAAGAATGCTATGGCTGTTGCGAAAACAGCTGAGAACAAAATTGCAAACCAAACTTCACCATCTAGTGGTGCCTGAATGCCATCAGGAGCGCCACCCACCCAACACAACATTGCAACAGTAGCCAACTGAATAACAGTTAGCGAGTAGACATCTTTGTTTGGTGACCATTTGGACAATCCAACGATGTGGAGGGCAAAACCGAGAGCACATAGCATGGTCCATATTTGGCTGTAATCAAAACTAGCTTCTTTGATGGTGATAAAGCCTAAGCCCAAAGTTGCCAGAATTGCACCGAGAGCAACTATTGCATTTGGCTTCTTCTTGAAAAATAGCCAGATTAGAAGAGGGGTTAATACAACATACAATCCAGTGATGAAACTGGTGATGGCTGCAGTTGAAGAAATCAGCCCGATGGTTTGAGTGACGTATGCAAAACCTAAAACAATTCCAAGAATGATTCCATATTTCAAATTGTCACCTTTGAAGGAATAAATTGTTTTCGGTTTTGCTGCAATCATGAGTAATGAAGCAATGGTGAATCTAATCGCGAGAAAATCAAAGACCGGAATTTTGTTCATGGCCGGCTTCATAACTACGAATGAAGCACCCCAGGCGATAGTTACTATCAGCAGGGCAGCAACCGCTAGGCCATTTCTCTTCACTGACTAAGTCTATTTGCGCCGTTTAATCTTGGTGTTGTGAGCTACGTGCTTGACCATGCTTGGGAAAACTAAACCGTGCATTGGATAGACGCTAAACCAATAAAGGTGTCCAAGTAATCCTTTAGGAACATAGATTGCTCGTTGGGTTACTTTGGTGCCGCCAGAAGCAGTGCTTTCTGCTTTGAATTCCAACCAAGCTAAACCAGGAAGTTTCATCTCTGCTCTGAGTCTTAGCAGGTGTGGTCGATCAATAGCCTCAACTCTCCAAAAGTCCAAGGCTTCACCTTCAATAAGGTGATCTGGATCTCGGCGGCCTCGGCGAAGACCAACTCCACCAGTGAGTCTGTCCATTAGCCCTCTTAGTTCCCAAGCCCAGGTGGCAGTTGAATAGCCATTGTCACCACCGATGGCCTCAATTCTTTTCCAAACTTCTTCAATCAGGTCTTCAGTGACTTCTGTTCTCACATCGGTGTATAGCGAACCACCAGCCCACTTAGGGTCAGTAGGTAGCGGTTCACTGGGACTACCTGGCAGTGAAGCATTAGACCAGCGGGTTTCTACGTTAGCTTCTTTGATGCGAGTAAGTGCCAAAGCAACGGCACGTTTGAATGGAGTAAGACCAGCAGGTGGATCTGGGATGTATTGCTTTATAGATTCATCAGTGGCGACTACTTCATTTTTCAAACTATCGATTAGCCTGCGGGCTAAGGTTATTGGTACCGGAGTTACCAAACCGACCCAACCACTGGAAAGTTTTGGTGTTAACACTGGTAGAGGAAGGATGAGCCTCTTCTTTAACCCAGCAGCCTCGGCATATTGCAGCATCAGATCTTTATAGGTCAGAACTTCTGGTCCGCCGATGTCGAACCAGCGATTTAGCTTCTCTTTTATTGACGCTGCTCCAACTAAGTAACGTAAGACATCTCGAACTGCAATTGGCTGAATGCGAACGGTGACCCACTTGGGGGTAATCATCACTGGTAGACGTTCAGTTAGATATCTCAACATCTCAAAGGATGCAGAACCTGAACCAATTACCACACCAGCTCTAAGCTCAATAGTTGGCACCCCGGATTCACGAAGAATTTCACCAGTTTCAGCTCTAGAAGATAAGTGAGCAGAGAGTTTTGCTTTGTCTTCTGCCATTCCTCCTAGATAAATGATGCGACTGACCCCATTAGCTTTTGCGGCTTTACCAAAAATTTCAGCCCACTGTTTTTCTTCAGCTTCAAAGTTGTCTTTAACCATCAAGGCGTGGAGAAGATAGTAGGCGATATCTACATTTTCGAGTGCTCGATTTACTGCAGTCTCATCTGAGGCATCACCTTCGATGATTTCTACCTGGTTGAACCACGGGTAACTGGCAAGTCGTTCAATGTTTCGAGAGAAGACTCTTACCCGATAGCCGTGGGCGAGAAGTTCTCTGATTAGTCGACCACCGATATAGCCGGTAGCACCAGTTACTAAACAAAGAGCAGGTCTACCATCGGCACTCTTAGCCAACTCTAGATCTGCAGTAATCTCGCCTGACATCAGTGAACCTGGGAAACTACGCCTTCAACGGTGTTACGGTAAAGCGGCTTCTTCTCACCGGCTTCAATGGCAATCGGAAGTTTGTTTTCGTGTGGGGCGACTGGGCAGGTAGCAAAGTCCGTATAGGAACAAGGGAAGTTACCCGAGTAGTTGAAGTCCAAAATGTATGAACCGTCATCTTGGTGGCTGGCGGTAACTGATCTTCCGGTTCCATAAGTAAGCACATTTGCGGTTTCATCTTTGAAGTAGATGACTAGGTCTTTACCACCAGGTTTCTCAAAAGCAGTTAGCTTGCAATCTATTCCGTCGATTTGGAAGTGAAGAACACCAGGGGAGACATAAACCGAAGTCATACCTTCTACCACCGAACCAACAACTACTTCTTTAGCAAATGGGAATGCTTCAAAACTCGCCTTCACACAGAATTTAGCGTCATAATCAAAAGTTAGAACTCCTTCAAAAGCTTGGAGCATTTCAGAGCGTGGGTCTCTTGGTCTAACTACTAGTTGGTTGTTGCGGAAAGCTAATTCAACTTTTATCTCATCAAAGTCAATAGTTTTGTCCTCGGTTCCGATAAACCAAGAGTGATTTCCAGTGTTGCTGTCCTTCACATAAACAGTTTCACCATCGGACCACCAAGACCCAGAAATTCCAAGTATTTCTTGTGGTTCAGTAGTTAGCCAAACCAAACTTGTGATTGATAGAAACCCAGTTGGGTCTGCGAAATTACGGTTTCTGGATTCAATCCAGTTGAGCCAGTTTTGTGGAGGATTAGTCATGAGTTAAGACTACCCTGCGGCTAAACCTCAACTAATTCGATGGAAACTATTCTAGATTTCCCTTTAGAGTTTTTAGCTATCTGCAGAACGTAGAAAGAGCCAGGCTTTAGGGTGGTTATTTTAGCGATTGCCCTTTTGAGGTTTTTAGGCGTGTATTCATCAAGCGAGTCAACGATCACTGGCAATGCTGGACGATGACTACAGATAACGGTGGGTAGGTTTGCCACCACCAAATTAGTAATTAATTTCTTACTTCGCTGCGGACCATTCTTGGCACCAAACTCGCTTAGCTGGGATCGCTCAACAAGTTTCACCTTGTGTTTTTGGGTGAAAGGCAGGACGGTATCCATGCATCTGCGCCAGCTACTGGTGACTACTAGCTTTGGGCCATAAGCCTTCAAAATGCCAGCTAGTGCCTTCGCCTGCTCTTTACCTGCGGCTAGCAGAGGGCGGCTGGCCTCACCTTCCTTCCACTCATCTCTCGGAGTTGCTTTAGCGTGGCGGAGGATAATTAGCGAAGTTGTGTCTAGGTCACCTGATTTATCTAGTGATACCAAAGCATCTAGAGGTGCAACATCGTGCTTATAGGTGAGCTTCTTTTTGGCTTCCTTCACAGTCAGCCATTCCAAAGCACCAACTTCTTCATCGGGTTTGAAGGATTGTTTTTTTAGAGCTTTTTCAGTTATCTCAACTGCCCAATAGTGAACCAGTTTGGTTTTGTTTTTTTCCAGTTCGTATTCAATTTCATAGAGCTTGGTGCCTAAGGTTACTTTGAGTCCAGTCTCTTCGTGTATCTCTCGAACTGCCGTTTCGCTGATGTGTTCACCTTTATCGACTTTTCCTTTTGGCCAACTCCAGTCGTCATAGCGCGTGCGATGGATTAGTAATACTTTTAGTTCACCTTTATCTTTGCGCCACAAAATACCGCCGGAGGCTAAAACCTTCATTAACGGTTAGTCCCGCGACGCAGGGTGCTCAACATTAGTTGATCTTGAACATCAACTAACTCGATGGCGTTTCGGCCGCCATTTCGAAGCCAAGTGCCATTTGTTTGCAAATGCCAAGACTTAGAGTCGTCACTCATACCCAGAGCAAAAAGGTTTTCCATTTCTTGGAGGTGATCTTCCTGACGAAGTCGCACTAACGTTTCAACTCGACGATCAAGGTTTCTGTGCATCATATCTGCAGAACCAATGTAAACAATCGGGTCATTGTTATTTAGGAATCGGAAAACTCTTGAGTGTTCTAGATATCTACCTAAAACAGATCTAACTTTGATGCTTTCGCTAAGCCCCGGAACTCCAGCTTTAAGTGCGCACATTCCGCGAACTAGTATCTCGACAGACACGCCAGCTCTAGAAGCTCGATAGAGGGAATCAATAATTCCTTCATCAACCAAACTGTTTAATTTGATCTGAATACCTGCTGGTTTACCTTCAAGAGCATTCTTCATTTCAGCTTCAATTAGTTTGGTCAAACCTTCACGAACACCAACTGGTGAAACCATTAGCTCTGAGAAAGTTAAATCTTCAGCATATGCGGATAGACGATTGAATAGCTTGGCGATATCCTCACCAACAGCATCTCTTGATGTAAGCAAACCGTAGTCTTCGTAGAATCTTGCAGTCTTCGGGTTGTAGTTTCCAGTGCCGATGTGGCAGTAGCGCTTTAGCTTTCCATCTTCGTGGCGGATAACCATCGCTAATTTACAGTGAGTCTTTAGGCCCACGATTCCATAAACCACGTGAACACCGGCTTGCTCCAGCTTTCTAGCCCAACCGATGTTGTTCTGCTCATCAAAGCGGGCCTTGATCTCAACTAGGGCAAGCACCTGCTTGCCTGCCTTAGCAGCGCTAATCAAGGCGTCAACGATAGGGGAGTCACCGCTGGTGCGGTAAAGCGTTTGTTTGATAGCAAAAACTTTAGGGTCTTTGGCTGCCTGCTCAATAAAAGCCTGAACGCTGGTGGTAAATGACTCGTAAGGGTGGTGGAGCAAAATGTCACGCTTACGAAGGGCAGAGAAAATACTCGAACCCTCTTCATTGGCAATTTTTAGGTAGGGGTTGGTAACCACCTGGTGCGGAACATAGTGAAGCTCCGGCCTTCTCATGAAGGCGATGTCGCTAAGTCCAGTTAAATCCAGCGGCCCTTCCAGGCTATAGACATCTTCATCTTCAATGTCTAGTTCGCCTTTTAGTAGGTCAAGAATTTCTGAGTCGATGCTGCTGGAAACTTCTAGACGAACTGCTGGACCAAATCTCCTTCTGGCCAACTCGGCTTCAAGAGCTTGCAATAAGTTGTCAGTTTCATCTTCATCGACTTCCAGGTCTTCGTTACGAGTGACTCTGAAATTGTGATATTGGACAATCTCCATGCCTTCGAAAAGAGCACCTAAGTTTTGACCGATTAAATCTTCCAATACAACAAATCGAACGCCAGCAGATGCTCCAGGCACTCTCACAAATCTAGGAAGAGTTGGTGGAACTTTAACTCTGGCGAAGAGCTTCTCTTCATTTTCAGGGTGCTTCACCATGACAGCAATGTTCAATGACAGACCTGAAATGTATGGGAAAGGGTGTGCAGGGTCTACCGCAAGTGGAGTCAATACCGGGAAGACCTGTTTGCGGTAGTAATCGCTGAGTTGTTCTTTTTCAGTTGGATCTAATTCTTCAAATTTGGTAATGCTGATTCGATTTGCACTTAGTGCAGGCTCGATAACATCCAAATATAACTTCGAGTGTCTTTCTTGAAGTTGGTGAGCTACCTTGCTGATGTCGGTTAGAACCTGTGCAGGTTCAAGACCACTACTTGAGGTCACTGCTAGGCCAGTGGCGATTCTACGTTTTAGTCCAGCGACTCGAACCATGAAGAACTCGTCTAGATTGGACGCAAAAATGCTTAGAAAATTAACTCTTTCTAAAAGTGGAATACTTTCGTCCTCAGCTAGTTCAAGAACACGCTCATTGAAAGCTAGCCATGAAATCTCACGATCAAAGAATCTGTCGTTAGGCAGGTCAAAGCCACTCGGTGGCATTTGAATTGCCATGGTTTCTTCTGACATACCTTTAATCCTTACAAAGTTTTCTTTAGTGTAGGTGAACTGTTAGTAACCACCAGGAATCGATGATTGCTCATCGACTACCAGGTTGAATCGATATCCAACGTTTCTGACCGTGCTGATAAGTCCCTCAAGGTCACCTAGTTTTGCCCTGAGGCGACGGATATGGACGTCTACTGTTCTAGTTCCTCCAAAATAGTCATAACCCCAGACTTCACTCAAAAGTTGGTCTCTGGTGAAGACTCGGCCTGGGTGTTGGGCGAGGAACTTTAGTAGCTCAAATTCTTTGAAGGTAAGGTCCATAGGTTGGCCATGGATTTTGGCTGAATAGGAAGCTTCATCGATGACGATTCCCGCTGTCTGAATCTTGCCGAGGTGATCAAAGTCTTTTATTTTGGCGAGTGCCAGACGAATACGAGCATCAATTTCACCTGGTCCAGCAGAGCTGAGCAGGAAGTCATCGGCACCCCACTCTGCAGAAATTGCGGGAAGGGCAGCTTCACTCACCACCAGAATTAAAGGGCTAGATAAACCAGTATTTTGGAGCAAGCTGGCCAAAGATTTGGCATTCACGAGGTCTTTTCTGGCATCTAACAGCACTATGTCGTGGGCAGGGGCTTCGAGCAAAGCAACCGGATCTGGGCTGATATGGCGCACTTTGTGGCTCAGGAAGCTAAGCGCAGGGAGCATGCTTAGGTCGGATTGCTCCGAAAGTATGAGTAAATGTGCCATTTCACCTCCCGTATACCCCATAATCCTACTCTTTTGGGGCAAGATGGATTTATGAGCAAGGACTGGATAGCCATCGTAGCCGTCTGGGTGCTTGTAGGCTTGGGGGCTTTAGTTGCCGTTCTAACCTTTGAACCTGGGTATGGGATTAGAAGCCTCGGAGTGCTGGCTGCAGCCTCTTTGGCTCTTGTTTCGGTGGTTAACCTCTTTACCTCGCACAGTCAGGGCATTGTCCGTAGGCAGATTTATACCGCAGGCGGGGCCTATGCCATTTTGGGTGTGGCTGGGCTTTATCTACTGCTGAAGTAAACTTGACCCATGCCACTAGACATCTTTTTCTTAGGTTTGCTCATTCTTGCCGGTCTTGCCATTGGTGCTATTAGCATCTTGGTCATCTACAAGCTCTTCAAGGGTCAGCGCTAATTGTTCGTAATCCCAGAAGGTTTACCGATTGAGTTAACCCCTTTGGCTTTCCTGGTTGGTACTTGGGAAGGTATCGGAGTTGTTTCTGACAAATACATTGATTCAGAGAACCACCGTGAACAAAAATTCCAACAGCGAATTACATTTTCTTATGGTGAAGGTAATTACCTCACGTATCACGCAACTTCAAGACTTCTAGGTGATGAAACCAACGGTAGTAGCGATGTTGAACTACCAGCTGAATTAGGTTTTTGGAGATTAGCTAAACCTGCTGAAACTGCGGATCACGGTCCGGCAGTTTTACCTGGAGTTGGGAATAGAAAAATTGTTTCTGCTGAAGATTTAGAACAGTATCGCAATGAACGCGGTGGTTTTGATATTGAAGCTTCCATTATTCATCCAGGTGGGGCATATGAGTTTTACGCCGGTCAAGTTAAAAGTGGGCGGATAGATATGAGAACTGTTGCTGGTTCTCACATGCCAGCTCATTTGATTGAAGCTGGAAAAGGCTGGGGCTATGCAGAGCGCATGTATGGCACAGTGACCAAAGATGCAGTTACTAAGTTGTTCTGGATTATGGAAGTTTCATCATCGGTCAGGGAACCTCAGGTTCCTTTGGTTTCTGTTGAGTTGGATCGAATTGCCTAATCCAAATCAAGAACAAAAAGACTTGCTCGCGGGCCTGTCTTATGTTGCTTTAGACAAACAAGTTTTAGAAGCTTCTGGTCCAGACCGGTTAACCTGGCTAAATGACATGCTGAGTCAAAAACTAGACGACTTAGCACCAGGCCAGTCAGTTGAAGCACTTTGGCTCGATCCACAAGGAAGAGTTCTAAGAGATTTTCATATTATTGATGATGGGGAAAAGACCTACCTAATAACTTTTACTGAAGGCTTCGAAGGTTTTCAAAGTTCAATTGCCCGGATGATTTTTAGAGCCCAAGTAGAGCTCAAACACAGAACTGATCTGCAGGTAGTGGCTTCATTCAAAAGCTCAATCGAAGGTGCACAGATTTCTTGGCAGGATCCGTGGCCAGAAGTCAGCCCCGGTGGCTGGCGTTACGGGGTGCTGCAGGGTATTGATTGGCAATATCGAGAATCCCTAGTCTCTTCATTGCCAACTGGGCTAACTGCCGCGTCAGGTATTGCCTTAGACGCCCTGAGGGTAGCGGCTAGAAGACCTGCTGGGCCAAATGAAATCGATGAACGTTCGATTCCACACGAGTATGACTGGTTGGCAACAGCAGTGCACCTAGACAAGGGCTGTTACCGCGGACAAGAAACCGTAGCCAAGGTCCATAACCTGGGGGCACCGCCAAGAAGAATGGTCTTTCTGCATTTGGATGGCTCAGGCCACCTACTTCCAGATATTGGCGATGAAGTTTTTGCTGAGGATGTAATTGGAAAGATTACCTCGGTAGGTTCTCACTATGAAATGGGCCCAATTGCTTTGGCAGTTATTAAACGAAACAGTTCAGTTGGCCAGGTTTCAGTGAAACTTTCTTCAGGTGAACTGATTGCTGCAACCGTGGAAGAAATAGTTCCCAGTGATGCAGGTGGAGTAGTTGACTTGGGAGATTTTAGGAAGAAGCGCTAACTGCTTTCCAGTCAACAGTTAGTTCACCAAGTTTCCATCGCTTAGGCTCAGCTTTAATTGGCCAACCCATACCTAGCAGTTGATAACAAACTGCAGTGAATCTTTGGGTCGGGGAGAAGACCGATAAGCCAGCATTATTCGACCAAGCAAGATCTAAATCAGTTAAGAACTTATGAATCTTTTCACCTGCAACGTTGTGATGAATCAGCGCTTTAGGTAAACGCTCGGCAACTGTTGAAGGTGTTTGCAATCCAATCAGGCGATATGAAAGAGTCAACGAGATTGGCGAGTATTTGGAAAGAGTGACCCAGCTGGCTAACCTGCCTATTTCATCGCAAGTTCCTTCAACTATCAGACCATCTGGTTCTAATCTTTCCTGCATTAACTTCCATGCTGGAGCAACCTGATCTTCGTCATATTGTCTGAGCACATTCATCGCTCTAATTAGGGTTACTTCTTTGCGATTTAGTTCCTCAGGTATTGGAACTTCAAATCCACCTAGTTGAAATAGGAGATCCTTGTTTTCAAAAGGCTTAGCTTTCTCCACTCGCTCTCGATCAATTTCAATGCCCAAAACCTTGGTATTGCCATTTACCTGTTTGATTCGATGTAAGAGTTCCAGAGTGGTGGTTGGGTTTGCCCCAAACCCGAGGTCAACTACCAGTGGATTGCTGTGTTGCCTGAGAGCGGCTTGATTGCAGATAAACCGGTCGACTCTTCGAAGTCGATTGGGGTTGGTGGTTCCCCTGGTGATTTCACCTACTGGTCTGCGTATCGCCACCAGTTAAGGCTAACTAGATAAACTTGAGGCTATGACCGAGTACACACTTATTCTTTTGCGCCACGGTAATTCTGTTTGGAACCAAGAAAACCTTTTTACCGGTTGGGTTGATGTCGATTTGAGCGACCTAGGTAAAGAAGAGGCCAAAAGAGCAGGTGAATTACTTGCCGGTTCAGGCTTGAAGCCAGACCTGCTTTATACCAGTCGGCTAAAGCGAGCTATCAACACCGCACACATCGCCCTGTCTGCTGCTGAAAGGTCATGGATTGATGTGAAGAGAGATTGGCGACTAAACGAGCGTCACTATGGAGCTTTGCAAGGTAAAGATAAAGCTCAGACTTTAGCTGAATATGGACCAGAGCAATTTCAAATCTGGAGAAGATCTTTCGATGTTCCACCACCGCCTATCGCTGATGAAGATAAATATTCTCAGGCTCACGATGAGCGTTACAAGGACTTAGCAGAAATTCCAAAGACCGAGTGTCTCAAAGATGTTTTGGAAAGAATGTTGCCACTTTGGCAAGACGAAATCAGCAAAGACATTATTGCTGGCAGAACTGTTTTGATTACCGCACACGGTAATTCACTAAGAGCTTTGGTGAAACATCTAGATGGAATTAGTGATGAGGATATCGCTGAACTAAATATTCCAACTGGAATTCCACTGGTTTATAAACTCGATGCGAATCTAAAGCCAATTGTTAAAGGTGGAGAGTATTTAGATCCAGAAGCAGCTGCAGCTGGAGCAGCAGCGGTTGCAAACCAGGGTAAAGCCTAAACTTCTAGCTCAGACCATTCACCGGTAGTTAGGTATGCCACCTTGGCAGATATATCAACTACGTGGTCAGCAAATCTCTCGTGGTAACGAGAAGCCAAAGTAACGTCAACTGTGAAGATCGCATTTTCTTTCCAAGCAGGGCTCAGCACGTGATCAAACACTGAACGGTGAAGTTCATCAACTCTTGCATCTTCAGCTTGGATAGATCTGGCTAAATCGATGTCGGTGTTGCGCAGCAGTTGGGTAAGTTTTCTGGCCAGAGCACAATCCAATGCACCCATCTCGCTGAAGATTTTGCGAAGGGTTTCTGGAACAGCACTCTCTGGATAACGGAATCTAGCGATGGTAGCAATGTGTCCGGCTAGGGCACCCATTCTCTCTAGCGATGCACTGATGCGAAGAGCCGATACCAAAACACGTAAATCTCTGGCTACTGGGGATTGTCTAGAAAGGATGCGGATGGCCATTTCATCAATGGCTAGAGCACGTTCCTCATTCACTTCAGCCAGGGCGATAGCCTCATCGGCTTTCTTCACATCACTGTTTAGAAAAGCCATTGAAGCCTTCTCCATGATTTCCGTCACGGACTCGGATAGGTCGACTAGGCGTTCCTGAACTTCAGATAGCTCCTGTTGAAAAATTTCACGCATGCTGATTCCCTTCGGCGTAGGTTTACCTTTTCACTGGGAGGTAAACACTTCGGTAAGTCTTGGTTAACTGTCCCTAACAGTTGCCCAGGATTCTTTATCAGACTAAGTCTAGGGGTGAGAGAATTGATCTAGTTAACAAAGTTAACTAAATTCAGGAGAAATTAGCGTGGTCAGTTCCAACAAGATCAAAAAGGTAGCAGCTGAGGCTGTTGCTTTCTTGGAGGTCTTGTCGGCAGCCGGGGTAATTCTCAATGTTGACAATGAAGTAATCAACCAGAGTGAACAAGCTAAAGACTTAGGACTTGTTGAGTATTCAAAACTAACCAACTCAGAATTACAAGAACTAGTCAATGAAGCTAGAACTTCTAGAGCTGCTCAAACCAAAGAGATTTATTTCAGCAGAAACCTAAGAGCTGCTAAGCAGTTCTTCGTTGCCAGAGCTACCCTGCTTAGCGAAGATCTAGTGATTCTTATGGTTGAAGATCGCACCGAAGCTAAGCGTCTGGAAGACACCAGGCACGACTTCGTGGAAAACATTTCTCACGAACTAAAAACCCCTATCAGTGCAATCTCATTGCTATCAGAGGCATTGCAGATTGCAATGAATGACCCTGAGCAAGTGAAAAAGTTTGCAGAGAATTTGCAACGCGAATCTAGGCGCTTAGGTGCATTGGTTTCAAGAATTATCGAACTATCTCGAATTCAATCGGGAGATTTGTCCGGTGACATTGGTGAGCATGACCTTGCATACATCATCAATGAAGCAGTAGATGCGAACTTGTTCTTAGCCGAGCGTAAATCTGTGAAAATTAGTGTCGATGTAGTTCCTGAACTTTATGTTCAAGGTGATGCTGAATTGCTAACCATGGCAATCAAGAACCTGGTAGAAAACGCAGTTATTTATAGT
>Ga0214917_10006585_pt1 | contig 11999 bp, 13 predicted proteins | sample LL_1208_BB_MetaG_FD_177983 | JGI IMG/M metagenome (GOLD analysis project Ga0214917, IMG submission 177983) | Freshwater microbial communities from Lake Lanier, Atlanta, Georgia, United States - LL_1208_BB | ecosystem: Environmental > Aquatic > Freshwater > Lake | place: USA: Georgia | collected...
AGAACTCTCTTGTTCATGTCGCGCAGTCTATTAGGCTCTCGCTATGTTCGAAACTTCAAGTGAATCCCCCGCGCCAGTACGGGTGGTCTCTGAAGCCATCAAGGATTACATCGATCGCTTAGGCCCTATCTGGATTGAGGGCGAGATATCAGAACTCAATGAACGCAGCGGCGGAATGGCCTTTATGCGCCTGCGTGATACCAGCGCCGATATGAGTATCTCGGTGATGTGTTACAAAACAGTATTAGCAAGCGTGCAACCACTTCCTGCCAATGCTCGCGTTGTGATTCATGCAAAGCCATCGTGGTTTACAAAAAATGGTTCACTCACCATGTCTGCAAAAGAGATTCGCCAGGTGGGCGTAGGTGAACTCCTTGCCAGACTTGAAGCGCTGAAAGAGAAGTTGGCTCTCGAAGGTTTATTTAGCGCTGGTCGAAAGATTGCACTTCCTCGTTTACCTCGCACCGTTGGTCTTATCTGTGGTCGTAATACAGATGCTGAAAAAGATGTGGTTGAAAATGCGCGACGCCGTTGGCAATCTGTGCAATTTGAAATCCGCGAAGTTGCCGTACAAGGTGCGGCGGCAGTTGTTGAAGTTTCGGCTGCGCTTGCTGAATTAGAAGCAAACCCTGATGTTGATGTCATCATCATTACTCGCGGCGGTGGTTCGTTTGAAGATCTCTTGCCATTTAGCGATGAGTCACTTGTTCGTTTAGCGGCCTCTTGCACCACACCGATTGTTAGTGCCATTGGCCACGAGAAAGATTCACCGCTTCTTGATTTGGTTGCTGATTACCGCGCCTCAACTCCAACTGATGCTGCTAAGCGCGTTGTTCCAGATATTGCACAGGAAATCAGCGATATCGAGAAGATTCGCGACCGTATGTATCGCCGTCTGGCTTCAACGATTGATTACGAGCTCAACCAGATCGCACAGCTGCGCAATCGGCCAGTGATGAAAGATCCCAGCGTCATGGTCACTACCCGCCGCGATGAAATCAAAGGTTGGCGCGACCGTTCTATCCGCAGCTTTGCCTCGCTTCTTGAGATTGAGAAGAAAGAGCTCAAGGGAGTTCGCGACCACCTGCGTTCATTGTCACCACAATCAACGATGGATCGCGGCTACGCGGTAGTGCAATTAGAAGATGGCTCGATTGTCCGAGATGCCTCAAAGGCAAAGGCTGGAACTCGTTTAAGAATTCGTGTGGCAAAGGGCGAGACCAGCGCCACAGTGAATGAGTAATGAGTAGAGAGTAGATTGAGCACATGGCCACTAAGGATGCAAAGCCCTCATATGAAGAAGCTCGCGATGAGCTCTCCGAAATTGTTGAGTCCCTTGAAGATGGCAGCGCGACTTTAGAGGAATCCTTAAAGTTGTGGGAACGTGGCGAAGAGTTAGCGAAGATCTGCCAAGAGTGGCTAGATGGGGCAAAAAAGAAGTTAGATGCTGCAAAGAAGCCAGCTAAGGCTTCCGAGGAAGAGTAATGTCTCCAGATTTCTCCTACTCAGACCTTCTGCCTATCGGTGCAGATACGACGAAGTACCGTCTTATATCCAAAGAAGGCGTCAGCGTTATCAAATTGGGCGATAGAGAATTTCTTCAAGTAGAACCTTCAGCGCTCACACTTCTTACTGAAACTGCTATCCACGATATTTCACATTACTTGCGTACAGAACACTTAGAGCAACTAGCAAAGATTTTAAAGGACTCAGAAGCTTCAGCTAATGATCGCTTCGTGGCACTAGATCTGCTGAAGAATGCCAATATCGCAGCTGGTGGGATTCTGCCGATGTGCCAAGACACCGGAACTGCACTGATCATGGGCAAGAAGGGTCAGTACGTTCTGACTACTTCAAGAGATGAGGTCGCGCTTTCACAAGGTGTTTATGATGCATTTACAAAGCTCAACCTGCGTTATTCGCAGATGGCCCCAGTAACAACCTGGGACGAGAAGAACACGGGCAATAACCTGCCTGCTCAAATTGAAATTTATGCAGATAGCGATCACCAAGATGAATACAACTTTATGTTCATCGCTAAGGGTGGCGGTAGCGCAAATAAATCTTTCTTGTATCAAGAGACTAAAGCAGTTCTGAACCCAACATCGTTTATGGCTTGGTTGGATGAGAAGTTGCGCTCTATCGGAACTGCAGCATGTCCTCCGTATCACCTAGCAATTGTTATCGGCGGAACAAGTGCTGAGCACACTGTAAAGACAGCAAAACTTGCGAGTACTCACTATCTCGATAACTTGCCTACACAAGGAGATGCTGCAACAGGACATGGCTTCCGTGACCTTGCGCTAGAAGAAGAAGTATTTAAGTTAACTCAGAAGCTTGGTATCGGTGCACAATTTGGCGGAAAGTACTTCTGCCACGACGTGCGCGTTGTTCGCCTGCCGCGCCATGGCGCCTCTCTTCCTATTGCAATCGCAGTCTCTTGTTCGGCAGACCGCCAGGCAAAGGCGAAGATCACTAAAGATGGAATCTTCCTCGAACAGCTTGAGACAGAACCAGCGCACTTCTTACCTGAAACAACTGATGAACACCTCAATGACGACGTTGTTGCTATCGACCTGAATCAGTCGATGGATGCAGTCCGCGCCGAGCTTTCACGGCACCCGGTAAAGACCCGTGTTTCACTGACCGGAACTATCGTGGTTGCTCGCGATATCGCCCACGCCAAGATTAAAGAGATGTTAGATGCAGGCAAGCCGATGCCTGAATATATGAAGAACTACGCTGTTTATTACGCAGGTCCTGCCAAGACTCCAACCGGATATGCATCGGGTTCATTTGGTCCGACAACTGCAGGTCGCATGGATTCTTATGTTGATTACTTCCAATCCAATGGCGGATCATTTGTCATGTTGGCAAAAGGAAATCGCTCAAAGGCTGTCACCGATGCATGTGCAAAGAATGGTGGCTTCTATTTAGGTTCTATCGGCGGACCTGCTGCACGCCTTGCCCAGGATTGCATTAAGAAAGTTGAAGTTCTCGACTTTGAAGAGCTAGGAATGGAAGCTGTCTGGAAGATTGATGTTGTCGACTTCCCAGCATTTATCGTTGTCGACGATAAGGGAAATGACTTTTTTGCGGAGACTATGCGTCCGTTATCGATTGGCAAGAAGCCAGAAAATTAACTCGTTACAGATTTAGTAGTAACGGCTGCGTTTGAACTTTGCCCATGCATCACATGGAGTCTGGTAGCGGATATCGATATAGCGAAGTCCCCAACGAATCTGAGTCACTGGGTTGGTGCGCCAGTCATCTGAAACAACTTCCATCTTCACCGCCGGAAGCGCCTGGGCAATTCCATGCGCACCTGATCGGTAGTTATGGGCCTTGTAATTCCAGTGGCTCTCTTTAGTCCAGAGGCGATTAAGGCATGAATATTGATCATCGCCCCATTCGTATTCGGCGTTCATGATCGACTTGGCTACCTTCTTGGCACCCGTCATTTCTCGCGCAGCTTCTACCTGCTGGCTGATGTCGGCAACAAGTGCCATCTCGGCCATCTGTGAAGCAAGTGAGGCCGAAGCCGGATTGGTGGCAACGGTCAGGTTCTTGGAATCAGAGAGTGTGAGGCGGGTCGTCATTGGAAAGTCGAGACCGTAGGCGGTTGTCTGGGCAGTTGAGATAAAGAGCATCGATCCGACCGTTGCCCAGAGGGCGACCTTGCCGGCTCGAGAAATGCGCAGGGCAGAGAGAGCTGTGAAGAACTCGCGGATATCGCGCTTCATAACTAACTCCTTCCTTCTGGTCTTACCGGTCTGCCCGCGGCTGTACTACCTCGCATTTCTATGCAGACCTGTGAGGTTAGGGCCTTGGGGAATGGGTAAAGGCTGGCAAGGGATGGGGTGAGTCGCAAATTTTGCCCTGCGTGAGTCGCAAATTCTCAGGATTGGCCGCAGTTGTGGATAGGTAAAAGCGCAGGTCAGTTAGGGCAAAGTCCTAAATGTCCGATATGTAACTGTGAGATATAAATAGGGGGTGAATGGAGGGTGAACGGCAGGCTAGGCCTGTGGACCTTCCAGCATCTCGGTGACAAGGGCTGCGATCGGCGAGCGCTCTGAACGAGTCAGCGTCACGTGGGCGAAGAGTGGGTGGCCCTTGAGCGTCTCAACAACGGCGACGACTCCATCATGGCGACCGACCCGCAGGTTGTCACGCTGGGCAACGTCGTGGGTGAGGACAACTCGCGAACCCTGGCCGATACGAGAAAGGACAGTGAGCAGAACTCCGCGTTCTAGCGACTGGGCTTCATCGACAATGACAAAGGATTCATGGAGTGAGCGACCGCGGATATGGGTCAGCGGCAGAACTTCAATGAGGCCGCGATCGATAATTTCATCGATGACCGCTTGGCTGACTAAAGCTCCCAAAGTATCGAAGACCGCCTGGGCCCAAGGCGACATCTTCTCGCCTTCACTTCCCGGCAGGTAGCCAAGCTCTTGTCCCCCGACGGGATAGAGCGGACGGAAGATCACAACTTTCTTATGGAGGCGCTTCTCCATCACCGCTTCAAGTCCTGCGCAGAGAGCGAGCGCTGACTTTCCGGTTCCGGCGCGACCGCCCAGCGAAACAATTCCGATGCTGTCATCGAGCAGCAGGTCCAGTGCGATGCGCTGTTCTGCAGAACGACCATGCAACCCAAATGCTTGGCGATCGCCTCTCACTAATTGCAACTGCCTATCGGCAGTCACTCGAGCAAGGGAGCTCCCCTTTTCAGAGTGGAGAACGACACCGGTATGGACTGGGAATTGATGGGCGCATTCATGGTCTGCGCGATCTGATGAGTAGAGCTCATCGATGATGTTATGGCCGACCGACACTTCTTCGATTCCAGTCCAGCCACTATTGGAGACAAGTTCTGCCAAATACTCCTGGGCCTCAACTCCCACCGATGATGCCTTGACGCGAAGTGGAAGATCTTTGGTAACAAGAACAACGCGCTTTCCATCAGACATCAAGTTCTTAGAGATGGCAAGGATGCGTGAATCATTGGTGCCATCGCGCAAGAAACCATGTGGCAAAGTACTTAAATCAGTGTGGTTGAGTTCGACGGAAAGAGTTCCGCCTTCTGGGGTAATTGTCAGCGGCGCATCAAGGCGGCCATGTTCGATTCGTAAATCATCGAGTGCGCGCAGCGCTGCTCGGGCAAAGTAGCCGAGTTCAGGATGATCGCGTTTGGTCTCGAGTTCACCGATGACAGCGATGGGGATGATGACTTCATGCTCTTCAAATCGTTTAATCGCCCCAGGGTCTGCCAGAAGTACAGAGGTATCTAAAACATAGGTTTTACGGGAGGAATTGCTCTTCGCACTTGCTGCCGACTTTGAAGTAGCCAAGGCTTAACCATTCTCTTTAGTTTTAACTAAACCGCAGCAATTACCTTCGTAGCGCTTACGGTGGGGAAGAGACCGGTGGTGCTTCTGACTCGTAAAAGATAGAACTACTGAATCGGACTTTTGGTGCGACACGCCTTTAATCAGAAGGACGTCATCCAAAGTTAACTTTGGGGCTTGGGTTAGCTGTACTTCTTCACAATTCTGCGCTCGGCCACAAATGAGGCGAAGGGCAGAGTGCCTGCGGCGATCAAAGCCAAGATAGTAAGCAGTGACATCTTCTTCTGAACGCCGATTTGTAGGGCGGTCAGGATGTAGACGATGTAGAAGTAGCCGTGAGCAATCGGAATTGAGATCAGCCACTTATTACTCTCGACTGCATCGAAGAGGTATTTAGCTGGCATATATCCAAATGCCAAGAGAAGAAGGTTGACGCCGCACAAGATCGCCATCAGGCGAAAGCGCGTCAACGCTGCTGTCGATGTTTGAGTCATAGCTGAACTCTAAACCCTCTGGTCATCTCTCTTATAGAAAGGTAGCCACAACACAAGCAGAGCCATAAACCACCAGATGACGACATAGGAAATATGTTGCCAGTAGAAGCCCGGAACCCCAAGTGTGAGTTCAGGTGGAGAAATTCGGGTTCGCTCAACGCTGCCACTTCTGCTGGATTCAGCTGTTGCCAAGATGAAGCCGTCGAAGAGCTGGGCGTCTGTCGTTGCGACCAGGAGACTGCTATCGAGTCGAGAAAGTTGTGCAGATGTATTGGCGGCGCGATCATCGTTCTGGTGAGGCATCAAGGTGCCGGTGACATCAACCTTTGTAGCCATCACAATCTCGGGGCTAGTTAGTCGTTCGCTCCAGAGTCCGCGCACCACCAAAATTGCGGTATCTGTTTCATTCTGTAAGAGACCAACTTCCCAGTCAGCTACCGTGCCCGCGCCATCTTTCTGATTAGGCGCTTTAAAGGTTGCGATGTAATGGCCCGACGTCGAAACGAATTTGCCAATGCTGTCAGGAGGAACGATTCCAGTTGGATGCGTCTTTTCTAAGAGCGGATAGATTGTTGAGTCCACTGGTAGATCGGCGTAATCATTCATAGCTTGCGCACGTTGCAACTGCCACACCCCAAGCCCGACAAATGTTGAAGCGATTGTCAGAACGAGGAGCGCTGTAAAAAATTTCTTAATTGTCGTCTTCATTCTCCTGGACGACTTCCGCGTTCTTCTGCATCCGTGTGTAGCGCTTATAGAAGCTGCGCAGCAATAGCGTGACAGAGGTAAAGAGAACAATCATCGTGAGTGAGCCAGCTACACCAACATCGTATTCCTTAACCAGTAGCTCTTTCATCATGAGAGGATTCTCCCATGTCACAGAGCAAGAGCCAATTCGATTTTAATGATCGGTATGGGGTTAAGCCTGCGCGAGCCTGGGTGAAGTACGCAATTATCTTTGGAGTTCTCGGTGGAGGTTGGTTGCTCTGGGCTGGACTTCATCACGCCAATCCTGAAATTCGCACCGAGTTAATTTCATTTATTACGAAAGATCCGCGCAACCCTGAAATTCGATATTCACTACAACGTGCATCAGGTAATGATGTTGTGGTCTGCACACTGACAGCGCGTGACTTTGAGAAGAATGTTGTGGGCCAGATTGAGGACACCATCCCCGCAGGTGATACTTATCTTGAGCGCACTGTCGCCATTCCTACGCGTGCTGATGCGGTCAATGCCGGTATCGAACGCTGTCTTCTGCAGCCCTAAAAGACCCCGCTAGGATTGCCCACTATGAGTTCACAACAGACCTGGCTTACCCAAGAAGCAGCTGATCGTTTAGCTGCTGAACTCGCCAGCCTCGAAGGTGAAGGTCGCAAAGAGATCACTGCGAAGATTGAAGCAGCGCGCGCAGAAGGTGACCTCAAAGAGAACGGCGGATATCACGCCGCTCGTGACGAACAAGGAAAGATGGAAGCGCGCATCCGCCAGCTCAAGCAGATGCTTGAAAATGCACACATCGGAACTCCACCAGCAAGCGCTGATGGAAAAGTGGGCGCCGGCATGGTTGTCACTGCAGTGATTGCTGGAGATGAAATGAAGTTCTTGCTCGGCTCTCGCGAAATCGCATCCGGTGATATCGATGTCTACTCTGAAAAATCACCACTGGGTTCAGCAGTCCTTGGCGCTGAAATCGGTGCAACAGTTTCTTACACAGCGCCTAACGGTCGCGAAATCAAGGTTGAGATTAAAGCAGCCGAATTCTTCGCTTAACTCTTAATCTGCGTAGTTACGATATTTGCGCACGCTCAGTGGAATAAAGATCACCATAATAATGACCATATAAATCAGTGATGTGGTGAGTGGGTGCTCACTCGGAAATGATCCCGCTGTAGCCCCAAATTGATTTTCGAGACCAAAGAGTTCGCGGCATGCAGCAACCATCGTAGAGACCGGATTCCACTCAGCAAAATATTGCAGCGCTCGTGGCATTCCAGTCGTTGGAGCAAAAGCGTTAGATAAGAATGTCAGTGGGAAAGTCACGATGAAGCTGACGTTCTGGACTACGCGCGCATCCTTCGCTGATAGCCCTACAAGTACGCCAACCCATGAGAGTGCGTACCCAAATAGCAAAAGGAATAGGAATCCGAGTGCGACATTTCCAAGTCCACTGGATGGGCGCCAACCCACTATGTAACCTGCAATACCCATCACCGTAAGGACAACGATATTGAGCAGTGAATCTCCAAGAGTGCGACCGATGACAAGAGCCGATTGAGAAATTGGTAGTGATCTAAATCGATCGATCAAACCTTTCTTCATATCTTCGGCAAGGCCAGAAGCAGTGCCAGCAAGTGTGAATGCAACTGTCTGCACAAAGATTCCAGGCATCAAGAGCTGCACATATCCGCCAGGCTGTCCTGTGCTGATCGAACCACCGAATACATAACGGAAGAGAAGTACAAACATCACCGGCTGAATCGTTGAGAAAATTAAAACCTCAGGTACGCGAGACAACAATAAGAGTTGTCTGCGAGTAATGATGTAGATGTCATTGAGTGCGCTCATTTGCGGCCTCTCTTCTTTTCTGCAATTTCAGCTTGCTTCTCTTCTGCAGCATGACCGGTAAGAGATAGGAATACGTCATCGAGCGATGGGCGCTTGAGGCCAACGTCGAGTGCGTGAATGCCGGTGCTATCGAGTGATTTAAGGACTTCAAAGAGCGCTGCAGATCCAGTTGAAACAGGTGCCGAGATAAGGCGAAGGCCTTCATCGAGTGAGGCCTTATTTCCACTAACTGCAGCAACAATTTCCATCGTCTTTGCAACATGTGCTTGTTCGACAACTACTTCAAGACGTTCTCCGCCTACTTGCTTCTTCAGGGCATCAGATGTTCCACGAGCAATCACCTTGCCGGAATCAATGACTGCGATTTCATCAGCTAGTTGATCTGCTTCTTCAAGATATTGCGTTGTAAGTAGCAGAGTGACTCCACCTTTAACGAGTTCCTGAATAACTCCCCACATCTCTTGGCGACCGCGAGGATCAAGCCCTGTTGTTGGTTCATCAAGGAAGAGCACCTTTGGTTTAACTATGAGAGATGCTGCTAAATCAAGGCGACGACGCATTCCACCTGAATACGTTTTGATGGGGCGCTTTGCAGCTTCTGTGAGTGAGAAGCGTTCTAGTAATTCATTTGCACGAACAACTGCTTCTTTCTTGCCTAGGTGATACAACTCACCGAACATCACGAGATTGTCATATCCAGTGAGGATTTCATCGACTGCTGCATATTGACCCGATAAACCAATAACTTCGCGAACTTTCTCAGGGCTCTTGATGACATCGATGCCTGCAACGCTCGCGCTACCTGAATCTGCGCGTAATAACGTTGTCAGAATACGAACAACTGTTGTCTTACCTGCACCGTTAGGTCCTAAAACACTTAAAACGGTGCCTTCTTCAACATCAAGGCTGAGGCCATCGAGTGCACGAACTTTGCCTTTGTCATAAGTCTTTACGAGGTTTTCGGCGATTACTGATTTCACACAGTAAACTTACCTCCTATGACAAATAATGCGCCAACAAAGGAACACTCACACCGCGAGATTATGATTATTCTCAGCGGCCTCATGACCGGAATGCTGCTTGCGGCGCTGGACCAGACAATTGTCTCAACTGCTTTGAAGAGCATCGTTGAAGACTTCAACGGTCTCGACCATTACACCTGGGTCGTCACCGCCTATCTTCTTACTTCAACAGCATCAACTCCGTTGTACGGAAAGATTTCCGATCTCTACGGTCGTCGCATCGTCTTCCAGTTTGCCATCGTGACATTCCTGATTGGCTCACTTGCTGCAGGTGCATCACAGAATATGACTCAGCTGATTGCAACCCGCGCTGTGCAAGGACTTGGTGCTGGTGGTTTGATGGCACTGACCTTCGTCATCATTGGTGACATCGTTCCTCCACGCGAACGTGGTCGTTACCAGGGTTACTTCGGCGCAGTGTGGGGTCTCTCATCTGTTGCCGGTCCACTACTTGGCGGATTCTTCTCAGATCATGCAACCATCTTTGGAATTACCGGATGGCGTTGGATCTTCTACATCAATATTCCATTTGCCATTGCAGCCCTGGTCATCACAACAGCTGTTCTACATATTCCTAAGGTGAAGCGCGAACATAAGATCGATTACCTCGGCGCACTTCTCCTTGTTGCCGGTGTAACTCTCACTCTTCTTGCAGTCTCTATCTATGGACCACAAGATGGCTGGACTAACTCAACAACACTTACCTATCTTAGTAGCGGTCTACTCATCACAGTTCTCTTCCTTAAGTGGGAGTCAAAGGCAGTCGAACCAATCATTCCGCTTGCTCTCTTTAAGAACCACACCTTCTCATTGACATCAATCCTTGGTGCAATCATCGGTGCAGGTATGTTCGGCGCAATCGTTATGTTGCCGCTCTACATGCAGGTTGTGAAGGGCTATTCAGCAACTGAAGCTGGTCTCAAGTTAATTCCACTTATGCTCGGAATTGTTTCGACATCTATCTTCAGCGGTAAGGCAATTACCAAGCACGGTCATTACAAGCGCTACCCAATCATTGGTACTGCAATCATGACCCTTGGAATCCTTGCGATGGTTCGCCTCAATATCGATACTCCTTATTGGGAGATCTCCATCTACGCCATCATGGTGGGTGCAGGTCTTGGTCTTTCTATGCAGACCATCGTTATCGCCCTTCAGAACGCAGTTGAATTTAAGGATATGGGCGTTGCAACAAGCTCGAATACTTTCTTCCGTTCACTCGGATCTGTATTTGGAACTGCCATCTTCGGAACCATCCTTACCAACCGTTTAGGTCATTACCTGATCACCGGAGGTTTTGATCCAGCACAAGCAGAGCTTGTTCAGAGCAACACTGCGGCAATCGGCGCACTACCTCCAGAAGGTCGCGTCACTGCACTCAACGCTTTTGTTGAGTCATTCCACGTTGTATTCCTTGTTGCTGCTCCAATCGTTGCAGTGGGATTCATCGTGGCGCTCTTTCTTCGCGAGACTCCACTACGTACAAATGCAGACTATGCATCAGCACGTAATGAAGCCGCTGGCGAGGCGCTCGGTTAAACCGGGCCTAGTTATATACCTGTGAAAAATAAGTTCACCAACCCCTTTGCGGAATTTCCGCGAGAGGTTGGTGTTCTTGTTTTCGCATCTTTCTTTGTCGCAGTTGGATTCGGAATCATCTCCCCCACCTTGCCACTCTTTGCTCGTTCATTCGGAGTTAATAACGCACAAGTAGGCGCAATTCTCTCTGCCTTTGCCTTTGCACGCTTTGCAACTGGATTGATTAGCGGAAAGCTGGTTGATCATTTTGGTGAGCGTCTTGCCTATTCATTCGGTATCGGCTTTGTATCACTGACTTCATTTGCCGCAGGTATGGCACAGAACTACGAGCAACTTCTTATCTTCCGCGCTGTCGGTGGCTTTGGTTCTTCGATGTTCTCTGTTGCGGCCGGTTCAATCTTGTTGCGCGCTGTCGATGATAACCATCGCGCCCGTGCCCAATCTCTCTACAACGGTTCATTCCTTGTTGGAATGATGGCTGGTCCAGTTGTGGGAGGCGCACTCTCTGTTGTTTCTCTTCGCGCTCCGCTGATTATCTACGGATTCTTACTTATTGCTGCGAGTGCATCAGGAGCAATACTTCTGCGCAACTCGGTACTTGCTGCTAAACCAACTGCGTCGCAAGAACGAGAAACAATCACGATTAAATCAGCACTTGCTTTAAGTCCTTATCGCAGCGCGCTCATCATCTCTTTCATCACCTCGTGGGTGCTCTTCGGAATGAGCCGCTCGATTCTGCCACTCTTCATGGTGGAAGAAATCAAAGTAACCCCAAGCTTTATGGGCCTTGGATTTACCATCACCACAATCATCAATGGACTTTTCCTGCTGCGCGCTGGAAAGTTATCTGACCTCAATGGTCGTCGCTATTCAGCAGTAATCGGAACATCTTTTGTCACACTCTTTATCGTCGCTCTTGCCTTCACTACAAAGCCATGGCACTTCATTGCAGCCAGCGTCATTGTGGGCTTTGGCGGCGCTTTCTTATCTACAACTCCTTCATCAATCGTTGGAGATGTCCTTGAAGG
>Ga0214917_10006586_pt1 | contig 11999 bp, 8 predicted proteins | sample LL_1208_BB_MetaG_FD_177983 | JGI IMG/M metagenome (GOLD analysis project Ga0214917, IMG submission 177983) | Freshwater microbial communities from Lake Lanier, Atlanta, Georgia, United States - LL_1208_BB | ecosystem: Environmental > Aquatic > Freshwater > Lake | place: USA: Georgia | collected...
ATGCGCGTAGGCCACCGCCCGCGCGAGGGCGAGCACGAGGCGGGCGGCGTTGCGGGCGTCGAGTGGCCCAGGGTGCCGGAGCAGCCAGCTGGCGAGACTGCCCCCCGCACAAAACTCCTGGGCGATGAACTCGCGTCCGTCGTCGGCGCCCACCTCGTAGATCGTGACGATGCACGGATGCACGAGGCGGGAGGCGATCTCGGCTTCCCGCACGAATCGTCGCCGCATCGCATTGGAAAACAGCCACTCCGGCCTTCGCACCTTGAGCGCGACCCGTCGTCGAAGCACGGGATCGTGGGCCACCCACACGGTGGCGAACCCGCCTTCGCCGGCACGTGCGAGGACCTCATACCGACCGATACCGCGGGGCACGGTGCTGCGCAGCGACGGGACAACACCCGAAGCCGCCGCCGACTGCCTCAGCAGAAGGACGAGATCGACGAGTCCGGAAAACTCCCCGGAGTCGATGTCGGCCGCCGAGGCCTGCTCGAGCACGTCTCGATCGGCCATGCCGGCGATGTAATCGTCCACTGCGGCGATGCGCGAGACGACGTCGTCCGTCCGTGCATCGTCATCGGGCCGCGGCGATGGGGCCTGCTCGGGCATGGCGATGATCGGGGATGCGTGGTGGGGGTCAGCCGTGGCTGACCGCAGCCGTCTCGAGGTGCCCGCTCTCGGCAAGTTCGGTCTGCAGGCGCTCGAGGGCCCGATACCACAGTTTTCGAACCGCGTCGGCCGAGCGATCCATCTCCAGGCCGATTTCGGCGAACGACAACGCCTGCCAATACCGCAACTCGATGACCCGCCGCTGGTCCGCGGGCATGCGGGAGAGCGCCGCCGCGACGGCTGTGGCGTCTTCGTGGCGGATCGCCGATCGCTCCGGTAGCCTGGCCGAGACCGCCATCGCGGCGTCGTCGCGAGCCCTGCCTTCGAGCGGTTCCTCCCGGGCGATCTCCCGCTTTTGCGACGTCTCGAAACGCCTCACGGCATCGACCACGTTGTTGCGGAGGATCGACCGCAGCCAGGCGAAGCATTCCTCGGCGGTGGTGCCACGGAAGCGGTCAAAATCCCGCTGCATGTCGAGGGCCGTCTCCTGCACGACATCGGAGGGCCCGAGTTTGGCACGCAGGCCATCCGGCAGTTCCTCGTCGGCGAGCGCGACGAGTTGCATTCGCAGCGACTCGAACATGCGGCCGAGCGCCGTCGGGCAGCCGTGCCGCGCCGAGGCGATCAAACCCTGCACCGACGACAAGGAGGGCGTGGCTTCGGCATCCATGACGGCACCTGCATTCGCGAGGCGAAGCCGGTCGATCGTCAACCGCCGGACGACGACGCGCCGCTCACGGCGTCGGGCGATGATGGACCGGTCCGGTTGCCACACTGTACAGCAGGCGACCATCGTTCACACGCACCCCGAATTTGTGATTTTCATGAGAGCGTTTTTCCCCTGATTGCGGCCATTCCGCGTCGTCGCCGCCATGCCGCCCAACCAACGCAGACCAGCCCGGCCGCTCCCAGCACGCATGCCGACGGTTCTGGAACCATGAGAATCATGTCGCCGGCCCGGCCCAGGCCGCCGGTGCCGGGGGCGACAAGCGTGTCGAGGAACGCCCCGGTCGTCCGGTCGTAGCGATTGATCTGGGACCGGACGCCGTTGTCGCTCAACACGAGCAGGACACCAGTCGGGTCGAACGCCAGGGACCTCGGCGAGATGCCGGCAGCCGTCGTGATGGTGCCGGTGAGGGCGAGTGACGTTTCGTTGAACTTGTAGATCTTGTTCGTCTGCCAGTCGGGCACGTACATCGTGCCACCGTTGTCGAACACCGGCGCGCGAGGGCCATTCGAGCTGAAGCCGGAATAAACCTGCTGCCGATTGCCGCCGGTCGCGGCATCGTAGCGATACAGGCTGCCACTCGAGCCGATGTAGCTCACATACAGGCTGCCTCCACGAAATGCCATGCCGCCGAAGTCGAACACGCCGGTGGGAGGGGCGACGAACACGCCGAGAGACTGCCCGGTCGTCCCGTCGTACTTCGTGATCCGCCCTGTGGACTGACCGAGGTACAGGTTTCCGTCCGGACCGAATAGCGGCTGGTACGGCGCCGACGAAGTCACCGTTGCGAACGTGTCGAGGAACGCCCCCGTCGTCCCGCTGTAGCGATCGATCGTGAAACCGTTGAAGTCGCTCACGTACAGGTTGCCGTCGGGGCCGAACGTATAACCGCCGATAAACGCGCCGTCGTAACCCACGAGAAAATTCCCAAGCGACGCGCCGGTCGTGGCGTCGAAGCGGAGAATTTGCGATTTGTTCGTCGCCGTGTCGACATTCCTGAGGAACAGCGTCGGGACCGTCGCGGCCTGCCCCACGGCGGCACCGAGGACAACGACGGCGGCGAACGCGATGGTCGTCGCAGCCCGCAGGTGGGGGATGCCTCGACGGCGAAACGTGCCCCATGCCGCACAGGCGATGCCCGCCAACGCCATGGCGTACGTCGAGGGCTCGGGGACGGTCATAACGAGAGTGGCCGCGCTTCCGCCGCTGTATCCGAACAGCATGTCACCATCGTCCCACGTGTTATTGAGCGTGGTGATCGCACCCCCCAGCGCGAACATTCCGTCAGCAGCGTTCAACGCCGCCACCCCAGCCGCGTTGAGAGGAACGTAGACGTAGGAGTTGTTGTCAGCGATTGTCGCTACGTACTCCCCGTATGTCGCGCCATTTGCCAGATCGAAAAAGGTCGACGCTCCGGCGAAGGCGAAGCCGCCGGTGAGAGTGGCCAGGTCGGTCGTCACGTCAAACAGCGTGTATCGCTCGTATCCCGGAGAGTCGAGGCCCGTGCTGGCATAGCCTCCGGCTGGATTCCAGATTTTGAGGGTGGCGGCCGTAATGGCCTGCGTGAGCGACGACGTGTCAAACACGAAAAAGTTGCGGTACTCGTCGGGCCCGTCGATCAGATCACCCACGACGTAATTGGAGTTCGTGGGATCGTGGTAGCCGTCACTGCGATACCAGCCCGTGTCGGAGGCGTTGAGCGTCACGACGTCCGCGGCGCCATGACGCGCGGCGAGGAGCGAGCATACGACCACCGCCGCGACCACGATGGAAACACCTCGGCGGCCGCCTTGATGATTTCGCCGCAAGGCCGGGCTTCTCCGCCAAGCAGTGAAGCCGGCACACCCCAGGCCCAAGAGTGCCAACACGCAGGCGCCTGGTTCCGGGACAACGGCGGTCGTCAACGATCCGCCGTAGCCGGATGATCCGTCGTAGCGGGCGAGGAGGACGCTGCCCGGTGCCGTGGGCAGGAGGCTTGTCTGGGCGTTCCCGAGATATCCCCCGGACCCCACCAGGCTCGGCAGCGTCGAGAACGTGCCATCGCCCTTGTTGAGGCCGAGCGTGGCATTCCCGCCCCGAAAATCAGCATCGACACGCTGGTAGGCGAAGGCAATGTCGTTCGGCAGGAATGTGGTGCCCCCGATCGTGGTGGTGCCGCCGAACAGGACGACCTGAAACTGAAACCTCGGCAGGTTGTTGGAGAACTGGGAAACGTCCCAGGTGACCGAGTAATACTGCCCAGCAACGGCCTTTTCCGTGATCTTCTGGCCCGTGCCCGCGTAAATGTAGTGATCGTCCCAGAGGGGGGCGATCATCGCCGCGCCCGTCGGAAAGGCTTGGTTGTTATACGAGACATTGGCTGAGAAGTTCAGATTGCCGTTGGTGGAGACGTCCACCTCGGTGAACGGGGTTCCGAACAGTGACGCTGTGAAGCCGAGCGACCTGCGTACCGTCTGATCGTCTACGTTGAACGAGTCGCCCCACAGGACCGTGCCGCCGGTCGGGTCGATCAGATACCCGGCCGTGGCGGGCGTCTCGTGGGCGGCGAGCACAAGGCACGACGCCGCAGCGGTGATCCACCAGCGAGGTGAACGAGATTGCCTGGATGCGGGCGCACCGATGGCGCCGGGGGGGGCGGAAGTGTGGAAGGTTGGCACGAGCGTCTCTCCGGGAATCGAATCGGGATGTGCGGAGTGCACACCCCGTCAATCCAAGAGGCGTCGCCAAGCCGCGAGACCGGACGCGACCGCCGCGAAAAGTGACGAATCCGGCACGAGCAGGGACGAATCGGGCGCGCCGGCGTCTTAGCGGCCCGTTACCAGGGCTCTTCCATGAGGCCCACGATCTGCTGGGCCATCTTCACGATGCCCTCCTGCTGCGTGCTCACGACCGAACGGCCGAACTCCGGGACGAGCATCGCCGCCTGGCCCACGTCCACGCTCGCCGCCGGCATCGGCACCTGACCCGACGACAGCACCGCCCCGCCCCGGTCGGCCCAGGTCACGAGCACCTGCATGTTCATCTCGACCTGCCGCGACTGGTCGGTCGGGCTCTCGACCACCATCCGCTTCGTGTCGGCGACGATCCGGGCGGTGAGCACGCTGTCGGCGTTCGGGTCGCCCACCACCTTGAACGGCGTGCGCTTCTCGATCTCCTTGCAGATCGCCTCCGTCAGCCGCTCGCCCAGGTCGACGCCGGGAGTCGTGCGGTAGCTTTCAGACTGCACCATCGGCACGTAGACGGTGCGGACGTTGGTCGCGTAGAGCGTGTTGTTGCCGAACCGGTAGCCGGCACAGCCGGCGAGCAGCGGAGGCAGCAGCAGCCAGAGAATCCACGTCGGAAGGACGCCGCGGCCGGCCATGCGCATGGAAAACTCCGCCCTAGCGGATGGGGGCCGCCGCACCGGAGGTGTCGCCCCGGGCGATCTGCGCGTCGGCCTCCGCCATCGCGTCGAGTTCGGCCTCCTTGAGCGAGTCGGGATTGATGATCCGGGTCAGCATCGGAAAGGGGTCGTCGGAGACGTCCTCCTTGTCGGCGATCAGATTGAGCTTGTCGCGCGAGGCCTGGGCGAGTTGCGTCTTGGGATAATCCCGGGCGATCAGGGCGTAGTAGATGCGGGCGCTCGTGTAGTGCTTGCCCTTGGCGTAGAACTCGGCCCGGTTCCAGTGCCGCTGGGCCTGCTGGGCGGCGATCTCCGCCCGATTTTTCGCCACCCGGGCCTGCTCCTCGGCGTCGAGCTGGTCGGGAAACTGCACGAGGATCTGGTCGGCCAGGATCTCCGCCTCGTCGAGCACGCCCCCCTCGTAGCCCGGGCCCTGATACGCCCGGAGCTTCGACTGCAGGCCGAGCAGGTGGGCCTCGAGCAGGAAGTCGCTGTCGGGATACTCGGTGCGCAGGAGACCGTAGAAGTAGTCGGCGTCCATCCATTGCCGGTCGATGAAGTGGGCGTTGGCCTGGGCCATGATGCTGTCGTCGGCGAGGGGGCCGCGCGGATCGTTGATCCGCACGTGGTCGTAGGCCTTGAGGGCGCGGCCCTTGGTGTCGAACAGCGGCCGGCTGCGATCGGCGAGGTTGGGGATCAGGAGCGGGAGGTGGTGCTTCTGGTCGATGGCGATCCAGTATTGGGCGATCACGAACTGCCGCTGGGCCACCCGGTCGAGGTACCGTGTGTTGGCGTATTTCTTGACCAGCTCGTCGTAGCAATCCTCCGCCTTGGGATACTTGTCGGTGAAGAACCAGCACTCGGCAAGCTGCCACAGCGCGTCCTCCTCGATCACCGAGTCGGGCCAGCGATCGATCGCCACCTTGTACTTCGGGACCGCCTCGGCGTACTTGCGGTCGCGGAACAGGGCGTCGCCTTCCGCGAGCGCCTTGCGGGCGATCGGCTCGTTGGGGCCGCGGCCCACCAGCTTCTTCCACCGCTTCTTGATGTTCTCGCCCTTGAAGTAGTCCCAGCCGAACTCTCCCTCCGGCGCGGTCTCCGACGAGATCACGGCGGAGTCGGCGTCTGCGCCGAGTTCCCCCGCCACCTTCGCCGGGTCGTCGGCCGGCTTCTTGGACCACGGCATCTTGGGCATCTGCAGCGTCGCGCAGCCCGTCGCCGCCACGACGCAGCACAGCAGGCCCGCCGTCACGGCCCGCTTGAGGCGTCCCGAGGCGACCCGCAGCGGCCGGCCGAGCAGATTGGCGAAGTAGGTGTTCATGATCGCCCGCAGTTCTCCGGCGACGGTGTCGGGCACGGCCAGCGTTCGCCAGGCCTCACCGGGCGGGCTGAGCCGCCGCAGCGCGTCGATCGCGGCGGCCGACACGGCGACGACCGATCGTTTCCCCGGGCGGCAACGGGGGCACAGCGCTCCGCCGTCGAGCATGCCGAAGGCCGTCCTGGCGGCCGCCGGCAGGGGGCCGCGGCATTCGGCGCAGGCGTCGAACGCGGGAGCGTGGCCCGTGCGCTGCAGCAGTGCGAGCTCGGTGTGCACGAGCAACGGCCCCACGGAGGCGTCGGGGCCGGTCCAGGCGGAAAGTGCGACGATGGTGGCTTCGGCGGCATCGAACAGTTCCGGTTGCGGATCGGATTCCGCGGTGAGCACGTCGAGCAACTCCGCCACCTGCATGGCGGCCCGCACGGCGGCCACGCTGCCGCCGACGCGAAACCGTCTCTCCAGCCGCGCCTCCGTGAGCAGGTCGAGCTGGCCCGCAGATTTCCGCAGGACGAGTACCTGACTGATCGAAAGCAGGTCAAGGCCGCCGTCGAACGCGCTCTTGGGCCGCCACGCCCCCTTGGCCAGACCCCGCAGTTTGCCGAATTCGCGGGTGAACAGCGTGACGACGGCGCTCGTCTCGCCGAACGGAATCGCCCGGATCACGATCGCCTGCGTCTTGTCGGGAGTCATCACGGCATTTTAGCCGCAGCAGGGCTTTCCCATTGCACGCCGGCTCCCGGGACACGGGGAGCCCGAAGCCTGTCCGGCGATCTAGCGCACGCGTTCGATGCGCACGCGGTCGATGCGGCGGCCGGTGGCGGCGAGCACCTCCACGGCCACGCCGTGCGACTCGATGCGGCGGCCCACCTCGGGGATCCGGCCGCACTGGTGAAACACGAAGCCGCCGATCGTCTCGAAGTCGGCCTCCTCGGGCAGGGTGACGCCCATCATCGCGTTGATCTCGGCGATCCGCACCTGCGCCTTCGCCTCGCACACGTCGGGCGACACCATGCGGACGCCGTCGGTGAGCGCGTCGTCGTGCTCGTCCACGATCTCTCCCACGATCTCCTCGAGCGCGTCCTCGATCGTCACCAGGCCGCTCACGCCGCCGAACTCGTCGGTGACGATCGCCATGTGCGTGTGGGTGCGCTGGAATTCGCGGAGCAGCTTCTGCACGCTCATCGTCTCCGGGACGAACCACGGCGGACGCAGAAGCGGCCGCAGGTCGCGGGCCTCCGCCGCGGGCAGTCCGTCCACGAGCTGGGTCAGAAGCTCGCGGGTGTGGAGGATGCCGATCACGTCGTCCGGCGACCGCTCCCAGACCGGGAGCCGCGTGTGGCCGCTTTCCGCGGCGAGCCGCACGGCCTCCTCCCACGGCGTGGCGATCGGGATCGAGACCACCGCCGTCCGGCCGGTCATGATCTGCCCCACGCGCGACTCCTTGAGATCGATCACGCCGGCGATCATGTCGCGGGCCACCCCCTCCAGTCGGCCCTCGCGGTGTGCCTCGTCCACGACGAGTCGCAGCTCCTCCTGGGCGGCTGCGCCGGTCGGCTCGACGTCGGCCCTGCCGATCAGCCGCCCCAGCGATCCGGCGGCCGCCGCGAGGCCGCGGACCGCCGGGCTGGCGAGCCGGACGATCGGCCGCCACACGCTCCACGTCGCCACGACGATCGCCGCCCCGGCGAGTTTCGTCACCAGCATCGGCACCACGACGAGCATCGCCCACACGAGCATGACCCAGCCCACGAGGGCCGGCAGGTCGAACGCCAGCCGCCCGCCCGTGATGTCGCCGAGCGAGCGGGAGGCGAGCAGCGTGGCGCCCACCGCCGCGATCGCCACGACCGACGCGGCGATGAAGGCGATCGTCTCGCTGGCCTCCACGATCTCGTCGTACCGCTCCGGACGGCCGCGATCGCGGCACAGCTCCAGCAGTCGGTGCCGGCGGGCGCCGCGCACGGCGCGGGCCTGCACCGCGGCCACGGATGCCACGACCAGCAGCGCGACCGCCGTCTCGAGTCCCAGGGCGGCCAGGGTCACGCGTGCCTCCCGGGCGTCGGCCGGCGGGGCGGCGGCGGCAGGCCGACCGCACGCATCACCGACCGTTCGCGGGCCCGCATCGTGCGCCGGGCCGCGGGTTGGGTGTCGTCGTGTCCGGTGAGGTGCAGCAGCCCATGCACGACGTAGTAGGCGAGTTCGTGCCTCGGGGCCCAGCCGAACTCCCGGGCGCGGCGGCGGGCCGTCTCGGCGCTCACCACGAGATCGCCCGCGAGCACGGGATCGGCCGCCCCGGAGAGCGGAAACGTGATCACGTCGGTGGCGGTGGGGTCGTCGAACCACTCGGCGTGCAGCCGGGCGATCCGCCTGTCGTCCACGAGCGTCACGCCGATCTCGGCCAGGGCCACGCGTTCGGCGGCCAGCGTCCCGCGCACGATCCGCACGATCCACGACGCCGCCACGCGGATCCGCCGCTGGCGATTCACCACGGAAACGGTCACGGCCTCCCGCCGCGGCTCGGCCGGACGGCGCGCCACTACGCCGTCCTCTGGTCGGGGTATTTGACACGGCCGTGGTAGACGGCCGTCAGGCTCTTCACGAGGCTCTGCTCGATGATCTCGAGTTCCTCGAGCGTCAGCCCGCATTCGTCGAACTGCCCGTCGAGCAGCCGCTTCATGGCGAGGTCGTGGACCAGGCCCGCGATCCGGGCCGGGGTGGGCTCGGTGAGCGCCCGGCTCGCGCTCTCGACGGCGTCGGAGAGCATCAGCACCGCCGACTCCCGCGTGCTCGGCTTGGGGCCGGGATAGCGGTAGGTCTGTTCGTCGATCTCCTCGCCGTTGGGGTCGTTCTGCTGCCGCTCCGCCGCCCGCCGGTAGAAATACTCGACGAGCGTCGTGCCGTGATGCTCCGCGATCAGGTCCACGATCGGCCGCGGCAGGTTGTACTGCCGGGCGAGCTCCGCGCCCTCCTTCACGTGGGCGATGATGATCAACGTGCTCATCGCCGGCACGAGCGACTCGTGGCGGTTCTCCTGCCCCTGGTTCTCCACGAAGTACGCGGGCTTGAGCATCTTGCCGATGTCGTGGAAATACGCCCCCACGCGGACCAGCAGCCCGCGGGCACCGATCGCCTCGGCGGCCGCCTCGCCGATGCTCGCGACGTTGATCGAGTGGTTGTAGGTGCCGGGCGCCCGCCGCACGAGTTCCTGCAGGAGCGGATGGGCCACGTCGCCCACCTCGAGCAGGCTGAGGTCGGTGAGCACGCCGAACGACCGCTCGATGAACGGCAGGAGCCCCGTCATCAGGAATCCCGCGAGCACCGTCCACACCCCGAGCCGGCCCGCCTCCTGCAGCAGCAGCATGTCGAACGGCCGCTCCTCGAGGAGGTGCGCACCCACCTGCGTGGCGAGCGCCACCGCCCCCGCCCACAGCCCGACGTAGATCAGCTTGCTGCGGCTGCGGAGCCGGCCCATCCAGAAGATCGTGGCGGCGGCCGCCGCCGTGAGCGTGACGTAGTCGCCGAGGCCGTGGCCGAGCCCGACGACCACCACCAGGGCCACCTCGGCGGCCAGCAAGAGCGCGAGGTCCTCGTCGTAGGCGATCGCCACGGTCATCGCGAACACCAGCAGCGGCACGATCTCCGCCTGCCAGTTGTCGTGCGCCGACAGCATGCACAGCACGACCGTGGTGACCGAAAGCCCGAGCAGCGTCGCCACGTGCCCGAGGTCGGCGAGCACCTCGCGGTGGTGGAGGTGGACGTAGAACCCCGCGAGCGTGAACATGGCCACGAACAGCCCGAGCATGGAGGCGGCGCGGCCCGCCCGGTGCCGGGCATCCTGCTGACGCACGTACTCGTCGTGCTCGTGTTGCAGCAGCACGAGTTCGTCGGCCGTGATCGGCCGGCCGGCGGGCGCGAGCAGATCGCCCTCGGCATAGCGCACGAACTGCTGGGGCGTCTTGTCCACGGCGTCGGCCTTCGCCTTGGCGGTCGATTCCCGGTCGATCTCGAGCGACCCCGAAAGCTTCGGATCGATCCAGGCGAACAAGCGGTCGGCGAACGCCCCCGTGCCGAGTTCCTCCTCGATCCGGGACTTGAGCCTGACCTTCGCCTCACCCAGCAGCACGTCGGCGACCTGCACCCGCGTGAGTTCGCCGGCGTTGCCGAGGGGATGGACATCGATCTCGGTCTGGCTGCCCTCGTCGATGCCGTGCTGAATCTTCTCCAGCACGCCCTGGTTTTCGATGTCGGCGAACGCGCGATCGATCGCCTTCTCGAACTCCAGGTGCCGTTCCTTCGTGTCGATGCGGGCGCGAAACTTTTGGAAGGCCTCCTCGGCGGCCGCCACCAGCGGATCGACCGGATCGACCGGATCGGCCGGTGGCTCCGGCGCGGGGGCCGAACCGGGGGGCTCGGGCGCGACGGGCGGCTGGGGAGGGGGCGGCTTCTTGCCGGGTGTCGGCGGCGGCAGGATCTCGAAGGCCTTGGCCGCGTCGGGTGCGAACTCGAGCCAGGCCGCCCGCGACACCGCTCCCAGCGAGTCGGCGGTGGCGATCTCGGCGACGCGGTTCTTGAGGCCGTCGCGGAGCCGCACGATCGGGGCCTTGTCCTGCGCGTAGACCACCCGCACCTGGGATGCGGCGCGGTCCTGGGCGGCCCGGGTCCGTTCCGGATCGGGCTTTTCGAACGGGACCCGCGCCGCGATGCCGTGGGCCGCGATCGAGCCCTGGCGAAACGGCTGTGGCTCGCTCCAGCCGTGCAGGAACACGAGGAGCACCACCGCCGCCGCCGCACACAACCCCAGCCGCGCGAGCACCTCGGACCGGGTGATCCGCTCCAGCAGACCGCCCCAGAAGCCCTGGGGGGCCTCGACCGATCCGCCGCGGCGGGCACGACGCTGGTAGGAGGAGGGGGCGATCGTCATCGTGTCATCTGGTCATCTGGTCGTCGGGTCATGTCTGGTCGTCGTAGGCATCGACGATCCGCTGGACGAGCGGATGCCGGACGATGTCCTGGCCGCCGAGCCGCACGCGGCAACAGCCGCGCACGTCCTGGAGCCGGTTCATCGCGTCCACGAGCCCGCTCGAGCGATTGGGCGGCAGGTCGATCTGGGTCGTGTCGCCGGAGATCACCATCTTCGAGCCGATGCCGAGCCGCGTGAGGAACATCTTCATCTGGGAGATGGTCGTGTTCTGGGCCTCGTCCAGGATGATGAACGCGTTGTTGAGCGTCCGGCCGCGCATGTAGGCCAGCGGGATCATCTCCACGACGTCCTGCTCGGTGAGCCGCTTGAGGAGGTCGTAGTCGAGCATCTCGCGGAGCGCGTCGAGCAGCGGCCGCAGGTAGGGGTTGATCTTGGCCTGCAGGTCGCCCGGCAGGAACCCGAGGCTCTCCCCCGCTTCGACCGCCGGCCGCACGAGCACGATCTTGCGAACCTGCTCGGCCCGCAGCGCCGACACCGCCATGGCCACGGCGAGGAACGTCTTGCCGCTGCCGGCGGGGCCGGAACAGAGCACCACGTCGTTCTCCCGGATCGCCTGCACGTAGGCGGCCTGCCCCTCGGACCGTGGCTGCACCTGCCGTCCCGGCCGCTGGACCTCGATCGGTTCGTGCGTCACGGGCGGCTTCTCGCCGGTGGCGATGGCCAGCAGATGGGATACCTCGTCGGGCTCGACGCTCCCCCGGTCGCGGGCGATCCGGTCGAGCTGCTCGAACAGCTCGGTCGCCTTGAGCACCGCCGGCTCCTCCCCCTCGATCTGGATGGAGTCGTCGCGGGCCGAAACCCCCACGCCGAGCGCCGAGCGAATCCGCCGCAGGTGCTGGTCGCGGGGACCGAAGATCGTCAGCAGTCGCTTGGAATCGACAACCGCGATGGTCGTGCGGGACATTGGAGCCCGTGGCGACGAGCGGTCGCCGACGGTCTCGGAAGGAGTGGGGTGACGGGACTCAAATATACCCGCTCCCGCCGTCGG